>OIML01000086.1_pt1 | contig 18521 bp, 17 predicted proteins | sample 1584811 | NCBI WGS metagenome assembly OIML01 (sample SAMN02674698, study PRJEB24791) | human gut metagenome, SKBSTL036 | isolation source: stool | host: Homo sapiens | place: USA
GAAAAACTTCAAAAAAAGTTATAAATTTTTTTGTCGTGGGCTTGACATACGGGTGGCGGAGATCATGAAGTCGTATCCGCTTTACACCAGACCGCTCAATTCCGGTAGGGCTTTTTAAGGCCCTAAATGCGTAGGTTGGTGCTTTGTTGCGATATGCTCCACGGTTACGGTGTATTGTTCATATTCTGTTTTCGGGAATCTTTATGAAATCTTCAAAATTGCCCGGTATGCTATCCGTAAAATCAAAGAAAGGACTTGATTATATGGATATGATTTTGAAAACGACTGACCTCTGCAAAAATTTCAAGGGGCAAATGGCGGTAAACAATGTGTCACTGAACATCCGGCGCAACTCGGTTTATGGTCTGCTGGGGCCGAATGGGGCTGGCAAATCCACGATCTTAAAAATGCTCACCGGCATTTTGCGCCCCACATCGGGAAGCATCGAGTTTGACGGCCACCCGTGGAAGCGGAATGATCTGGAGCATATCGGTGCTTTGATTGAGATGCCCCCGCTTTACGAAAATCTGACTGCATACGAAAATCTCAAAGTCAGAACTACATTGCTCGGCCTGGACGATGCACGAATTAACGAGGTATTGCAAATTGTCCAGCTCACGAATACCGGCAAGAAACGGGCCGGGCAGTTTTCTCTTGGTATGAAGCAGCGGCTTGGTATTGCTATTGCATTGCTGAACAGTCCCCAGCTTTTGATTCTGGATGAACCGACTAACGGCCTTGACCCTTTAGGGATTGAGGAACTTCGAGAGTTAATTCGCTCTTTTCCCTGCAAAGGGATTACAGTTATTTTGTCCAGCCATATTCTGTCAGAAGTCCAGCAGATTGCAGATCATGTGGGTATCATTGCTGGCGGCGTCCTTGGATATGAGGGAGAGCTTCGCGCCGGTGAAGATTTGGAACAACTCTTTATGGATGTTATTCGCAGAAATGGTAAGGAGGGATATTAAATGGAGATGGCATATATTCAGGCAGAGAACCTAAAGCATAAGAGAACTTTCACAAAAACGCTGATCGTTCTGGCCCCGTTTGTAACTGCGCTTATGAACTTTTTTGCCCCTCTTTGGTTCCAGCTCAATTCTTATAATTGGTGGTATATCCTGCTTTATCCTGGATTCCTTACGCTCACCTGTGCCTTGATTGAACAGCGGGATAATGGCAAACTAAAATATCGTGCCGTTGCTTCATTGCCTGTTTCGCAGAACAAAGTCTGGAAAGCAAAAATTGGAGTGGCCGGTATTTACTCCTGTGTGGGGAATTTCATTTTCCTGGCGCTAAATCTGTTGGGCGGTTTTGCAATATTAGTTATCAACGAAATTCCCCTGACAATCGGAATTTGGCAGGCTGCGGCCGGAACAGCTTGTATTGTCATTGCAAGCCTATGGGAAGTTCCGCTGTGCTTATGGTTATCAAAAAAAGTTGGTATCTTTGTCACGGTTATTCTTAATGCCGGACTTGGAAGCGTTTTAGGGATTTTCACGGCTACAACCTCTTTGTGGATGATCTGCCCGTATAGCTGGGTGCCGCATCTTATGATTTCCGTGTTAGGTATTTTGCCTAATGGTGAGCCGGTTGCAGATCAGAGTACGGCAATGGCATTTTGGATGATTATACTTGTATTGGTCATTTCGCTGGCCTGGTTTGCGGCGCTGTCATTTTTAACTGCAAGATGGTTTGAGAAAAAGGAGGTGGGGTAACTATGGTATCTGTGGTTCGCTGCTGGAAAGCAGAATATCAGAAGTGTAAACATAGCATTTTGCTCTATATGCACAGCATGATTCCGATTATATGTGCGGCGATTTTTGCGGGTTACTATCATATATCCAGATGGGAACTGGCAACCAAAATCAGTGCCTATCTGGAAGTGCTGGCCGTTGCGTTCCCGTTTCTGATCGGCATTATTGTGGGCCTGGTTGTTCAGATCGAAAATCAGGCCGGGCATTATCAGCTTTTGTTGGGAACAATCCCATCTCGCATGGCAACGTATATTGGTAAACTTGGTTTTCTGATGATCTGTGCTTTTGGCGCAACATTTTTAGCGTTAGGAACATTCGCTGCACTATATAGGGATGCTCCGGCAAGCCTTTACCTGAAAGCAGGGATTCTATTGTTGATTACCATGCTTCCCATTTACCTGATTCATTTGTTTGTGGGAATGAGCTTCGGAAAAGGTGCATCTATGGGATTGGGAATTGCAGGGAGTTTAATAGCTGCCCTTATGATAACAGGGCTTGGTGACGCTACATGGAAATATATTCCCTGGGCCTGGGGCGTTCGTGCTATGGATTACACTGTGCTTGCATGGGATAGCCCCCAACTGTATGCACAGGTAAAAACCGATTTTTTCAGCGGTATGATTATTTCTGTATGCTGCACTGTTTGTCTGCTGATTGCCAGTTTGGTTTGGTTTCATGGTTGGGAGGGAGGTAAAAACAGTGAATAAAAAGTGCCTGTTTGCCGTGGTAATTGTGCTTGTAAGTCTTATATGCTTATCGGCCTGCGGTGCGCTCCGCGATACCGCCGATAAAAATAAGGCGTTAAATGAATCTCTGCCGTATTATGAGCTGAACGCCGCAAACTATGATGAAATTTCATATAACGGCCTGACATATACCATAACGGATGAATGTCTTGAAATGTCAGAACTGCAAGAAGAAATCGGGCAGGTATCGAAACGCTTCAAAAATGTGGCGGGGGAAGATTTCAGTTTCGGCTACGTTTACAGTATTGTGGATGTGGATATAAGCAATGCCGTAGCTGTAAATATCAACAATGAATATCGGAAAGCTGACATTAAAAATAATGATGAGTAACCTCGACAATGTGGTATAATGGGGCGGGAGGTGATTTTTTGACCCACTTACTTGTAGTTGACGATGAAGTTTCTATCTTGGAATTGATTAAGAACAGTTTGGGGAAAGATGGATATTTGATAACAGTCTGTCAAAATGCGGATGATGTAGACATCAAAAAGCTGCATTTCTATGACCTCATTCTTTTGGATGTGATGATGCCTGGCACAGACGGGTTTGAGTTTTGCAAACAGATCAGGAATATGGTAGACTGCCCGATTCTCTTTCTGACCGCAAAGACATTAGAGGAAGATATATTGTTTGGATTGGGCATCGGTGCGGATGATTATATTACGAAACCTTTTCGTATTCAGGAGCTTCGCGCCCGTGTCGCGGCACATTTACGCAGAGAAAAAAGGGAGCATCACAGCACACTTTCATTTGAGCCTGATATAAGATTTGACCTTTCCGCAAAGGTATTGTATGTTTCAGAACAGCCGGTTCCCCTTACCAAAAGCGAGTATTCAATCTGTGAATACCTTGCGAAAAACCGGGGACAGGTTTTTACAAAAGAACAAATCTATGAAGCCGTTTTCGGGTTTGATGGAATAGGCGATAACTCTACGATCTCAACGCATATAAAAAATATTCGTGCGAAATTGGAGCATTTCAAAATAAGTCCGATCAGCACCGTATGGGGGATAGGATATAAATGGGAGTGAAAAAGAAACCTACATTGAAAATATTGTTTCGCCAGTTTGCTATCTCCCTCATTGTCATGCTGGTAGCGGCAATTATTGTCCCTTTTGGTTTGGAGGGACTTGCTGTAAATGCTGGATTAGCTACAAGAGCAAATCTAAGTGAATTGCAGGTAAAAGAGATCATTCCAACGCTGACGATTGCCCCGGATATTACAAAGGTTGTGATTCCACAGGGATGCGGCTACTTAATTCTGGACAAGAACTTTAATGAGCTTTACAGCAATATGGACGATGATGAAAAAGAAATTGCCCTGCTGTACGCAAAGGGAGAATATATTGAATATGCTACGGGGAGGCAGTTTGCACTTGTTGTCCGGGAAAACGAATTTTGCGTTTTAAGGTATTATATTGGTTCTCAATTTACAGTGTCATGGCTACCGGAATATTTTCCATCTCCTGACACGCTTGCGTTTATCCTGATGGCTGTAAATTCGCTGCTGGTCATTATCATACTGACCGCCAGATTTGCTAAGAACCTGCGTACACAACTGACCCCGCTTTTTGAAGCAACTGCGGAGGTTTCAAAGCAAAACCTTGATTTTGAAGTAGGACACGCGAAAATCAAAGAGTTTGAAGATGTCCTTGCATCTTTTTCAGATATGAAAGATAATCTGAAAATTTCGTTAGAACGGCAATGGAAAACCGAACAGACACAGAAAGAGCAAATCGCCGCGCTTGCCCATGATTTGAAAACGCCTCTGACGGTTATTCAAGGAAATGCTGATTTACTCACAGAAACAAATCTTGATGATGAGCAACGATTATACGCTGGTTACGTCGTGGAAAGCTCCGGCCAGATGCAGTCATATATTCAAACCCTGATTGATATATCACGGGCGGCGGTTGGTTATCAGCTCCATATTGAAAGTATAGACTTGCCAGCGTTCATGCAGCACTTGTTCGGTTATATGGAATCACTATGCCGGACAAAAGAAATCCGGCTGCAAATGAATACTGTTTCACTCCCTCAAATGCTGAAATTTGATAGGGTGCTGATAGAACGTGCTATTATGAATGTTATCAGTAATGGGCTGGACTACTCCCCGCAAGGCGGAACGCTTTATGTGGATGTTCAGAGTAACAACGGTTTCGTGGAAATTTCAGTCACAGACGAGGGAACGGGGTTTTCTAAAGAGGCATTATGCCACGCACAGGAACGGTTCTATATGGGCGATCAAAGCCGCAATTCAAAGTTACACTTTGGTATGGGTCTATATATTACAAATTCGATTATGGAACAACATAATGGTCAGCTTATTTTAGAAAATTCAAAAGAAACCGGCGGCGCAAAGGTTACTATGAAACTTCCTTGCTGATTTTCCGATAGTGTAATGGACGTCTTTTATGTCCGTCCATTTTTCAAATCTTTATGGAATCTTCAAAAATTCCTCTTATCATGTATCTAAAGAAAAAACATCTGCCCAGCGGCAGAAAAGAAAAAAACCGCTGCTGGGCAGACCCATTTTCACGCTTAATTTATATTCACTGGTGGCGGTTTTGAGAAATCAAGGCCGCTGCTTTCTTTCTGTCATTCCCAGCAGTTAAAGGCATGGCGGCCCACGGGAGGACGCCGCCATGCTGTTTTACTATCATTATAATCTAATCCACTTCTACCGCTTAAAAAAAGCCTTGCCCCGCCACGGGAATATTCCGGCCATGAGTATGAACTATACCATGTAAGAAAACAACAAAACGCTTCAAATCGTCGCCCGGTAGGTTTACGACCTGCCGGGCGATTTTTGTCGATTTTCGCGGATTCTCATTTCCGGCAAAAAATCAGATGGAAAAGGAGGCGGTCAGCAGACCAGGGCCAGCATAGGCTCCTGACAACGGACAGGATCATCCTGCTCACTCCCCACGGAAAGGGGGTGAGAAGATGAAAGTTACCCCTGATGATTACGGGAGGCGCTGCCAGTTTGACCATTTTTGCAAGCTGGTACTGTACCATGAAGCCGTTGACTACTTCCGGGAAAGGAAGCGTCAGCGTGGCTGGGAAACATCCTTTGAAACGCTGCCGCTTTCGGAACTGGACACGCTATGCACGATAGATCAGTACCCCAGCGACAGTTTTATATTTCCGGCCTATGGCTGTGAGCTTCAGATCAGCGACGGGCTGGTGGCCGCTGCCTTTGCCAGCTTGCCCCAGCCGGGACAAAGCATCTTGATACTGCATTGTGTCCTGGAACTGACGGACGGCGAGATCGGCGCGGTGGTGGGAATGTCCCGCAGCGCCGTCCAGCGGCACAGGACTAAGACGCTGGAAACCATGAGAACAAGACTGACGGGAGGTATTGCAGAATGAAGCAGGCCAGATATAAGGAGCCTTTGCCCCTTGCAGTGATCGAGGCGGCCCGCGCCGGTGACGCGGGGCCGTGGAACAGGTCTTGCAGTATTACAACGGTTACATAAACAAGCTCTGTAAGGTGCAATTATGAGAAGTTCCTTTTATACACATAGATTGTACCAGAATGCAGCCTCGTTTTCAACGAAAAGCCACTGACCCTGAATAATTCAGAGTCAGTGGCTTTTTCAATGCTACTTGAACGGTAATTTGAAATGTTGTCCTTATGCTCGGTAACTTTCTTCGGCTCGTCTGGATTGCTTAAATCGTACAATTCTTCAAAAGTTACAAGCTGTTTGCCGTCAAGAGAAGTAGCGTCAAACGTAAAAGCAACTTCCACTTTCATAGTTTCGCTGTCAGCAATAAAAGTGTAATCACTTTCCACACGTTTTCCATTGATAAGAAGTTCTGCATTTTCTTCTTTCAACATCTGCCAGCCCACAAGTTTGTACTGTGTACCGACTTCTAAGCCCTCTAAGGTTACGGTATCAATGATTGTAACGTCTTTTCCTGCTTTAAGCTCTTTGTTGCCGTCCTTATCGGTAGCGGTAGTATGTATCTTGATGATACGCTCTGTGATAAGTACCGTTTGCCCGTCGTCCTCAATGTCTTTGTGTTCTGCAACTTTTACGGGTTCGTCTGGATTGCTGAAATCATATAATTCTTCAAAGGTAACAAGGTTTTTGCCACCTAAAGCAGACGCATTGAATGTATAGGAAATTTCCACTTTCATTTCTTCATCATCAGCGACAAAGGTATAATCGTTTTCTACACGTTTCCCGTCAATGATAAGCTCGGCGTTTTCTTCCTTTAACATCTGCCAGCCTTTCAACTGATACTTTGCGCCTTTTGTAAGTCCGTCTAATTTGACAGTATCAACGATTGTAACCTCTTTTCCTGCAAGGATAGTCTTTTCGCCGTCTTTGCTGGTCGCTGTGGTATGAATAGAGATTTCTTTTTCGTATTCATCAGTTAGCGTTCCTAAATCAATCACAAGGTTATTTCTTGATACCACGATTTCAAAAGGTGGGATAAGTTCAAAGCCTTTGTTACTATCGCAACGCATTTCTTCAATGATATAGGTATCATAAGGTAATGCCCCCTTGCTGTCGTCTGGTTCAGAAGTCCCAAACCACACACCGTCCTCACTGGTCTTGCCTGCGTTTGTGTTGTGCTTATGAGAAGCCCAGTCAGCAGAAGTGGAAAACTGCCCGTTATCATCAGTTACCACAACATGATTTTCGCCCGTTGTCTTGCTTGTGATCCTAAAAGGAACATCAGCAAGACGCTTATGTGTGCCTGCACCGATTTTTACACCCTCAATATCTCCACGCTTAATCTGATTGTAGATAGAATGAGCTTCGTCGGTTAAGTCCACGATTTTTCCATTTTCTGTGATTGTAAAATCAATCGGTTTTGCACCGTCAGTTAAGTAACCGTCGGGAGCTTCACTCTCAACAATACGGAATTTTCCATAAGGTAAGAGGTCAGAAGAAGTAGAAGCGATACCCTCAATATCTGTACGAATAGTTTTTACGACTTCATTTTTCTTATATAGCTTGCCCTCAACCAAAACAGAATTATCATTTAAGGAAATGATGTCAAAGACAGTATCTTTCAGAGTGGCACTTCCTTGTGGCTTTGTATCGCCCGTTTCTAAATCTCGTTTCTGAATTTTGACACCGCCACGGATAACCTTGTCTGATACAGAAAACTGGTTACTTCCAGATAATACGGCAAGGTCGCCGTCCTCGGTAATCTGTGTTACATATAAGCCCTTAATCTGTTCGGACTTATCGCCAGCCTGCATATATGCACCCTCTAACAAGTAGCCGTTTGGAGCTTTCGTTTCCTCAACGGTTAGCGTTCCAAGTGGAAGAACCGCCTTGCCGTCCTGCATATAGAAGCTATCGCCAGATACCTTGTATGCGTCCGCTAATTTTGTGATGTAGTGAGTTGTCCCGTCGCTGTCTGTTTCAGCGATTGTCTTTGTAACCCATGTACGAGTAGCTTCGGCAGGGAGATTGTCTTTATTATAGAAGCCTGCATAATACTTCCATGTAAATTCCGCACCTGCTAAAGAAGCGCTCCCTTGCGGATTGTCTTTCTGTGTTTCCATATCAATCTTGAAAAGCTCAATCAAAGTGTCCGTTACTTTTGGCGTATCAGATACTTTCAATGTTGCTGTCTTTCCAGCTTCAACCTTTAAGGAATATACAGTTTTATCCACTTTATATCCTGCTGGTGCGGATAATTCCTTGATATAGACTGTGCCTGCTTTTACCTCTACAATATCTGTATTTCCGTTTTCATCAGTCGTAAGGGGAGCAAGCTGTTTCGTGCAGTCCTTATCAGAAAAGACACCATAGGTTGCACCTGCAATAGAGTAATTCCCGTTACCGTCTGTAATGCTAGTATTACTGGAAGTCTTTTGTAATTTCGCATTTCCGACATTCAGCTTCGCCCAGAATTGTCCCAATTCCTGCCCCTCGCCAGAGTAGATATAACCGCCATATTCATAGCGTCCTTTATTCTCTTTAACAAAGGCTCTTGCACCAGCGAAAACTTCGTCCTGCGTAGCCTTTGGTATTTCATCATAAGAAGCTCGCACGTTATCACATTGCCAGCCAAGATGTACGCTTAATCTCTGCCAGACTACACATTGTTCCAACAGATAGACTTGTTTGTAGTTCAGTTCCTTGTGAGCTTCGCCATACTGTTTGACATACTCTAAGGATAACGCCACATCTGAAATCTGGTCGGCACTCATGCGTGAGCTTGCGTCAGCTCTGGTCTTGTAACCGTTCTTAAAGTTTGTGTTAATGTCGATACAATAGGCAGTTTCGCCCTCGACTTTCATATAGCCCTCATTGAATGTCGAACCGATAGAACCGTCATTCATTACTTTTTCAATGATACCGACACGCTCTGCACTTTCCGTCCAGTATTGCTTACTTTCTGCATGGACGGGTGTAGTCGGTAAAGCAGTAACGACAGTTGCAAGAGCTAAGAAGCCCGTACACAATCGTTTTAACATCTTTTTCATAAAATCTAATGCTCCTTTCATTTTGGGTAATAAAATAGCCGTCCAATAAGAACGGCTGGAAATAGAAAAGGAACGTCATTTTAGGCGTTCCATAATCTATAAAATATTCAGTTTTTTATACTGATGTGTTGCTCATCAAAATCTCAAATCAAGGTTATTTGACACCAATTTTGACACCAATTTTTTGTATATTGACGATTTTTGATGAAATGTGATAAATTCATAAAACCCGTGAAAAGCCTGTAAATAGGCACTTTACGGCACTCTATGAACTAAGACAAAAGCTACGCTGTAATAACAATAGTTGAGTGCTAATTATTTTTAATTTTTTCGTTTATCTTATTTTCAAACAAAAATGAAAGCAGATTTTCTATATTATACCTTAGAAAATCTGCCTTCATTTCTTCTAATTTTTATATTCTTCAACTTCTTCCAGATATGGAATGGATGGTGCTGCCCCTTGTCTGCTTACTGCAATTGCTGATGCTTTGGATGCGGTATCCATTGCTTCTTTGATCGTTTTTCCATTTAAGATACCTGCAATAAAATATCCGGTATATGTATCTCCTGCTGCCGTTGTATCGACTGTCTTTACCTTATAAATTGACTGTTCCACATATTCATCACCAGATATACATACAGATCCTTCACTTCCTAAAGTTAATACGATCGTTGCTTCTGGGAATTTCTGATGTAACAGACCACTAATATATTTCCCATCAATTTCTTTTGGTTCTTCCATATCAAGAATCTGCATTGCTTCTATTTCATTTAAAAGAAAATAATTAATCTGATTTAATGGGAGTTCTTTTATCTTATCGTTCATTGGAGAAGGATTTAAAATGATCTTCATTCCAGTTTCTTTTGCTTTCTTTACGATATATGGAAGTTCATTGATCTCATTTTGGATCAGTAAATAATCTTCGTTTTTAAAATGTTCAAAGACTTCATCTACTTGTTCCTTACTGATTGCCTGATTAGCTCCTCCAAATAGAATAATACCGTTATCGCCCTCTTCATCATTTTGTATGATCGCATTTCCTGTTCTTACGTCTTCAAGGATCTTAACAAGATCTGTATTTACTCCTGCTTCTTTTAATTGATCTAACAAAAATAGTCCATCCATGCCAATCGCTCCTGCATGATATGTTTCCATTCCTGCACGTGAAAGTGCAATGGACTGGTTTAATCCTTTTCCGCCTGTATATACATTCAACTCTTCTGCAGACAATGTTTCTCCTTTTTTCACAAAATGAGAAACTTTATATACATAGTCAATATTTAATGATCCAAATGATAATATTTTCATAGAAACCTCTCTTTCTACAATCCGCTCCATCTTCGATATTCTTTTGCTTCTATCCCAAATGGTTCTAATAGTTTTGCTGCAATATGATACATCATTTCTTCTATGCTCTCTGGCATATGATAAAAAGTCATCATTGGTGGAATGATCCGCACATTCGGAATCATTGCCAATTCCTGAAGATTTCTAAGATGAATCGCACTCAGTGGTGTCTCTCTTGCTGCAAGCACCAATGGCCGTTGCTCTTTGATCGTTACATCCGCTGCACGAAGTATCAGATTGTCTGCATATCCACTGTGAATTCCTGCAATTGTCTTCATACTACATGGGACAATGAGCATCCCTTCCGTCTGAAATGATCCACTGGCTGGTCCTGCACCGATCTCTCTTGAATCCAGAACATGATCAGCAAGTTTTTCAACCTCTTCCACCTTCATTTTTGTTTCATGTTCCAAGGTCAGTTTGGCACTATCTGTCATAACCAAATAAGATTCAAAATCCTTCTGCTCTTGCACCAATTTTAGACACTGGATCAAGATTGGAATTCCACTTGCCCCTGTTGCTCCTATGATCAGTCGTTTCTTCATTCAAATAAATTTCCTTTTCCTATTTATATTCTGTATTTTATGATAACCAGTGTTCCGGATCAACTTCCATAAATCTTGCTCTCTTGAATCGCTCTTTCTGATCATATGGAACAGTACAGTCAAAGATTGTCTTGCATGCAATCCCATGATCTCTGATACTTGAAGAACATGTTGGATCGTTGGATGGATCCAGTGGATGACATCTTACCCCTGGAATCGTGATGATATCTGCATCTCCCTGGAATCTTGTATTCATTGCCCATAATACATCATTCATATCGAAACAGTCGACGTCTTCGTCTACCAAAAATACATGCTTCAGTTCACTGAATGCTGAAAATGCAAGAAGTGCTGCCTGTCTTTGTCTTCCTTCATCGCTGGCTTCTCGTTTCTTAAACTGTAAGACTGCCATGTATTTTCCACCGCCTGCGGAGCCGCAGTATACATTCTGAAGACGTCCCGGCATCGCTTTTTCTACCATTCCATAAATACTTGCTTCTGTTGGGATTCCAGCCATAGATACATGTTCTTCACTTGGCCCGATGCATGTCTGCATGATCGGATTTTCTCTGTGTGTTACCGCTTTGACTTTGATCAGCCAGCACTGTGAACTTGCAGGTCCTGTGTATCCTGGAAATTCTGGCATTGCATAGCCTGTGTGGCTGTTCTGGTCTTCCTGTACTCGGACATTTGGAATCACTTCCCCTTCGATGACATATTCGGCATTTGCAATTGCCATTTCGTTAACTGTTAAGCATTTACAAAGCTCTACTGGTTCATTTCTCAATGCACCTGCTACAGATAATTCATCGTATCCCAGAGGTGTTGTTGGTGCCTCGAAACAAGAACCGATCTCGATCGCCGGATCCACTCCGATACTGATTGAAATTGGAAGTTTCTGTCCTAATTCTTCTGCACTTTCTGCCATTGCTCCGATGTGTCTTGCTCCAGGAGTGAAGAAAATAGAAAGTTCATCTTTTCCCTGAATGCATAATCTGTGGATGGTTACATCATGAACTCCTGTGTCTGGGTGCGTTGCATAGCACATACCCAATGTAATATATGGGCCTGCATCATCTGGTGTGTTGGTTGGTGCTGGTACCAGATCATACAAATTAAAGTCTGGATCTTCCACTTTATGAACGACCTGCTGACATGGTGCATCTCCCTGATATTCCACTGGTGCGATCGGATTATCTACGCTATGATAAAGTTTCTTTCCTAATTCTTCTGGTTTACAGTCCAAGAGCGCTGCCACACGCTTTCTGCTTGCTAATACACCGATGGCTACTCTGGCATCTTTATGTCCTTTGACATTATTAAATACCATCGCTGGACCTTCTTTTGTCGGGCGCTTTACAGTTCCACCTGCACCTACATAGCGGTAAACTCCCGCAAGTTCTGCCATTGGATCAACTTCTACATCAGTTTCTATATATTGCCCCTCAATTTTCTTTAGCCGTTCTAACGCACTTCTTAAATCTCTTACTTTCCCTTCCATTTGTCTCCTTCTTTCTTATATGTCTCTTTCTCATTTCCGACGACATAATCCCAATGTTCAAGTACTGCTTTTCCTATCTCAGAATCATACATCTTCCCAAGATTTTTCTTAATTTCCTGATAACAAAAATCTCTATCATATGCCTTTCGATAGCAGCGATTCGATGACATGGCATCAACAGAGTCACAAATTGCTATGAAATGAAAAAATGGCAGATGAATTCTTCTCTAGATCCATCTACCATTTCTTCATTATCTTAAAAATATCTTCATTATAAATGACAGATTTCTATCTCATTCTCAACGAATGTCTTACGGATTTTCTCCACAAATAATAATGCTTTCTCTCCATCTCCGTGAACGCATACTGAGTCTGCCTTAATATCAATATCTTTTCCAGTGATCGAAGTCACTTTTCCTTCTTTTATCATACGAATAACTCGGTTGATCGCTTCATCTTCATCTTCGATCATAGCTCCTGGTTTTCTTCGATTCACCAGTGTTCCATCTTCTTCATAAGATCTGTCTGCAAATACTTCACTGGCTGACTTTAAACCACAGTCTTTTGCTGCTTTAATCATCTCGCTTCCAGATAATCCCATAACGATCAGGTCTTTATCATATTCATAAATTGCTTCACAGATTGCTTTAGACAGATCATAATCCTTAGCCGCCATATTATATAATGCTCCATGTGGTTTTACATGCTGTAATTTCACTCCGGCCGCTTTACACATTCCACCTATCGCACTGATCTGGTATAGTGTATATGCTTTCGCTTCTTCGTTGGAAACCGCCATGCTTCTTCGTCCAAATCCCATCAGATCTGGAAGTCCAGGATGAGCTCCAACTGCGATCCCGGCTTCTTTTGCTCTCTGGATCGTCTCCATCATAACCACTGGATCGGATGCATGATAACCACATGCAACATTCGCTGATGTGATCAATGGAATGATCTTATCATCATTCCCGATCGTGTAACGTCCAAAACTTTCTCCAAGGTCACTATTTAAATCTATCTGGTACATTTAATTTATACCTCCATTTCTTCCGTTTTATCGAATTTAATCTAATTTCAAGAGTCTCTCGATAAATCCTGTATCCGCTTTTCCTTCACAGAATTCACGGTTATTCATCAGCTGATACTGGAAATCAAGGTTTGTATTGATTCCTAATATCACCATCTCATCAAGAGCTGATCTCATTTTCTGTAATGCTGCATCACGGTCTGGTGCGTGTACGATAACTTTCGCGATCATAGAATCGTATTCGGATGGAATACAGTACCCTGTATAAATTGCGGTATCTACACGAACTCCATTTCCAGCTGGCAAATGCAAATGTTTGATCACACCTGGACTTGGCATAAAGTTTTTCTCTGGAATCTCTGCATTGATACGACATTCGATCGCATGTCCGTTGATCTCCACATCTTCCTGTGTAAAACTTAATTCCATTCCCATAGCCACTCGGATCTGTTCAATGATCAGATCTGTTCCCGTAACCATCTCTGTGACCCCATGTTCTACCTGAATACGTGTGTTCATTTCCATGAAATAATAGGTTCCTTTTGGATCAAGGATAAATTCTATGGTTCCAGCATTGGTATACCCTACTGCTTTCGCTGCAAGGATCGCATCGTGATTCATAGATTTTCTGATCTTTTCCGTGATTGCTGGGGATGGTGATTCTTCGATCAGTTTCTGGTGGTTTCTCTGAACAGAACAATCACGTTCTCCCAAGGCTACGACATTCCCATGTCCATCTGCCATGATCTGAATCTCCACATGTCTTGGATTCTCGATGAATTTCTCAATGTACATCGTATCATCACCAAATGCATTGGCAGATTCTCTCTGAGCAGTATTGAAATTGAATTCAAAATCTTCTTTGGATCTGGAAACTCGCATTCCTTTTCCACCACCACCTGAAGATGCTTTTATCATAACTGGATAACCGATCTCATCTGCTAATTTTTCCCCTGTAGTTGCATCATAGACAGGTTCTTTGGTTCCTGGAACAACTGGAACTCCTGCTTCCATCATTGTTTTTCTTGCGTTTGATTTATTTCCCATGCTGTCAATGACTTCTGCACTCGGTCCGATAAATGCAATACCATTTTCTTTACATAAGCGAACGAAATCAGCATTCTCAGATAAGAAACCAAACCCTGGATGGATCGCATCTGCGTCCGTATTCTTTGCTGCAGAAATGATACGTTCCATGTTTAAGTAGCTGTTTTTTGCAGGTCCTTCTCCGATACATACTCTTCGATCTGCTAATTGTACATGAAGACTGTCTTTATCTTCTTTTGAATAAACCGCGATACTCTTGATCCCCATATTACGACAAGCACGAATAATGCGCACTGCGATCTCACCACGGTTCGCGATCAATATACTTCGAAACATACAATGCCTCCTTTAGTCTTCAAGTTTTTTTACTTTAAATAATGGCTGTCCATATTCAACTTTCTGTTCGTTGCTTGCTAAGACAGCTTCAATCTCACAGTCATAATCACTTTCGATCTCATTCATTAATTTCATCGCCTCGAGGATACATACAGTCTGTCCTGCCTTGACTCTGTCTCCAACCTTCACAAATGCCTTGGCATCTGGGGATGGAGCCGCATAAAAGGTACCTACGATCGGAGATGTGATGTATGATTCATCTTCGGAATCAATACTTTCTACTGTATCAACACCCTGTGTGGAAACTGACATCGGTGCAGCAGGCGCTCCAACACTTCCTCTTCTGCTCATTTTGATCTTTACATCGCCTTCCTGAATGCTGAAATCAAGCATAGAGGAATTCTCGATGATCTTTACTAATTTCTCAATTTTATCTAAATTCACCGTTTCATTCTCCTTTTCTATTTAAATAGTGTGCTGATTCGTTTTGCAACGAGTCTGCAATCTAATACTTCTTTACAAGGTGTATAAATCTGGCTTCTGAAGTCATTCAGCTCTTTCATCTCATCTGCTAACAGCTTCTGGGCTTCTTCTACGGATACTGCCTGAAATCTTACTTTTTGTTCTGTTTTTCTTTGAACAAGTTTCGGAATATCTACAGAAACAACTGTCGCGATCTTCGCATATCCACCCGTTGTCTGGCGGTCTGCTAATAAGATGATCGGTTTTCCATGACTTGGTACCTGAACAGATCCAAAGGCGATTCCGTCAGAAATGATATCTGAAGTTGTCTTATATGCGATAAATGGTCCTTCTAATCGACATCCCATGCGGTCAAATTCACTTGTCACTGTATATTCTGAATTTAAAAATGTTTCTCGGCCCTCTTTCGTAAACATCTTTTCCTGAGGTCCCATGACAACTCTTAATGTTATCTTTTCCTGATCAAATTCATCAAGATCCAGACTTCTTGATAAATAATATGGCAGATATCTTCGCTTTGCCCTGAACGCAATATAATCTTCATCTTCTAGTTTCCGGCCTTTATATCCACCGATCTGACATTTGATATTCGTAGAACGGCTTCCCATGACTACTGGCACATCAAGATAACTTGAAAATGCAATATATCCTCTTGTTCCAGTTCTTGCTCCGCCAAATGTCAAAATATCTCCACGATGCATATAAATTGCTGTATACATCTTGGCAGGTTTTCCATTGATCTGCGGGCGGAAATCTCCACCTGTGATTGAAATGATCGTCTCGGATGTAAATTCAAGTGTTGGTCCTATTAAGGTAAATTCAAGAACTGCTTCATTTTCCGGGTTATCCAGCAGGAGATTTGCAATCTTAAAAGAACGAACATCCATAACTCCGGATACACTAAATCCCTGACTCTGGTATCCTGTTCTTCCAAGATCCTGCACCGTTGTCATCATTCCGCCTTTTAATACACGAATTCCCATAATCTACACCTCCTTTGTATGAATGATACATTCATATGTTCCATTTTCAACCTGTTCTTTGATCTTTAAATACTCTTCTTCTGAAACAGGTACAAAACGGATATAATCTCCAGCTTCAAAAAGAATTAGATTCTCTCGTTCTGGATCATAGGTTTTTACTGGTGTCAGACCAAGTAACTGCCATCCTCCTGGTGAATCAAGCGGATAAATTCCTGTCTGAGAGCCACCGATCCCAACACTTCCTGCCGGAATTCTGATTCTTGGGTTCGCCAGTCTTGGTGTATGAATTCTTTCATCAAGTCCTCCAAGATATGAAAATCCTGGCAAAAATCCAAGCATGTAGATCAAGTAGTCTTTGGAAGAATGAATCTTTATAACCTCTTCTTCCGTTAAACCAGCATTTTTTGCGATATTTTCAATATCTGGTCCGTATTCTCCACCATAACATACTGGGATTTCAAAAACTCTGGATGTCGATGTCTCTTCATTGACATCCAGTTTTAGTAACTTCTGTAGACGTTTTGTTAATGTTTTGTAATTTACCACCCTCGGGTCATAATTGATCAAGAGACTGGTAAATGCCGGGATCATATCCTGCACACCTTCGATACGCTGCGCTTTTAAAAGATGTACAAAGGCTGTGATCCTTGCATTGATCTCTGTGGAAATTTCCTGTCCAAATTCAATGAGTAAGGCAGAATCTCCCGCAGTACTAATCTTTACTTCTTCCATGTTTTTTCACATAACTCCTTTCGGTCAGTCTGTGCTTCTATGTTTTAAACTTATCTGTTTATCCAGACAATTTTGCTTATGCAAATAATGCACTTAAGCTGCTTAATGATGTAATTCCAAGATATCCTGAAACAACAACTACCACGATTCCAAGAACCAGTAATAATACTGGATGATGATAATCTTCTCCCATAACAGATTTCTTCTGAGATGCGATCAGGCAAACTCCTAATGTGATCGGTAAGATCAATCCATTTAATGCTCCTGCAAGTACTAATAATACCGCTGGCTGTCCAGCAAGTGCCATACATACAGTACTAATCGCGATAAATCCTACAATAAACCATTTCTCATTCTTCTCAATCGTTTTGCTGAATGTCTTAAGGAAAGACACAGATGTATAAGCACATCCAACGATGGATGTGACCGCTGCGCATAAGATCACAAGTCCAAAGAATCTATAACCGATCTGTCCTGCTCCCTGTAAAAATGCATCCGCTGTTGGGTTCGCTGCATCTAATGTATGAGCTGGTGAAGTTGCTGTTGCTACAACCACTCCTAAAACTGCAAGGAATAAGAAGATACGTACGATCGTTGCAATTCCCATTCCCATAACAGAACTCTTATTGATCTCTTTTAAGTTCTCTTTTCCAGTGATTCCTGAATCGATCAGACGATGTGCACCTGCAAATGTAATATATCCACCGACTGTTCCTCCAAGTAATGTAAGAATCGCTGGAAAAATATCTCCCATAGATGCTGTTGGCATGATTGTTTCTTTTGCTGCCATACCAACTGGCGGCTGTACGATCAGGATCACAATAAAGATGACAAGGATCATGATCCCACCAAGGATCTTTGTAAGGTTATCCATAGCATTTAATGCATTCTTTGATAAAAATACGATGATCGCAATTGCTCCCGCAATAAAATATCCAACAGTAGTAGGAATTCCAAGAAGTGTATTAAAACCTAAAGCACCTCCACCAACGTTACCGATATTAAATACAAGACCACCTGCTACAACTAAAAATGCGATCACATATCCAAGTCCAGGAAGTACCTTATTCGCCACATCCTGTCCACGCATTCCAGATACGCACAGAACTCTCCATACATTTAACTGCACGATCGCTGCTAAGATCACGGAGATTAAAATTACAAATCCAAAGCTTCCATGCAGACTATCTGTAAATTTACCAGTTTGTGTCAAAAATCCAGGTCCAATTGCCGAAGTTGCCATAAGAAATGCCGCACCGATCAAAGCGCTTGCACTTTTTTTGTTATTCTCTTTCTTCATAGTAAATAATTTCCTTTCCTTTTCGTAATAATTAATAATTATAACAAAACTTCTGACGATACGCAACTTTAATGCACTGATTTGACATAGTCTATCATGTATGTGACAGAAATAAAAGAAACACAAATATTTGAAAGCATCCGGTGGCAACTCCGCATTTTTAAGAGCGTTTTTTACAAATCGCTGATCCGTGCCTGTTCCTTTGGAAACTGATATGTAATGACCTTTGTCAATAGTAAATTAACAGAAATCACAACAAAT
>OIML01000097.1_pt1 | contig 16434 bp, 15 predicted proteins | sample 1584811 | NCBI WGS metagenome assembly OIML01 (sample SAMN02674698, study PRJEB24791) | human gut metagenome, SKBSTL036 | isolation source: stool | host: Homo sapiens | place: USA
GCAGTATCTGTATACTCTTTTGGAGTGGTTCTTTTTTTGTCATAGGAAGCTTCGGCCTATAACAAAACGCTCTGCGGGATGCGTACTTACGCGAAGAAGAAACATGCCGCAAGCGGCCGTGCGAGAAGCCCGGATGTGTCAAGGCACATGATTTGTTCATGGGACTTTCTTCATTTTACAGGAAATTGCGTCCTATAAAACAAAAAATACAAGAAAACGCGATCGTAAAGCGCAATAATACTTAGAAACAGAATAAATAAAACAGAAATACACAACAATTACAAAAACATAATCAGATAAATAAAGAATAATATAGAAAATAATTAGAAATAATACTTGACAAAACAGAAATTATCTAGTAAAATAAAACCATCAAAAGAAACAGAGATAACCCCAACAAACGGTTACCATAGTTTCTAGGACGAAATAAGGAACAAGGAGGACGGTCCAATGGGATAGTTAGTTACTAAAAAACATGATCATGGTTTTAAAAACCGAATTTATCCAATAAATAAAAAGATAAAAATCGGTATCGATGGAATCCATCATCATACAATCTCTAAAAGAGTTTACATAGATACATGTAATCAAAGGAGGAGATTCATATGAAAGGAAGAGGTCCATAGCACATTTAAAACAAAATATAAAAGAAAGAGAGGTTATATAGTGAAACTTCGGGATATTTCATAAAAGAGCTGTCTGATGACGAGAAAGTCGGACAGCTCTTTTTTTGTGCAATAGGAAATTCCTTGGAATTCCCCATTACACAAAAAGGCACATCCTTTGTTTTGTTTACAGAAAATCGAAGCAAGCGCAGCAGAAAGGTTGACGAATGAAGCCAAAAAGGATATTCTGGAGAATGAAAATTATATACATTACAAAATGAAGGGAATTGTTGGAGGTATCTATTTAAAATGAATGAAAACAACATGGTCATTAAAGACGCCAGAACACTGGGTCTGCCGAAGATGCTGCTTTTAGGATTGCAGCATATGTTCGCGATGTTCGGCGCGACGATCCTGGTGCCGATTCTGGTCAATACCTATTTTGATGGAGAGGGACTTTCAATTCAGGTAACGCTGATGTGCGCAGGCCTGGGAACACTGTTTTTCCATGCCTGCTCTAAGTTAAAAGTCCCGGCGTTCCTCGGTTCCTCATTCGCATTCCTCGGTGGATTTGCGACGGTGGCAAACTTGGACAGCGGTATTTTTGCAGATATGACGATGGGCGAGAAATTGCCATATGCCTGCGGCGGTATCGTGGTAGCGGGTGCGCTGTACCTGATTCTGGCGCTGATCATCAAGCTGGCAGGCGTGGAGCGTGTCATGCACTATCTGCCGCCGGTTGTGACAGGTCCGATCATCATATGTATCGGTCTTTCGCTGGCGCCGTCCGCAATTGCCAACGCATCGACAAACTGGCTGATTGCGTTGATCGCGCTGGGAACCATCATCATTTTTAATATCTGGGGCAAGGGAATGTTCAAGATCATTCCGATTCTGATGGGCGTTGTGATCTCCTATGCAGCGGCGGCAGTTTTCCAGATGATGGGAATGACAAACCCGGACGGAAGTGCGATCCTGAATTTCTCAGAGGTGGCGACGGCTTCCTGGGTCGGACTTCCGCCGTTCCAGCTGTGCAAATTTGACCCGACGGCGGTCATGGTAATGGCGCCAATCGCGCTTGCGACGATGATGGAACATATCGGCGATATGTCGGCGATCTCCGCGACGGTCGGAGAAAATTTCCTTGCGGATCCGGGACTGCACCGGACGCTGGTCGGCGATGGTATCGCAACATCTCTGTCGGCACTCGTTGGCGGTCCTGCCAATACGACTTACGGTGAAAATACGGGCGTTCTGGAATTAAGTCGTGTTCATGACCCGCGTGTCATCCGGATTGCAGCTGTCTTTGCTGTGATTCTGAGCTTTATTCCGAAGATGGCAGAGGTCATCGGTTCGATGCCGTCTGCAATCATCGGCGGCGTTAGTTTCATGCTATACGGTATGATCTCCGCGATCGGTGTCCGCAACGTGGTCGAAAACCAGGTGGATTTAACCAAATCCAGGAACCTGGTAATCGCTGCGGTGATTCTGGTCTGCGGGCTGGGATTCTCCGACGGTCTGACCTTTGAGGTGGCAGGAACTTCGGTTACTCTGACAGGTCTTGCGATCGCAGCGATTGCGGGCGTTCTGCTCAACGTGATTCTTCCGGGTAATGATTACCAGTTCGGCAAGAATTTACAGGGCGACATCAACCGCGGTGTGGCGATCAATCCGAATCCGAAGAAACGGCAGGAATAAAAAATATAAAAATTTTCAGTCCTAAAATTGGGACGAACCATTTCAGATGTATAATCCGCCTGCATTTCCACATACTACCCATAAGACACACGATATGGCAAACGTGGTATGCAGGAGGAAGAATCATGAAAGCTACAGGAATTGTGAGAAGAATCGACGATTAGGTTATAATAGGAGCAAGGTCAGAAAGCCTTGAAAACACTGGTGTTTCGCTGATTTTGTCCAACTTCGCAAGCACTCAGAGCGCAAGCTGTTTGACCGCGGCGAGCTGCAACCGCACTTATTGAAAGGAGGACGCAGCAATAAACTTAATACAACGAAAGCCCCTGTCATGTACTGCTACATGGAGCATCAAGCTCGAAGCAGAACCATGACAGGGGCTTTTTCTATTTCAAGAACATGGAGGGAAAAATGAATCCATCAAAATACTATCAGGCGTTTGGACTTCTCATGAGGGAGGCTCCAAACCAAGATCACTATGACAGCGGTTGCGATGGCATTTGTCCGGAGTGCCGCACTTGCCGTTATCATCGCCCTTTCTGGCGGCACCAGACGTGCGTGTTTGAATACTGCCCATACTCCCCAATCTCGCTTCCCACCCGTCGGGATCGTCAGCCTTCAGAAAAGGAGCGATGATATGGGTGTCTTTCGCGTCAACAAAAACAAGAACTACACCGTCATGTCAAATGTCCATCTCCGTGATAAGGCTCTTCCGTTAAAAGCAAAAGGGTTGCTCTCTTTGATGCTGAGTCTCCCGGAGGATTGGGACTACTCCATGCGCGGCTTGGCGAAACTCAGTGCCGACGGACTGGACTCCACGAGAGCAGCCGTCAAAGCTCTTGAGCGAAGCGGGTATGTTGTCCGCCGTCAGCTCTATGACTCCCGTGGGCGTTTTTCTAACAACGAGTACACAGTATTTGAGATTCCGCAGCCCAGTTCTCCGTCATCGGACTTACCGTTGACGGGAAAGCCGTCAACGGAGAAATCGCCATCGGATGCCCCGTTATCGGAAAAGCCGTCCCAAATAAATACTGATCAAGTAATTACTCAAAAAAGAAATACTGACTTGAACAACTATCAATCCATCAATCTTGATGGGATGGACAGGATGGATGAGCGAAGCGAGTATGAAGAGATTATCAAAGAGAATCTTGATTACGACATTCTCTGTCAGGATCCGAAGTTCGATAAAGACCGCTTCCGGGAGATCATGGACATCATGCTGGATGCCGTCTGTTCCACTGCGCCGACCATCCGCATCAACGGTGAGGATATGCCGCAGCAAGTGGTTAAGTCCCGCTTTCTCAAGCTGAATAGCAGCCACATAGAGTACGTTCTGGAAGCAATGAGCAAGAACCCGTCAGACATCCGTAATATCCGGGCGTACCTGTTGACCGCTCTGTATAACGCCTCTCTGACGATAGACAATTACTACTCCGCCCTCGTCAACCATGATTTCTACGGGCAGGACAGATCGGCAGGGTCAAAGAAGCCGAAGTCCTACGATTATAGCCTTTGTGAAGACACTCTTTAATGAATACCATCGTGAGCAATGCTCGGAAAGGAGGACAGTGTAAATGAAAATCATCTATCGCCGGATTGTGCCGCCTTAGCTTCGGCAGCAGTCCCCATAATCATTCCAACGAAAGGAGGTAAACGCCGCAATGCAGGATGAAGTCAACACCAAAGTTGTTGCAATCATGATCAAGGGCGGCAAAATCTCAGCCGAGGTGCTGAAAAAGGCGCTGGACAAGTTCGTTCAGGAGATCGAGAAGGCGCAGAAACAGATGCAGCAGCCCAAAACCTATCGCGGCAAGCAGTCCATCAAGCATCTGATGAGCCAGAATGCCGCCATCTCCAACATCGAAGTGACGGACGGCAACATCAAATCCTTTGAGCGGACTGCCAGCAAATACGGTCTGGACTTTGCGCTCAAGAAGGACGTTTCCGTAGAACCGCCCAGCTATCTTGTCTTCTTCAAGGGACGGGACGTTGATGTCATGACCGCCGCCTTCAAGGAGTTCTCTGCCAAGACTGTCAAGCAGAAGGAACAGCCGTCCATCCGGCACAAGCTGGATCAGGAGAAAGCCCAGAGCAAGGCGCAGCACAAGGAGAAAGTCAAGGTCAAGACCAAGGATCGGGGTGTGGAGCTGTGAGCAAACCCGATGTGAAGAAGCTCATTCTTCTGAACCTTCCGTATGTCTTCGCCTTCTACTTTGCGGATAAGATCGCCGCCGTGTTTCGTCTCGCTCCCGGCACGGAGTTCATCGACAAGCTGACAAACGGCTTTGCCGTGTTCGGCTCTGCCTTTGCAAATCCGCTGCCCAGCTTTCATCCCATCGATCTGCTCATCGGTCTGATTGCCGGTGCGTTGCTCAAGCTGGCGGTCTACGTCAAAGGCAAGAACCGCAAGAAGTTCCGGCAGGGCGAAGAATACGGATCTGCACGATGGGGTAAGCCGGAGGACATCAAGCCGTACATGGACCCGGAGTTCTCGAACAACGTCATTCTGACGCAGACGGAGTTCCTGACCATGAACAGCCGTCCAAAGCAGCCGAAATACGCCCGCAACAAGAACATCCTTGTCATCGGCGGTTCCGGCTCAGGCAAGACGCGCTTTTTTGTGAAACCAAATCTGATGCAGATGCACAGTAGCTACGTTGTGACTGACCCGAAGGGTACGGTGCTGGTGGAGTGCGGCAAAATGCTTGAAAAGGGCGGCTACGTCATCAAGTCGCTGAACACCATCAATTTCAAGAAATCCATGCACTACAACCCATTCGCGTACATCCGCAGCGAGAAGGACATCCTCAAGCTGGTCAATACGATCATCGTCAATACGAAGGGAGATGGCGATAAGTCCGGCGAAGATTTTTGGGTGAAGGCGGAAAAGCTCTACTACACAGCTCTCATCGGCTACATCTGGTACGAGGCACCCGACCACGAGAAAAACTTTACTACTCTGCTCGAAATGATCAATGCCTCGGAAGCCAGAGAGGACGATGAGACCTTCAAGAACCCCGTGGATGTCATGTTCGATGAGCTGGAAGCCCGCGACCCTGACCACTTTGCGGTCAAGCAATACCGCAAATACAAGCTGGCGGCGGGAAAAACTGCGAAGTCGATCCTGATTTCCTGCGGTGCAAGGCTTGCGCCCTTCGACATCGCAGAGCTGCGGGAGCTGATGAGCTACGATGAGATGGAGCTGGACACCATCGGAGACCGGAAGACGGCACTGTTTGTCATCATTTCCGATACCGATGACACTTTCAATTTCGTTGTAGCGATCATGTATTCTCAGCTCTTCAACCTTCTCTGCGACAAAGCAGATGACGTTTACAACGGACGGCTTCCCGTCCATGTGCGGTGTCTGCTGGACGAGTTTGCGAACATCGGTCAAATCCCGAAGTTTGATAAGCTCATCGCCACCATCCGCAGCAGGGAAATCTCGGCGTCAATCATCTTACAGTCCCAGTCTCAGCTCAAGACCATCTACAAGGATGCGGCGGACACCATCACGGGCAACTGCGACTGCACACTTTTCCTCGGCGGAAAAGAAAAATCGACGCTCAAGGAAATCAGCGAGGTGCTGGGCAAGGAGACAATCGACCTTTACAACACCTCGGAAACACGTTCCAACAACAATTCCTATGGCTTAAATTATCAGAAAACCGGCAAGGAACTGATGTCTCAGGATGAGATCGCCGTCATGGACGGAGCAAAGTGTATTTTGCAGCTTCGAGGCGTGAGACCTTTTCTCAGTAACAAATACGACATCACGAAGCATCCCAAATACCGGCAGCTCTCCGACTATGACAAGCGGAATGCCTTTGACATCGAAAAATACCGGCAGCATAAGCTGGTGGTCAAGCCCGATGACACATTCGACCTCTATGATATGGGCGAGGTCGATGTAGATTAAAGCCCCGTCGCTGCACTGCGCAGTGGGTAAAGCCTGATGGCTCATCCCAAAGCAGAACAGCGACGGGGCTTCTTTTTTTATGCCCATTTTCAAAAATACACACTCAACTTTCATCGATTCAAGGAGGAAAATCTATGGCTTTCATCAATCAGGCTGTCACGGTTCTTCAGACGCTCGTTATCGCCCTCGGCGCAGGTCTCGCAGTGTGGGGTGTTGTCAACCTCATGGAAGGCTACGGCAACGACAACCCCGGCGCCAAGTCTCAGGGCATCAAGCAGCTCATGGCTGGCGGCGGTGTGGTGCTGATCGGCACGACCCTCATCCCCCTGCTCTCCGGTTTGTTCGGCTAATCCACGGCAAGCCCAGCTTAACCGAAGGGTGGTGAAATATTGGGCAGCATTTTAGAAAAGATCGAACAAGCTCTCAAGGATATGCTGATCGGATGGATCGAGAGCAACCTGACCAATATGTTCACCGATGTCAACGAGAAGGTAGGAACGATTGCCGCTGAAGTTGGGCAAACACCGTCCGGCTGGAACGGCGGCGTGTACCAGATGATCCGGGGACTATCCGAAAACGTGATAGTCCCCATCGCTGGTATTATCATCACCTTTGTTTTGTGCTATGAGCTGATTTCCATGATCACCGAGAAAAACAACCTTCACGACATGGACACTTGGATGTTCTTCAAGTGGTTTTTCAAGGCGGCTGTGGCGATCTATCTCGTGACACACACGTTTGACATCGTGATGGCAGTATTCGACATCGGGCAGAACGTGGTTTCCGGCGCAGCAGGAGTCATCCACGGCAACACCAGCATTGACATTAACGCGACGATTGCGCAGATGCGTACCGGCATGGAGAACATGGGCGTCGGAGAACTGCTCGGACTGTCAATAGAAACGCTCCTGATCAGCCTGTGCCTTAAAATCATGGCGATCCTCATTACGGTCATTCTCTACGGGCGCATGATTGAGATTTACTGCACCGTGAGCATTGCACCTATTCCCATCGCAACCATGAGCAACCGCGAATGGGGCAGCATCGGCACGAACTATCTGAAAGGCTTGTTCGCTCTGGCATTTCAGGGCTTCCTCATCATGGTCTGTGTCGGCATCTATGCGGTGCTGATCAACGGCATGATCATCGCAGACAACATTCATTCGGCTCTGTTCTCTGTGGCAGCGTACACGGTTATTCTGTGCTTCTCGCTGTTCAAGACCGGAAGCCTTGCAAAATCCATCTTCCATGCGCACTAAGGAGGTCGGCAGCATGAAGAAGTACAGCATCATCTACGCCGATCCCCCTTGGGCGTATCGGACTTATTCCAAGAAGGGGCAGGGACGGTCGGCAGAAAGCCACTACCCAACAATGTGCATTGAGGACATCAAGGCGCTTCCGGTCGGTGAGCTTGCCGCGAAGGACTGCGCCCTGTTTCTCTGGATCACGTTCCCGTGCCTCTGTGAAGCACTCGAAGTGCTGGCGGCATGGGGCTTTTCTTATAAGACCGTGGCTTTTGTATGGGTGAAGCAAAACCGCAGGAACGATGACCTCTTCACCGGCATGGGGTACTGGACGAGGGCAAACGCCGAAATCTGCATCCTTGCCACAAAGGGGCATCCGAAGCGTGTTGACGCCGGTGTGCGTCAGGTCATCCTCAGCCACATCGAAGAGCATTCCAAAAAGCCGGATGAGGCGCGGGAGCGCATTGTTCGGCTCATGGGAGACCTTCCCCGCGTAGAGCTATTTGCCCGTCAGTCCCCCGAAGGCTGGGACGTTTGGGGCAACGAGGTCGAATGCACGGCACATCTTCCAATGGAGGAAACACCATGCTGCGGCTAAAACCCATCTCTCTTCGAGACGCCAACGAGTACGTCCGGAAGCATCACCGACATCACAAGCCGGTTGCCGGTCACAAGTTTTCCATCGGCTGTGAAGCAGACGGTGAGCTTGTCGGTGTAATCATCGCCGGGCGTCCTGTCAGCCGGTATCTGGATGACGGCTTCACATTGGAGGTCACAAGGCTATGCACCAACGGGGCAAAGAACGCTTGCAGCTTTCTCTACGGCGCGGCGGCAAGAGCTGCTGCGGCTATGGGCTATAAGCGCATCATCACCTACACGCTGGAAAGTGAAAACGGTGCAAGCCTTCGGGCTTCCGGCTGGATCTGTCAAGGCAAAGCGGGTGGACTTCGCTGGACGGGCAAGCGTCAACCGAAGGAGGATCAATATCCCGCACAAATGAAGCTGCGCTATGAAAAGCAGCTTAGAAAGGAGGAAACAGTCAATGGCATTTGTTCCGGTCCCGAAGGATCTTAACCGCGTCAAAACGAAGGTCATGTTCAACCTGACCAAGCGGCAGCTCATTTGTTTTTCTGTTGCTGCGGCGGTCGGTGTCCCGATTTTCTTTCTGGCGAAGGCACATCTCGACTTGTCTACGGCGGCAATGCTGATGGTGGTGATCATGCTCCCGTTCATCTTCTTCGCGCTTTACGAGAAGGACGGACAGCCCGCCGAAAAGTATCTGTACCACATCGTACAGTCCATGTTCATCCGGGACAAGGTGCGTCCCTATCGCACGAACAATCTCTACGCTGAGATTCAGCAGAAAATCAAAGAACAGGAGGAATTGCAGATTGAACAACAGCACAGCAAAGGCAAAGCCTAAGATGACCGTCAAAAACGGCGTCGTTTACGGCGATGCCCTTTCCGCTCAGGAAAAGAAGCGGATCGTCATGCAGAAGAAAAAGGACAGGAAGGCAAAGAAAGTCCGCAAGTCCGCCCAGCAGACCATCCCCTATGTGGAGATGTGCCGTGACGGTATTTGCAAGGTGAACAGCCGCCTCTACACGAAGTCCATTGCCTTTGAGGACATCAACTACCAGCTTGCGCAGAACGAGGACAAAACTGCCATCTTTGAGAACTGGTGCGACTTTCTGAACTACTTCGACAGCTCGATTTTCGTCCAGCTCTCCTTCATCAATCAGAAGGCAAGCCTCAATGAGTTCCGCAAGCGCATCAACATTCCGGCACAGGAGGACGCCTTCAACGACATCCGCTCCGAGTATTCCGGTATGCTGCAAAGTCAGCTCACCAAGGGCAACAACGGACTGGTCAAGAAGAAGTACATCACCTTCGGCATTGAGGCGGACTCCCTCCGCACGGCAAAGCCGAAGCTCGAACGCATTGAGACCGACATCCTCAACAACTTCAAAACCCTCGGCGTGAAAACTGAGCCGCTGTCCGGCTATGAACGGCTGAAAGTGCTTCATGACGTGTTCAACATGGACACCAATGAGCCGTTTCGCTTTTCCTTTGACATGGTTGCTCGGACAGGACTCAGTACGAAGGATTTCATTGCGCCCACTTCCTTTGACTTCCGTGAAGGCAAGTGCTTCAAGATGGGCAGAACCATCGGCGCGGTGAGCTTCCTGCAAATCCTCGCGCCGGAACTCAATGACCGTATGCTTGCCGACTTCCTTGAGATGGACAGCAACATCACGGTCAATTTTCATATCCGGACGATTGACCAGGCGAAGGCAATCAAGAGCATCAAGTCGAAGATCACCGACCTCGACAAGATGAAGATCGAAGAGCAGAAAAAGGCAGTCCGCTCCGGCTACGACATGGACATCATCCCGTCCGACCTCGCCACCTTCGGCGGTGAGGCAAAGCGTCTGTTGCAGGATCTCCAGACCCGCAATGAGAGACTGTTCCTCGTGACCATCCTCATCATGAATACGGCAACCAATCGCCAGAAGCTCGAAAATGCGGTCTTTCAGACCGCCGCCATTGCCCAAAAGTATAACTGTGCGCTCAAGCGTCTTGACTTCCAGCAGGAAGAAGGGCTGATGTCCTCTCTGCCCATCGGCGTCAATCAGGTGGAAATCGAACGAGGACTGACCACTTCCAGCACAGCGGTTTTTGTGCCGTTCACCACGCAGGAGCTTTTTCAGGGCGGCGAAGCTCTCTACTACGGGCTGAACGCGCTGTCCAACAACATGATCATGGTTGACCGCAAGCAGCTCAAAAACCCCAACGGGCTGATCTTGGGTACGCCCGGTTCTGGTAAGTCCTTCTCCGCAAAGCGTGAAATGACGAACGCCTTCCTCATCACAGAGGATGACATCATCGTCTGCGACCCCGAAGCCGAGTATTTCCCCCTCGTGCAGAAGCTCGGCGGTCAGGTCATCCGCATCTCTCCGGTCAGCACGGATTATATCAATCCGCTGGACATCAACACGAACTACTCCGAAGAGGAAAACCCGCTGACGCTGAAATCCGACTTCATTCTCTCCATGTGTGAGCTGATTGTCGGCGGCAAGGACGGCTTGCAGCCGGTTGAGAAGACCATCATTGACCGCAGCGTCCGTATGGTCTATCAGGAGTTTCTTGCAGACCCCAAACCGGAGAAAATGCCCATTCTTGAAGACCTCTACAACATTCTGAGAAATCAGAAGGAGCCGGAGGCACAGCGCATCGCAACTGCCCTTGAAATCTATGTTCACGGCTCTCTGAACGTCTTCAATCACAGAACGAATGTGGATGTCAACAATCGCTTCGTCTGCTATGACATCCGCGAACTCGGCAAGCAGCTCAAGAAGCTCGGAATGCTCATCGTGCAGGATCAGGTGTGGAACAGAGTTACCATCAACCGCGCCCAGCACAAGGCAACGCGCTACTACATGGACGAGTTCCATCTGCTCTTGAAGGAGGAACAGACCGCCGCGTACAGCGTGGAAATCTGGAAGCGTTTCAGAAAGTGGGGCGGCATTCCGACCGGAATCACGCAGAATGTCAAGGATCTGCTTGCGTCCCGCGAGGTAGAGAACATCTTTGAAAACTCGGATTTTGTCTACCTTCTGAATCAGGCATCCGGTGACCGGCAGATTCTCTCGAAGGCGCTGAACATCTCGCCCAGCCAGCAGAACTACATCACCAATTCCAACGCCGGTGAGGGGCTGATCTTCTATGGCTCGACCATCGTTCCCTTCAAGGACGATTTCCCGAAGGACACCCAGCTTTACCGCATCATGACCACCAAACCCGAAGAAACCGTACAGAACTGATAGGAGGATTTTTGAATATGAACAACAAGATGATTACCATTCCCTACGCGGACGCTATCGAATACGGAGAGAACACCTCCGCACTGTTTAAGGCTCTGTGGGAGCTGACCGATCTGATCCGACTGGAAAGCGATCTCAAGAAGCATCATCGCGCCTACCTCCATGTGAGGGAGGACATCGACGAAAAGGTCAAGGAGGCACGTCAGATTATGACCAAGGTATCTGTGGATATGATCGGTTTCTACTTCAAGATTGATGTTCCCGAAAGCAACAACAGCGATGAGAATACCCCTTTCGCTGACGCGGGTGATGATGAAACCGTTTCTATCCCCAAGGACAAGTATGAGCTGATGATCGACGATCTGCTCACGATGTCCGAAATCATTCAGTGCGTCGCAGATATGCGCACGCAGGATGTGAAGGCAATCCGCGAGTTTGGTAAGTTCGTTCCTGCTTTCGCTGCCTTTGAGAAGAACCGCCTGAGCCTCTATCGTGAGGCGGCGAAGGAAGCCGAGGAAATCTTCGACCGTTGGGCAGACGAGATTGACGATCTCGACGAGGACTTCATTGAAGATGAGGACTATGAGCCGGACGAGTATTACTCCGACTGATGCCCATTGAAATGTTGTCGGGTTTTACAGCCAACATTTCAATGGAAACACAAATCCAACAGAACAGGAGGTACACCACCATACAACTTGACATCATCCATACCGGCGATTGCCTTAAAATCTTGAAAACTCTGCCCGATGACAGCGTTCATTGCTGTGTGACGTCCCCTCCGTATTACGCGCTCCGCGATTACGGCATGGAGGCTCAGATCGGCAGAGAGACAACGCCGAAGGAATATATCTCGCGCCTGACGGAAGTGTTTACCGAAGTCAGGCGCGTTTTGCGTCCGGATGGAACGCTCTGGCTGAACATCTCGGACACCTACGCCGGAAAAGGCAATCAGGGAGATTTTATTGACCCGAAGAACCCCAACGGCAGAAACGGTCAGGCTGTGGCTCTCAACAACAAGGTTGAGGGCTGCAAGCCGAAGGACATGATCGGCATTCCGTGGATGCTGGCGTTTGCCCTCCGTGATACCGGCTGGTATCTGCGTAACGACATCATCTGGATGAAGGACAACCCCATGCCGGAGAGCGTCAAAGACCGCTGCGCCCGCTGCTATGAGCATATTTTCCTGTTCTCAAAGTCCAAGAAGTATTTCTTTGACTACAAGGCAATCTCCGAGCCGATTGCCCCCGCAACGGCAGAACGCCTCAAGCGCGGCATGAAGGGCGGCAACAAATACGGCAAGCCCGTTCCCGGTCAGCCTCAGCCGCAGTCCATCAACCGCCCCCGTGAACATGGCGCGATCAAGGACGCAGACATCAATCCGCTTCGCAATAAGCGTGATGTCTGGAAGATCAACACCGTCCCCTTCAAGGGCGGTCACTATGCCGCCTACCCTCCGAAGCTGGTTGAGACCTGTCTTCTTGCCGGTTGTCCCGAAGGCGGCGTTGTGCTTGACCCCTTTATGGGGAGCGGCACAACCGGCATGGTTGCCTCGCAGATGGGGCGGCATTTTGTGGGCGTAGAGCTGAACCCCGAATACACCGAGCTTGCCTACAAGCGGATTGGAGGTGAAATCTGATGTCCAATGAACCGGAACTCAAAGCCCGCGACAAGGTTGTTCTGCGGATGACGCGGGAAGGCGCGGTTGAGGAAAACCTGACGGCTGGCACCGAGCAGCGTGTGTCAAAGCGGCTGGAAGAAGCAGAGTTGGTGAAGTCCGCTGAGACAGCAGAACCTTCCGAAGCTCTTTCTGCGGAGGAACAGAAAAAGGTGCAGATGCGCCGTCAGCAGCGTCAGTTTCAGGTGGAACACGCCGAGGATAACGACACACAGCCGCTCTCGGAAACGTCCGTCACAGAAGAGAAAAGGGCGGAAAATCCACCCCAGAATGCACCCGAACCGCTGCCTTCGGAAACGCCGTTCAAGCCTCCTGCTTTGGAGCAGCACGGTGTTTCTTCTCATACCGGCACGGTGATTGCCGAAACGATTGTCACGCACAAGCTGCGCAAGACCTCTGCGGTTGAAGCAGTGGATGCAGATGCCGTTCTCACTCAAGCGGCGGAAACCGCCTCTGCAAAGCCGGTCTCGGACGATGCCGTCCCGCCCACGAAGCGGATGCAGAAGCTCGAAAGGAAGTCCGAGAAGGCGCATGAGCGTCTGGACGCTGCCCGCGAGAAGCTGCCCACGCACAAGGTTCTCAAGAAGGAGCGAGTCTTTGATGAAGAGACCGGCAAGGGCAAAACCCGCCTTCATTTTGAGGATGAGCTGAAAAAGCCCAAAGGCAAAGGGAAACTGCAATTTGAAGCAGACAAAACCGTCCGCAAGGTCGGAGACACCCTCGCTTCCGGCATTCACGGCAAAATCCACGAGGTCGAGCAGGAAAACTCGGCGGTCGAGGGGGCGCACAAAACGGAGATCGCCGCTGAGACTGCCGCTCGGCATTTCCGCCATCATCGGGAAAGCAGCGTCAACAAGCCTTATGAAAAGGTCTCCAAGCTGGAACACAAGGCGGATGCTGCGGATGCGAAGCTCCAATATGAGAGAAATCAGCAGGAGCATCCTGAGATGAAGAAGCAGAACATGAACAAGCACTACCAGAAGCAGAACATCAAGAAGGAATATGCCGCCGCTCGAAATGCCGGTTCTCAGACCGCCGGGACTGCCACAAAGAATACCGGCAAGAAGCTCGGTGAAAAGGTGTCCGACAAGATCAAGGAGTTTTTTGAGAAAAACAAGAAGGTCTTCATCTGGATCGGCGTCGGAATTGCCCTTCTCGTTTTGCTCGGTGCCGGAATCAGCTCGTGTTCGATGCTCACCTCTACCGGCTCGTCGGTTATCGCTTCCTCCTATCTCAGCGAGGATGATGCGATGCTGGGCGCGGAGGCGCAGTATTGCCGGATGGAGCAAGAGCTGCAAAGCTATCTGGATAACTATGAAAGCACCCATGACTATGACGAGTATCACTTTGATCTGGATGATATTGAGCATGACCCCTATGTGCTGATCTCCATCCTCTCGGCTCTCCATGAGGGCGAGTTCACGCTGGATGAGGTGCAGGGTACGCTTCAAATGCTGTTTGAAAAGCAGTATATCCTCACAGAAGAGGTCATCGTCGAAACCAGATACCGCACGGAGACCGACACATGGACGGACGCAGACGGCAACACGCACACGGAAACCTATCGCGTCCCGTATGACTACTACATCTGCAACGTGAAGCTCGAAAACTTCAATCTCTCCCATGTCCCGGTCTACATCATGTCTCAGGAACAGCTTTCCATGTACGCAACGTATATGTCGGTGCTGGGCAACCGCGAGGATCTGTTCGGTGACTCTCCCTATGTGGACAAGTACATCACAAATCCGCCCGCTGACTACGATGTCAACCCGGAATACCTGAACGACGAGAAGTTTGCGACACTGATCACCGAGGCGGAAAAGTATCTCGGCTATCCGTATGTGTGGGGCGGCTCCAATCCCGACACGTCCTTTGACTGCTCCGGCTTTGTCAGCTATGTTCTCACGAACAGCGGTCTTGTGAATACCGGGCGGCTGGGCGCACAGGGGCTTTACAACGTCTGTACGCCGGTTTCAAAGGCGAATGCCCAGCCCGGTGATCTCATCTTTTTCGTCGGGACGTATGACACCCCCGGTGTGTCCCACGTCGGCATCTACGTTGGTGATGGCGTCATGATTCACTGCGGCGATCCCATTCAGTACACATCTATCAACTCTTCCTATTGGCAGCAGCATTTCTACGCCTTCGGAAGACCTGCCTATTAAAAGAAAGGAGTTTTTCATGAATCCCAAGTATCAGAAAGTCCTCTCCGACATCGAGAAGGCTGAAAAGAAGAAGTCTGAAATCGAAGGTCAGCTCAAGGAGCTGTATGACAAGAAGACGGAGCTGGAAAACCTTGAAATCATCAATACTGTGCGCTCTATGGTGATGGACAAGGATCAGATCATGGCGTTCCTGTCTTCCATGAAGGGCGGCACCAAGCCCGCTGAAAATACGGAGGTAATCGACAATGCGTAAGAAGTTTCGTTTTCTGACCGTCCTTGCGGTCTGCGTCATGGTTCTGTCCTGCTTCTCGGTCACGGCGTTTGCCTACGCCGATGATACCGAACAGAACCTTCCCGTCACGGAGGCAACTCAGCCCGAACAGCAGCCCGCAGTCACTCCCACACCGGAAAAGTCGAAGGGTGAGCCGATTGACGATGAGAGCAACGCCTACACCCGCGACTTGCTCTATGACAAGGCAACCAACAAGCAGTTCATCACTGTCCAGACGAAGAACGGCAACACCTTCTTCATTGTCATCGACTACGATGCGCCCATCAACGAGGATGAGGAACAGTATCAGACGTACTTCCTGAACATGGTCGATGAGAGCGATCTGCTTGCGCTGCTGGATGATGACACTGCGGCGGCTCTGACCACCTGTAACTGCAAGGAAAAATGCGCTGCCGGTCAAGTCAATACCGACTGCCCGGTCTGCAAGACCAACATGAGCGAATGCACCGGCACAGCCCCCGTTACACCTGAGCCGGACAAGGATGCGGAAACCGATGTCCCCGCCCCTAAACCCGAAAAGAAATCCAACATCGGCATGATCCTCGTCATCTTCGTTCTTGCCGGTGCTGCGGGTGCAGCTTATTACTACATCAAGTTCGTCAAGGGCAGAAAGCCCAAGGATGAAGATATGGACTTCTTTGATGATGAAGGCTACGAGGAAGAGCCGTACATCAACGAGGATGATGAGCCACAGATTGCGGAGGATGCTGAAACGGATGGTGATGAAGATTGATCTTAGTCATTGCTGAAAAGCCCAGCGTTGCCCAGTCCATCGCAAAGGTGCTGGGCGCGACGTCCCGAAAGGACGGCTACATGGAGGGCGGCAATTACATCGTTTCATGGTGCTTCGGTCATCTGGTGGAGCTGGCAGACGCCAGCTCCTACGATGAGCGGTATGCCAAGTGGCGGTATGACGATCTGCCCATTGTTCCGGAAAGCTGGATGTTTGAGGTCACGAAGGACAAAGCACAGCAGTTCAAGGTGCTGTCCGCTCTCATGAAGGACA
>OIML01000098.1_pt1 | contig 16429 bp, 10 predicted proteins | sample 1584811 | NCBI WGS metagenome assembly OIML01 (sample SAMN02674698, study PRJEB24791) | human gut metagenome, SKBSTL036 | isolation source: stool | host: Homo sapiens | place: USA
CGACGCTCTTCCGATCTTCGCCCTTTTCAGCCATCGCTACTACTTCTGAGTTTTCATCCTCATCCGCATAGATCGAAAGGTCTGCTGCCACGGTTGCCACCATGTCGCTCTCATAACCTGTAGACGGCCCCGCAAAAGCTGCCTGCGCGCTGCCAATGGTCAGCATTGAGCACACGCATACCATACTGAAAAGTTTCTTTGTTCTATTTAAATTCATGCTTCAAAACTCCTTAATTAGATTTTGTGATTCCCGCAGATATTGCTGAAACAAAAGAATCGAGTCCCAATCGCTGTGGTGTTATCTATCGGTCGAAATGTTACATAATTATTAAATCTTGTTACGTTATTATTATATTTTCTTTTCTTTTCGTTGTCAAGGAAATGACGGATCTTTTATATTTATTTAAGATTTTAATTTCGGACAAAAAAACGCAAAAACACAGGGAATTTCAACCATATTGGGACAAAATATTTTTGCCCCAGGCTGCCGAAATTCCCTGTGTTTTCAAGTGTTTTTTATATCATCTCATATATAATGCAAATCACGATTCTGAAACATATTTCATAATTCTAAGATTCTGTCTCTGGCAAAATTTTATTTTCATTTTTCACCAGCCGTGTCCAGCGTAAACCAGAACTCCACACCGTTCTCATGGTTCTTCACACCGCACGCCTTATGGTGCATCTCCATGATCGCCTTGACGATCGAAAGCCCGATGCCGCTGCCGCCATATTCCCGCGTTCTCGCTTTATCTACCTTGTAAAACTTCGTCCAGAGGTTCGGAAGTGCTTCGTCCGGGATCGGATTTCCCGTGTTAAACACTTCCACGCAGACCTCTTTTCCATCGCGCCGGTGGTCAATCCGGATCTGAATCTTCTTCTCCCCGCCGCCCACATGATGAATCGCGTTCGTCAGATAATTGGTGATGACTTCCTCTATTTTAAATTCATCGCCCATGACGTAGACCGGTTCCTTCCCGTCAAAATCCACAGTCAGCTCGTTCTGCTTAAGCAGCACACCGGAAGAAGAAATCACACTGGCAATCAGCTCCGTCAGGTCAAACCGCTCCACAGACAGCCGCTCTCCCCCAAATTCCAGCGCCGTCAAGGTCAGAAGCTGGCGCACCATCCGATTCATTTTCCCAGCCTCGTCCATGATAACGCCGCAGTAATAATCGCGGTTCTCCTTGTCCTCCGCCATGCCCTCGACGAGTCCTTCCGCATAGCCCTGAATCAGCGCGATCGGCGTCTTTAACTCATGCGACACATTCGCAATGAACTCCTTCCGCATCTCATCGATCTGCACTTTCTCGTCAATATCCTTTTTAAGCTGTGCATTCGCCTCTTTCAGTTCCCCGATCGTTGTCTTGAGGCGCTCCGAAAGCACATTCATGCTGTTTCCAAGCGTATCAATTTCCTCCGTCGAGCGGCGGCTTGTCTCATAGCGGGCATCAAAATCCAGGTTCGACATCTTTTCCGACAGCTCCGACAGCCGTTTGATCGGCATCGTAATGTGCCGGGTAATAAAATAAATCAAAATACTTCCCGCCAGAATTACCACGATTCCAACAAACATCAGAAACCGGTTTGAGATAGCCGCGCTCTCATGGATGCTCTCCATCGGCATCGTCATGATGAAAATGGTCGCATTATCCGAGAAAAATCCCCAGCTTTCCAGATAAAACGTCTTGCTGAGCGGGTCAAACGTCTTCTGAATCATGTAGTTGTCATATTCCCGCAATACATCCCGCTTCGCCCCCGCATGACCGACGATATAGCGCCGCACCCGGTCACGCATGACTTCCACATCCCGCGCCGAGGAGACGAGTGTCTGGTCACTCTCGCTGTCATATAAAAGCAGGGAAATATTCGACCGGTCACGCAGCTCGCGGATCACATTTGCCAGCCGGACACCGCCGCTCGAAGCTTCCTCCCCATCCAGTGCATCCGCCGATGCATCCTCCGAGTCATCCTCCAGCACCACCGTGTCACCTTCCGCATATTCACCCAACGCATCCTGTGTCTCATCGCCAGCCCTATCACCGGTTCCATTTTTACCAGACTGAGCCGAACCGCCATCCGCACTGTCCATATCAGAACTTCCATCTTTCGACTTCTGGTACTCTTTCCAGCCCGAATTCAGCTCCGCCTGTGCGTCCTCCAGCGTCTCAAGCCCGGTCTGCTGGCCCAGCGTCTTGATGATGGTGCCGATGAGCAGGCTGGCGAACAGGCCCTGTGCCATCGCGCCCAGCGCCTCGATGAGGTAGCGCTGGGGGGTGATGACGATGTCCTTGCGTTTTAAGAAATCTTTTACATTTGACATAAAGAATCTGCCTTTCCGTCTTAACACGTTCAGAGTGCAGCAAAAGCTGCATGACCATCATGATACCATACACGTGTCAAGACAGCAAGAGGAAAACGCAAAAATCCCGTTCGGAACGCATCTTTTTTTCTTTTGGGTGCAATAATACGGCGGCCTGGTCCGTTTTCCACATGGAACGTCGGCCGTGGTGGAAAACTTCCACGAAACGCCCCTCACGAGACACCGAAGGACATTGACGGGAGCTTGGGGTTGGGTGTATACTATAGACGTATAAATGGCATTTGAAGCACTTCTGGCGGCGAGAGGCCGCGTTAGAATACAGCTTGGAGGCAGCGCAAGCGGAATGAGACAGAAAGATACAGGAACACCAAAAAAGAAGACGCGCCGTGCGGCGGGCCAGATGGTGGCCTCGGCGGTGATGGCTCTTGCCATCGCGGTGGGTGGTTTTGGCACCACAGCCCTGCTGGCGTCCCAGCCTGCGGGCCTGACGGTGGAGCCGTCGGCTCTGCTGTGGGAGGGTGAGACCGATGCGGCCCACAGCACCAAAAAGGAAACGAAGAAAAATAATACGGAAACTCCGAAAAACGACTCTGCATCCTCTGAGGCGGAGAGCGCCGCTGCGTCTGCCGCGCAGCCGTCTGCTCCCAGCCAGAGCGTGAAAGAAGAGCCCGCTGCATCGGCGGCTCCGGCTGCACCCGCAGAGGAGACTGCCGCAGAGCCTGCAGCCCCGGAAACAGCTCCTTCTGCCCCCATGATGGGCGGCATCGACGAGCTGGAACAGGAGAACGGCTTCCCCCGCTTACAGCAGGAGACCGAGGCACTGGCCGCCGAAGACCCCCTGAGCGCTCCGGTGGAGCAGGATGCAGTGTCTCAGCCCGCTGAGCCGGAGACGAACTCCGAAGAGCAGAGCACCCTGCCGGTGAAGACCGAGGAAGGCACCATCCTGCTGACGCCGGAAGAGATCCGCGCGGCGCTGGATGCGGGTACGCTGGATGCGAGCAACATTGATACTGCCTGTCTTACCGACGAGAACGGCCTGCTGAGCTGGCTGTGGAACCTCCTGTTCGGGAAAAGAGACGATGACAGCAGCACCCCGGCTCCGGGTCCGGTCTATTCCGGCTGGCGCACCGTGGACGGCAAGACCTACTATTATGACCAGTACACCAACCAGCCGGTCACGGGCATCCAGTCCATCGACAACAAGCTCTATTACTTCGACGCCAACGGTGTCCAGCAGGACGCCACCTTCGGCATCGACGTCTCCAAATATCAGTCGAACATCGACTGGGAGCAGGTCAAGACGGCGGGCGTCAAGTTCGTCATCATCCGCATCGGCTACCGCGGCTACGGCAGCGGCGCACTGGTGCTGGACCCCATGTTCGAGCAGCACTTCACCAACGCCCGGAACGCGGGCCTCAAGGTGGGCGTCTACTTCTTCAGTCAGGCAGTCAACGAGAACGAGGCCCGGGAAGAAGCGCAGGGCTGCGCCTATGTCCTGAACGGCCGCAAGCTCGACTACCCCATCTACTTCGATACTGAGGCATCCGGCGGCAAGAATGGCCGTGCCGATGGTCTGGGCGTCGAGGACCGCACCAAGTGTGCCATCGCCTTCTGCGAGGAAGTCAAGGCCCAGGGCTATCAGCCGGGCGTCTACGCCTCTACCCTGTGGTTCCGCAAGCGCATCGACCTGAACCGGCTGAAGAGCTACAGCATCTGGAACGCCCATTATAATGTGGCCGGCAGCCCCATCGCCTGCGATATGTGGCAGGGTACCTGCACTGCCCGCATCCCCGGTTATGGCGGACAGATCGACGTGAACATCAGCTATGTGGGCTGAGGAGGCGCGCATGGACGTCATCCGCCTCATTGCCTCCGACCTTGACGCCACCCTGCTGGACGGCCAGAGCCAGCTCCCGCCGGACTTTGCGGAGACTGTCCGCGCTCTGGCAGAGCGGGGCATCCGGTTCGCTGCCGCCAGCGGACGGCCCATCTATACCTTAGAGGAGATGTTCGCGCCCCTGCAGGACGACATCATCCTTGTGGGTGACAACGGCGGTGCCATCTGCTGGAAGGGCGAGAGCCTGTATCTCTCCGAGATGGACGCTGCCGACTGGCGCACGCTGGCCGGGCAGGCCCGGAGCGCGGGCCACGCCGCCGTCCTCTGCGGGCTGGAAACGGCCTATGTGGAGGAGCAGTTCCGGCCATACGACAGGGTCTTCAAGAGATTCTACACCAAGGTGGAATATGTCCCTCATCTGGAGGACGTGACCGCCCGGGTGGATAAATTCACCGTCTACTTCCCCGAGGGAGATGCCCAGAAGGGCTACGACGCGCTTTATGGCCCGGTCTGGGGCGGGCGCTTCTCGGTGGCGGTGGCCGGTGCAGACTGGGTGGACATCATGAACCCCGGCGTCCACAAGGGCGCGGCCTTGCTTCTTCTGGGGGAGCGTCTGGGCGTCCCGCCCGAGGGCATGATGGCGTTCGGCGACACCTTCAACGACGCGGAGATGCTGAAGGCGGCAAAATACGGTTTCCTTGTAGAGAACGGCTCGCCCGCCCTCCGGGAGGAAGTGCCCTTCCTCGCGCCGCCCAACACCAGCTCCGGCGTGATGCAGGTCCTGCGCCGCGTTCTGGCCCAGAATGGCCGGGTCTGTGAATCGGATTTCAGAAGAGCAAAATAGAGAACGGCATCGGAGAAAAGCTCAGATGCCGTTCTTTTTTATTGGTATAAAACTGCGCCCAGCACCGCCGAGAGCAGGATCATCCCGATGGGCGAAGGGGCTTTGCCTCTGGCTTTCTGCCAGATGAGCCGCACCCCGGCCAGAATTGCAAGGATGCCAATGCCCCGCCATGCGGGCGAGGGCATTTCAGCGGCGGTGGAGATGCCCAGCAGGGTGCTCAGCCCCATGGTGAGGGCCGTGGAGAGGATGAGGGCCACGACGCAGGGCCGGACGCCGGAGAGGAAAGCTTCGACCCCGGCGTACTTGAGCAGGTCGTGGATGAGGGCCGCGATGAGCAGGATGATGAAAAAGGACGGCAGAACGACGCCCAGCGTGGCGCAGAGCGCCCCCGGCACTCCGCCCTGCGACGCGCCGATGAAGGTGGCCATGTTGACGGCCAGCGGGCCGGGTGTGGACTCCGACACCGCGATGAAGCTCAGGAACTCGGCCTCAGAGAGCCAGCCGTTGAGCAGGACTTTCTCCCGGATGAGGGAGATCATGCCGTAGCCGCCGCCGAAGGAGACGGCACCGATCTCCAGAAAGGTGAGGAATAATTTCAGAAACATCTTACTTCCCTTCCTTTCTGCGGCCGATGAGCCATGCAGCCACGCCTGCCGCACCGCTGAGAAGGATGAGCAGGATGGACGAGACGCTGACACCGGCCAGCGAGAGACCCACCATCACCAGCATGACGGCGGCGAGAACGCCGGTGGAAAAGGGTGACTTGTCCAGCGATTTGAGCATCCGCACGCCTGCCGAGAAGATGAGGTAGATGACGCAGACCTGAATGCCCTTGAAGGCGCTGGCGATGACAGTGAGCTGGGTGAACTGCTCGAAAAACAGCGAGATGGCGTAGATGATGAGGAAGGACGGCAGGCAGACGGCCACGGTGGCCGTGGCCGCGCCGGGAACTTTGGCCAGCTTGTAGCCGAGGTAGGTGGCGCTGTTGATGGCCACCGGCCCGGGGGTGGATTCCGCGATGGCGGCCATGTCGAGGAATTCGTCTTTGTCCAGCCATTTGCGGCGCTGGATGAACTCTTCTTCCAGCAGGGCGATCATGGCGTAGCCGCCGCCGAAGGTGAACAGACCGATTTTGAAAAAGGTGAAAAACAGCGTCCCGAGGCTTTTGACCTCCTGCGCCGGAGTGTTATGTTTCATGGGCAGAGCCTCCTTTCCTTTATATTACACGCGGGAAAGCCCGGTGTCAACAGCGGAGAAAAGCGGGATTTTGTTTCCAGCGGCTTTACAATCCGGCCAAAAGGCGGTATTCTTTACCCATACCACTCTAAGATTCAGGAGGAAACGATGGACATCCGCCAGCTGCATTATTTTCTGGTCCTCTGCGAGGAGATGAACTACACCCGCGCGGCCCAGCGCCTGTTTTTATCCCGACAGGCCCTGCGTCAGAGCATCTCGGCCCTTGAGGCCGAATTGTGCGGGCCGCTCTTTCTCAGCGCCCACCACAGGCTCAGCCTCACCGACCGGGGCGTGAGCCTGCAGCGCCATGCCGCGCCGGTGGTGGAGCAGTTCCAGCAGATGCAGGCGGCGCTCCACGCCGAGATACAGTCGGCCCAGCCGGTGCGCATCGGCATCAGCGTCTCGCTGGTGCCGGACTATCTGCCCGGCCTTGAGACCCAGCTGGACAAGTTCCGCCAGCAGTACCCCCACATCGAGATGCGGTTCCGCCTGCTGGACAACGACGCCGTGGCCGAGGGCGTGGAGCAGGGCGAGCTGGATGCGGGCCTTGTGATGGACCTGGGCTGTGCCGCGCCGGTGCTGGCCCGCACCACCCTGCGGGCCGACCCGGCCTGCCTGCTGGTGCCGCGGGGCCACCCCTTCTGGGAAAAGGAGAGTGTGCCGCTGGCCGAGCTGCGGAACCAGCGGGTCCTTCTGCCCAGCCTGCGGCAGGACCTGTTCGCCCCGCTGTGGGAGGCCTGCGCCCGGGCGGGCTTTGCGCCCAACGCCGAGATAGGCCCCAGCTTTTATCAGGCGTACTACCTCGTGCAGGAGCAGCTCTGCACCTGCCTGACCCGGTATGAGCCGGGGGCGCGGCGGGAGCTGGACCGGGTGCGGGATGTCCTGCTGGAAGACCTGCCGCCCCTCTGCGTCTCACTTTTGCAGCGGCGCGACCATGCTTCGGCTTATATCGACCTGCTGCGCAGCTACCTGATGGAGGTGCTGGGCGGTGCGGTCAGCCTGCCGCCCCGGCGCGGACGGTCGGCAAAGCCCTTCTATAACCTGCCTGTCCTGTCCAGCGCGGCGGCAAAGCCCGCCGTGGTACATCCTGCCCCCGGCACTCAGCTGCCCTTTGAGGGCGGACACAACTTCCGCGAGCTGGGCGGCTACGAGGCCGATGAGGGCAAGCACATCAAGTGGGGACAAATTTACCGGGGCATCCCGACGTGGAAACTCACCAGCGAGGCTGACCGGAAGCTGCTGGACAGTCTGGGCCTGCGCCTCATCCTCGATCTGCGCAGCGAGGCCGAAGCTGCCGAGACGCCCGACTACGTGCCGGACGGCGCGCGGCTGGTGCGCATCTGCGGCCTCTGCCTCGAGAACGGCAAAGAGGTGGACTTTTCGCCCGAAGACCGGGAAAATCTGCTGAAGGGAATGCCCGATGAGGGCCGTCGGATGGCGGACGCCATGTACGAGCGGATGCTCTTCGGCAACAAGGCGTACAAGGAGCTGTTCCGTGCGCTGGAAGCCGGTGAGACGCCGGTGCTTTTCCACTGCTCGGCGGGCAAGGACCGCACTGGCGTGGCCGCCATCCTCATCCTGCTGGCGCTGGGCGCGTCGGACAAGACCATCGCCGAAGATTTTGAGAAGACGAACATCTGGCGCAGGCCGGAGCTGGAAGCCGTCTGGGCCGAGCACGCTGAGGAGATCGCTGCTGACCCCGCCCGGAAGGACTTCTACCTCGGCGTGTTCGGCGTCCACCCGGAGTCTGCTCCCTTCGTGCTGAGCATCATCCGGGAGCGCTATGGCAGTGCCGACGCCTATCTGGAAGCCGAATACGGCCTCACGCCGGCCCGCCTGATGCGCCTGCGCCGGATGTATCTCGAATAAATAAAAAAATAATTTCCGCTTTCGGCCTTACTTCTCCTTGACATTGTGCAAAATGTTTCGTAATATAAGAAGTAGTATGGAATCTAAGACGCTGCAGGCGGAACATTCCGCGACCAGATATTTCAATGGGGCTTCATCTGCCCGTTTTTATAAGCACATCTTGTAAATCGAAAAGCTGCACCAGACCTACCGCACAGGAAGATTTTTCTCTGCGTCTGTTCTTGTTGGCCTCTTTTGCGTTGAAAATTTGATTGATGTCTGGCCCGCGTTCGGCCGCACAGCGTCTCCTGCCTGTTAAAGCAAAGTTTGACTGTTAAGGAGAGTGAAGAACAATGACCGTGATCGGAGTGATCGTGGCATTGATCGTTGCTGTCGCTGCCGCAGCTGCGGGCTATTTTATTGGTTACAACAACCGTAAAAAGACCGCAGAGGCCCAGATCGGCAGCGCCGAGGCCGAGGCGACCCGGCTGGTGAACGAAGCGATCAAGACCGCCGACCAGAAGCGCAAGGAAGCCATTCTGGAAGCAAAGGATGAGGCTTTCCGCCTGAAAGCCGAGGTCGATGCCCAGAAGGCAGAGGCCGATAAAGAGATCAAGCAGCGCCGTGCGGAGATCAGCCGCCAGGAGAACCGCATCGACCAGAAGGAAACTGCCCTCGACCGCAAGACCGAGGCTCTGGAAAAGCGCGAGGAAGAGCTGAAAAAGAAGCACGAGGAGGCCGAGGCCCATCTGGCTGAGGTCGATGCCCTGCGCGCCAAGGAGATGGAGCGTCTGGAAACGCTGGCCGGCCTGAGCCAGGAGGACGCCCGCGAAGTGCTGCTGCACAAGGTGGACGAGGAGCTGACCCACGAGAAGGCCATCCGCGTGGCCGCCTACGAGACCGATCTGAAGGAGAACTGCGACGGCATCGCCCGCAACCTCATCGGTCAGGCCATCAGCCGCTGTGCTGCTGACCACTGCAGCGAGACCACCGTCAGCGTCGTCCCGCTGCCCAGCGACGAGATGAAGGGCCGCATCATCGGCCGCGAGGGCCGCAACATCCGCGCCCTTGAGACGGCCACCGGCGTTGACCTTATCATCGATGATACCCCGGAGGCCATTACCCTGTCCTCCTTCGACCAGACCCGCCGCGAGGTGGCCCGCATGACGCTGGAGCGCCTTATCGGTGATGGCCGCATCCACCCCGCCCGCATTGAGGAAACGGTGGAAAAGTGCCGCCACGACCTGGAGCTGCAGATGAAGCGGGAGGGCGAGCGCGCTGTTATGGAGCTGGGGATCCACGGCCTGCACCCCGACCTCATCAAGCTCATCGGCCGCCTGAAGTACCGCACCAGCTTTGGCCAGAACGCTCTGACCCACAGCATGGAAGTGGCCTGGCTGGCTGGCCTGCTGGCAGGCGAGATGGGTGTGAACGTCACGCTGGCACGCCGTGCCGGTCTGCTGCATGACATCGGCAAGGCTCTTGACCATGAGATCGAGGGCAGCCATGTCCAGATCGGTGTGGACATCTGCCGCAAGTACAAGGAAAATACCCAGGTCATCCACGCCATCGAGGCCCATCACGGCGATGTGGAGCCCAAGACTCCGCTGGCCTTCATCATTCAGGCCTGCGATGCCATCAGCGCTGCCCGTCCGGGCGCCCGCCGCGAGAATGTCGAGAGCTATGTGAAGCGTCTGGAGAATCTGGAGGAGATCTCTTCCAGCTTCGAGGGCGTCGAGCAGGCATTCGCCGTGCAGGCTGGCCGCGAAGTGCGCATCATGGTCAAGCCCGACGTCATCAGCGACGATCAGGTCATCCTGCTGGCCCGCTCCATCGCAAAGAAGATCGAGGATACGCTGGATTATCCCGGCCAGATCAAGGTCAATGTCATCCGCGAGAGCCGTGCCGTCGAGTACGCAAAATAAAATATCGAAAGACAGCAAGAGCCGCTGTGCGTATGCACAGCGGCTCTTTTTGCATATTGAATCCATTGCGAAATGGCGAAACTTGTGGTATTCTGTAGAAGTCGGCCATCCGACTCCATTACCGCTCTGTTTGCTGCTGCCGGTCTGCCGGTGGAAGCCATCATCCTGCTTTCGCCCATTTCCAGCATTGCTGATATGGCTCGTACTGCCACCAACGTCGTCGGCGCTGCCGCCGCTACCACCCTTGTGGCGGCCACCGAGGGCCAGCTGGACAAGGCTGTGTACAATGGCGAGGCCGAAGCACCTGCTGCCGAGGCAGTCTGAGCACTTTTCAAAGTGCTTTTGAGACAAAACTTCAGGCACATAAAGTAAAATAAAGTCCGGACAGCCCGCTATGCCGAGAAAGCATAATGGGCTGTTTTCTTTATAAAAGAAAGATACAGCACGAAACTGTGCGCGGCAAAAGTACAAGTAATACTTATTTCACCTGAACTGTACTTCACATGAATACACATCAAGAGCAAAACTATACAAAATTCAAATCAAAATTCTGGTGTACAGTTGGGCAAACTACAGAAATCGTTGGGTCGAGGGGATTAATTTGGCAAAAAGTCTTTTCTTTCGGCGGTGGACGATGTATAATGCCGCCAAGGCACAAGGGTGTGCAGAAAGCTCCAGAGGGGGAGCAGAACACCTTGTGCATTTTTCAGAAACAGTCGCTTTAATACGTTAAAGCGGTGTTAGAGAGGGGAAAAGATATTATGAGATTCGATCGTCGTATTTCGCGCCGCAGCTTTCTGGCAGCAGCAGGCGTATCCGCAGCAGCTCTGGCCCTGACGGCCTGCGGCGGCTCCGGCTCCACGGCAGCGTCTACCGCTGCCTCCACCGGTGCTTCCAGCGCAGCTGGCACTGCCGCAGGCGGCACCCTGAACATCATGCTGGAGACTGAGGTCCAGTCTCTGGACCCGCAGATCGCCACCGACGGCACCTCCTTTGAGGTCATCGCCGACTACACCGACGGTCTGATGCAGATGGACGCCGACGGCGCAGCTGTCCCGGCCCTCGCCGAGACCTACGACATCAGCGAGGACGGCAAGACTTATACCTTCCACCTGCGCGATGCAAAGTGGTCCAACGGCGACGCCGTCACCGCAGCCGACTTCGTGTTCGGCTGGCAGCGTGCTGTTGACCCCGCCAATGCTTCCGAGTATTCCTATATGCTGTCTGACATCGGCCAGGTGGTCAACGCCGCAGAGATCATTGCCGGTGAGAAGCCCGTCACGGATCTGGGCGTGACCGCAGTGGATGACAAGACCCTCGAAGTTCAGCTGAACGTCCCTGTCAGCTACTTCCTGAGCCTGATGTACTTCCCCACCTTCTACCCTGTCAACGAGGCATTCTTCAACACCTGCAAGGATACCTTCGGCACCAGCCCCGACACCGTCCTGTCCAACGGTGCATTCATCATGACCGACTACCAGCCCGCTGCTACCGCATTCGAGCTGACCAAGAACCCCGACTACTACGACGCTGCAAACATCGCTCTGGATGGTCTGGCCTATCAGGTCATCAAGGACAGCCAGCAGGCTCTGATGAGCTTCCAGACCGGCGCACTGGATCTGACCCTGCTGAACGGCGAGCAGGTGGACCAGGTAAAGGACGACCCCCAGTTTACCAGCGTGGGCGCCGGCTACCTGTGGTACATCAGCCCCAACATCGATGCGGTGCCTGAACTGGCAAACGAGAACCTGCGCAAGGCTATGACCTTTGCTCTGGACCGCGACGCCATCACCGGCGATGTCCTGAAGGACGGCTCTGCTCCCTGCTACACCGCCGTTCCTCCGCAGTTCGCCACCGGCCCGGACGGCAGCGATTTCAGCGCCGACCAGACCAAGTTTGCTGATTCCTGCGCATTCGATGCAGCCAAGGCAGCCGAGTATTACGAGACCGCCAAGAGCGAGCTGGGCAAGGACAGCTTCTCCTTCGACATGATCGTTGATGCCGACGATGCACCTCAGAAGGTGGCACAGGTCGTCAAGGAGCAGCTCGAGACCACTCTTCCCGGCCTGACCGTGAACCTGACCGTCGAGCCCAAGAAGCAGCGCGTGCAGGATATGCAGGACGGCAACTTCCAGCTGGGCCTGACCCGCTGGGGTCCCGACTACGCCGACCCCATGACCTATCTGGGCATGTGGGTCACCGGCAACTCCAACAACTACGGTCTGTGGAGCGACGCCGAGTATGACTCCATCATCGAGGAATGCACCACCGGCGACCTCTGCACCGACCCCGAGGGCCGCTGGGCAGCTCTGTACGATGCAGAAGCCATCGTTCTGGAGCAGGCAGTCATCTTCCCGCTGTACGGCCAGTGCAATGCCGAGATGATCTCCAGCGCCGTTACCGGCGTGGAGTTCCACCCGGTGGCCCTGAACCGTGTGTACAAGCGGGCCGCAAAGAACGCTTAAAGAAAAAACGCTGAACAAAGGCCGCACAGTGGCCCGCAAAAGCCACTGTGCGCCTTTTTGGCATTGTACCTGTCCGCGGCCCGCGCACGACTGACTGCGGATAGGAAAACCAAAGGGGGTTCACCTGACGTGAAAAAATATACGCTCAAGCGTATCCTCACCTCGCTGTTTACGCTGCTGGCCATCCTGCTGGTGCTGTTCATCCTGATGCAGCTGATGCCCGGCTCGCCCTTCAACGACGAAAAGCTGACAGCCGATATGAGAGCCGCGCTCTATGCAAAATACGGCCTTGACCAGCCGATCTACATCCAGTTCTTCCGCTACGTGGGCAATATGCTCCGGGGCGATCTGGGTGTGAGCTACAACATCTCCAAAAATACGCCCATCTCCCAGCTCATCCAGTCCCGCCTGCCCATCTCCATCCAGATCGGCGGCATGGCCGTCACGCTGGGCGCTCTGGTGGGCCTTGTGCTGGGCATCATCGCTGCCCTCAAGCGGGATACCATCTTCGACACCATCGCCACCATCATCTCGGTCATCGGCGTGTCGGTGCCGTCCTACGTTTTCGCACTGGCCCTGAGCTACACCTTCGGCTTCAAGCTCCGCTGGTTCCCGATGCTGTTCTCCGCCAAGGATGTCTTTGGTTCGAGTGTCCTGCCCAGCGTGTCGCTGTCCATGTTCACTATGGCATCCATCGCCCGCTTCACCCGAAGCGAGATGATAGAAGTCCTCGACTCCGACTATATGCTGCTGGCCGAGAGCAAGGGCATCTCCGGCCCGGCGCTGATCTTCCGCCACGCCCTGCGCAATGCGCTCATTCCGATTATTACGGTTTTGGCCCCCCTCATCGTTGATTTGATGACCGGCTCGCTGGTGGTCGAGAAAATTTTCGCCATCCCCGGCGTGGGCAGCCTGCTGGTGACGGCCATCCAGTCCAACGACTACAACGTGGTCATTGGCCTGAGCTTCATCTACAGCGCCATGTACATTGGCATCATGCTGGTCGTTGACCTGCTGTATGGCATCATCGACCCGCGCATCCGTCTGGCAAAGGGGGACGACTGATATGGCAGAAAAAGCGATCCGACTGGGCGGCGAAAGCACCGCCGCAGCCATCACGCAGGCCGTGCAGGAACTGTACCCTGAGCACAAGTTCACCGAGGCAGAGTTTGCCCGGAAGGACAACGCGGCTGAAATCGCGGTGGATACCAACTTCGCGGCCCAGAGCTTCTGGAAGGACGTCCGCATCCGCTTCTTCCGCAAGAAGAGCGCCGTGCTGGGCCTCGTGATGATCATGATCATCCTGCTGCTGGCCATCTTTGGCCCGGGAATGAATGCTTATACTTATTCCGGTCAGGATCTGAGCCAGAAGAACTTTGCGCCTCGCGTTCCCGGCATCGAGCAGTTCGGCATTCTGGACGGCAGCGAAAAGATGAGCACGACCACCGGTACCAAGATCGTCAACAACTATGTCGAAAAAGGCAAGGATGACGTCTACTACTGGTTCGGCAGCGACCTCTATGGCCGCGACATCTGGACCCGTACCTGGGAAGGCGCCCGCGTCTCCCTTATCATCGCCGTGGCGGCTGCCGTCATTGATATGCTCATCGGCATGAGCTATGGCCTCATCTCGGGCTACTTCGGCGGCAAGGTGGATATGCTGATGCAGCGCTTTCTTGAAGTTGCCAACGGCATCCCCCGTCTGGTCATCGTTACGCTGCTGCTTCTGGTGCTGCAGCCCGGCATGATCACCATCATCTTCGCTCTGATGCTGACCGAGTGGGTGGGCATGAGCCGCATCGCCCGCGCTGAGATGCTGAAGCTGAAGGACCAGGAATTCGTTCTGGCTTCCCGCACTCTGGGTGCCGGCAGCTTCTTTATCATCTTTAAGGAAGTGCTGCCCAACATCATCGGACCCATCATCACTCAGGTCATGTTCAGCATCCCCACCGCGATCTTTACCGAGGCATTCCTTTCCTTCGTGGGTCTGGGCATCCCGGTGCCGCAGTGCTCGCTGGGTTCCCTGATTAGTGAGCTGTACAACAGCTTCACCACCCATCCCTATCAGATCATCCCGCCCATCGTGGTCATGAGCCTGCTGATGCTCAGCTTCAACCTGTTGGCCGACGGCCTGCGCGAGGCACTTGACCCCAAGATGAAGAGTATGTAAGGAGGCGCACAACATGCCTGATACGAAAAGAGAACAGGTCTTGTCGGTGCGAGACCTTGATATTACCTTTAAGACGACGGCCGGCCCCGTCCACGCCATCCGCGGCGTGAACATCGACCTGTACAAGGGCGAGACGGTGGCGCTGGTGGGTGAGTCTGGTTCCGGTAAGTCCGTCACCATGAAGGCGGCCATGGGCATCCTGGCCCAGAACGCCAAGGTGAACAGAGGCAGCATCCGGTTCAGCTACCATCACGCCGACGGCAGCCCTGAAACCGTCGATCTGCTGCAAAAAGATAAAAAGTGGATCCGCCGCCACATCAACGGCAAGCGCATCGCCATGGTCTTTCAGGACCCCATGACCAGCCTTGACCCCACCATGACCATCGGCAAGCAGATCATGGAAGGGATGCTCTGGCACTTCAAGATGCCCAAGGCTGAGGCATATCAGAAGGCCCTCAAGCTGCTGGAAGAAGTCGGTATCACTGACGCCGAAAAGCGGATGAAGAGCTACCCGCACCAGCTGTCCGGCGGTATGCGTCAGCGCGTGGTCATCGCCATCGCGCTGTCCTGCGACCCGGACCTGCTCATCTGCGATGAGCCCACCACCGCACTGGATGTGACCATTCAGGCGAAGATCCTCGAGCTCATCCGCAGCATCCAGAAGGAGCGCGGCATTTCGGTCATCTACATCACCCATGACCTCGGCGTCGTGGCAAAGGTGGCCGATTATGTCGATGTCATGTACGCGGGCAAGATCGTGGAGACCGGCACCATCGACGAGATCTTCTACGACCCGCGCCACCCCTACACCTGGGGTCTGCTGTCGGCCATGCCCGACCTCGATACCGCCGACGAGCGCCTGTATACCATCCCCGGTTCGCCGCCGAACCTGCTGCATGAGAAGGCCGGCGACGCCTTTGCACCCCGCAACAAGTACGCGCTGGAGATCGACGACGAGATCGACCCGCCCATGTTCAAGATCAGCGACACCCACTTTGCAGCCACCTGGCTGCTGGACCCCCGCGCTCCCAAGGTGGAGATGCCGCCGGAGCTGAAAGACCGTGTGGCCCGTATGAGCGCAGAAGCAAAAAAGATCGAGGAGGCGGAGTAAATGGCAGCACAGAGCGCTACCCCTCTTTTGAAGGTCGAGGGACTGAAGCAGTATTTCAAGGTGAACAAGAACTTCACCGTCAAGGCCGTGGACGATGTCAGCTTTGAGATCTATCCCGGCGAGACGTACGGTTTGGTGGGCGAGTCCGGCTCGGGCAAATCCACCATCGGCCGCAGCATCATCCGGCTGTATGACCCCACCGCAGGCAAGATCACCTTCGACGGGCAGGACATCAGCGGACGTCTGACTCACGCCCAGAACAACACCCTGCGCACCCAGATGCAGATGATATTCCAGGACCCGATGGCGTCCCTGAACCCCCGCAAGAAGGTGGAGGACATCATCGGCGAGGGCCTGGACATCCACCATATGTACAAGACCCAGGACGAGCGCCGCGAAAAGGTGGAGAAAATTCTGGAGAAGGTCGGCCTTGCGCCCGAGCACGCTGAGCGCTACCCCCACCAGTTCTCCGGCGGCCAGCGCCAGCGCGTCGGCATCGCCCGCGCTCTCATCATGAACCCGAAGCTCATCATCGCCGACGAGTGCATCTCGGCACTGGACGTGTCGATCCAGGCACAGGTCGTCAACCTGATGAAGGACATCCAGCAGGAGACCGGCACGGCCTACCTGTTCATCGCAGATCGGAAGAGCACACGTCTGAACTCCAGTC
>OIML01000113.1_pt1 | contig 15482 bp, 10 predicted proteins | sample 1584811 | NCBI WGS metagenome assembly OIML01 (sample SAMN02674698, study PRJEB24791) | human gut metagenome, SKBSTL036 | isolation source: stool | host: Homo sapiens | place: USA
GTTCAGACGTGTGCTCTTCCGATCTTAATAAATTTGGCAGAAAAGCCACAAAATACAAAACGGGAGGTAAAAATCATGCGAAGAAAAAAATTGCTCCGGCAAGTCGCGGCGGCGGCCGTGGCCCTGAGCATGGCGGTATCCCTTTCCGCCCCGGCATTTGCGGCCACCTTTAATCTTTCCAATGGCGGCCTTGTGATCACGGCAGATGAAAGCGGCATCACCGTGAAGCAGGATGGTCAGGACGGAGTTACCAGCATCAAAGATGATGAAGAGATCGAGATCACCGGCAGCTATGTATGCAGCAGCTCGGAGAGCTCCAGCGGCTCCGGCAGTTCTAGCTCTAGCAGCTCCAGTTCTAGCAGCTCTAGTTCCAGTAGTTCCAGCGATACATACCGGGCGCTGGATGCGGAAGAAAACCTCTCTGCCCCCCAGCAGCAGGATAAGAGCACCAATGCCCCTGCAAACGGGGAGCTGAATGCTTCCGCTGGCGAGCGGCAGGATGAGGAGCGGCAGGAGACCAACACAGAGGCCAAGGCCTCTGCCGAGGCTTCCACCAGCGCCTCTGACGACACCTCTGCTAACGCCTCCAATGGCCCCCGCAAGGCTCCGGCCCGCAGCAGCGGCGAGGGAGAGCGCAGTAGCGAGGGAGAACGCAGTAGCGAGGGAGAACGCAGAGGCATCATCCAGATCTTCGCTAACACGCTGGTCAAGCTGAAGCTGAAGGATGCCACCATCGACCAGCCGAATGCTGCTGATACGGCTACTCGTGGCATGGCAGCCATTGATATTCAGGGCAGCGGCGATGTGGAGATCAAAGTGGAGGGCAATAACACCCTGAACGGATATGGAAACAGTGCCGGCATCCAGAAAAACGATGATGTCAGCACCGGAAAGCTCACCATTACGGCAGAAGACAAAGACCAGACCCTTAACGTGATCGCAGATGTCCGTGGTGCTGCCATTGGCGGAAGTGGATGGGGCTGGAATACGGGTAGCGACTCCCAACATGGCACCAAAAACATTGAGATCAATGGCGGCACGGTAAATACCCAGGGCCGGATCGGCAGCGGATATAAAGGCGGTGCGGCTGAAAATATCGTGATCACAGGTGATGCTGTGGTCAACGCCAATGGCGGCATCGGCGGAGGCACTGATGAAGGATATGAAGGTAATGAAGGCAGGCAAACCAGCATTACCATCTCCGGCAACGCTCAGGTGAACGCTACGTATAAGGTGGATACCGGAAGTGATTATGGATATGAGCATGGATTTGGGGGCAGCGATGCTGGCCTTGCAGTGATCGGCGGCGGCGTAGGCAGCAGCAGCAAAAAGAGCCACGCCAAGGTCACCATTCAGGGCAATGCTCAGGTAACGGCAGAAAATAGAGCATACGGCGGCGGTGCCGGTATCGGCGGCGGCGCAAATGGCACCGGCGAAGTGATCATTGGCGGCAAAGCGCAGGTCAAGGCCACCGGCAGTGCCGAGCACCACGGCAGCTGGGAGAATAATGGCGCGGGCGCTGCCATTGGCGATGGCGGAACGACTGCTGGGAGCAGTGGTTCCGTCCAGAACGGCGAGAATAAATTTACAACTGACGAGAAGAGCATCCAGAACGGTGCAAAAGTAGAAATGACCAATATAGGTCATAACAGCTCGAACAAGGTGACCCAAACACGTCAGAACGGCGAATGGGTGACCGACGGGAATGCGGAGCAGACCCCGGAAAAGTGCAAGCATTCGAAGGGCGAATACGCGGCAGAGAAAGTCTCCCCGAATTGTACGGAAAAGGGCTCTCAGACCTACCGGTGCAGCTCCTGCGGTGAGATCACCAAGGTGGTAGAGCTCGCTCCATACTCCGGAATTTGGTCCCATGATTACCAGACGGTAACAGTCCAGCCCACCTGCACCGAGGATGGCTACACGGTAAGAAAGTGCAGCCGCTGCGGCAAGGAAACCGGTCAGCATACCAGCATTGTTAAAGCTCCGGGCCATCAGTTCGTCGAGACCGTCGTTGCCCCCACCTGCACGGAAAGCGGCTACACGGTACAGAAGTGCAGCGTCTGCCACGAGGAGACCGGTGAGCGCACCAACCTCGTTGCCCCTCTGGGCCACGAGTACAAGAACGGCGTCTGCACCCGCTGCGGCGCACCGGAGCCTCAGGAAAACGGCTCTGCGGCCCCCAACTACACCGTGACCGGCGCAGAGACCTACGAGACCTCTGTGGTGGATGGCCGGTACATCATTGCGGTACCCTCTGAGGATGCCGCTCTCAACGCTGTGCTGGGCGACCTGCGGGCCATCAAGGCACAGGGTGCCGATGTGGTGGTGTTCCGCACCCGGAGCCGGGAGTCCAGCCTTGTCATCGACGAGATGCTGGCCATGGGTACCGACGTTACCCCCTTTGTGCTTGCCCACAACGGCGGCGAGGCCCAGCTCACCATCAACGGCGCAGCTCATAACGAGCTGATCCACTAACTTACCCCGGCGGGGCGTACCGCATCGCCCTGCTTCCTCCATATTGCAAAGCCCCCCGGCACGTCCGCATGGTGCCGGGGGGCCTTTTTGTGCAGCAAAAAGAAAACCGGGTGGTAAAAATGACCGGAAATACAAAAAACCACCTGAACCGCAAAGATTCAAGTGGTTTCTCTCGATGGAGCTGCTATCCAGATTCGAACTGGAGACCTCATCCTTACCAAGGATGCGCTCTACCAACTGAGCTATAGCAGCACACTCACAGCTCAATTATAATACCATAAACTCTGCCGCATTGCAAGCGTTTTTTGCAAAAAAATCTGGCATTTTGCGTTTTTCTGCCCGGATGCAGAAAAACGGCTGCCGTTTTTCCACGGCAGCCGTCTGCATTGTTGAAACTATCACTCGATAAGGCCGTTCAGCAGGGCCAGGCACTTGCGGCTGTGCAGCTTGCGGATAGCCTTTGCCTCGATCTGGCGGACGCGCTCACGGGTGACGCCGAAGTCGCGGCCCACCTCTTCCAGCGTGCGGGGACGGCCATCGTCCAGACCAAAGCGGAGACGGATGACCTTCTCTTCACGGGGGGTCAGGCTCTTGAGGGCCTGATTGATCTGCTGGGCCACCATGGCGCGGTCAGCCGCCTTTCCGGGAGCCTCGGCGTTCTCGTCGGCGACGAAATCGCCCAGAGAGGAATCCTCTTCCTCGCCCACGGGGCTCTCAAGGCTGGCGGGCTCCTGTGCCATCCGCTGGATCTCACGCACACGCTCGACGCTCATGTCCATGGCCTTTGCCAGCTCTTCCGGGGTGGGCTCGTGGCCGTTCTGGTAGACCAGCTGGTTGGTGGCCTGACGCATCCGGTTGATGGTCTCGACCATGTGCACCGGGATGCGGATGGTGCGGGCCTGGTCGGCGATGGCGCGGGTGATGGCCTGACGGATCCACCAGGTCGCATAGGTGGAGAAGCGGAAGCCGCGGTCGCAGTCGAACTTCTCAGCCGCCTTGATGAGGCCGATGTTGCCCTCCTGGATGAGGTCGAGGAAGGCCAGATTGTGGCCCACGTGCTTCTTGGCGATGGAGACCACCAGACGGAGGTTCGCTTCGCTCAGGCTGCGGCGGGCGTTCAGGCCGTCGCGGCGGGTCTTCAGCAGCTCCTGACGGCGCTCCTCGGTCAGGGGGCCGTTCTCCACAGCCTCCATGGCCTCTTCCTCAGCGGCCTTTTCCTCGGCGTCCACGCTGGGCTTCTCGCTGCCCTCTTCGTCGATGTCCTCGGTGTAGCTGCGGCTGTTCTCGTCTTCCTCGAACGAGAAGCGGGCGCTGTTCTTCTTGATGTACTCGGGCGCACCGTACTTCTGGCGGTCGGCCTGCAGGATATGGGCAGCCTCGGCGCCGGCGTGGATGCGCTTGCTCAGGTCAACTTCCTGCTCCGCGCTCAGCAGAGGGATCTGGCCGATCTGCTTGAGGTAGTTCTTGACGGGGTCGTCCAGCAGCTCATCCATCGCAGCCTTCAGGTCGGCGGGGTTCTCCTCGGCGGCTTCTTCCTCGTCCTCGCCGCCCAGACCCAGCTCGTCGCTGTTGTTCTCGGCGTTTTCCACCTCGGCGATGATGCTGTCCACGTCCAGATTCACATCGGCGTCGGCCTCATCCTCGATGATCTTGATGCCGCGCTCTTCAAGGAGCGTATAGAGCGTTTCCACATCCATCCTGCACTGTGCAGCCAAAGTTTTGGCCTCCTGTGCCGACAGGGTGCCTTCGCCTTTCGTCAACAGTTCCTTCAAAGTCATGCCCATTTCGCTCTCTCCTTCTCACTGCGGGGGAAGCGCCCCGCAAGTGAACTTGTCTCATAGTTTCGGTCTTGCTGCATAGAAGTTGTTTTCATGGCCAGAGTGTGCCGGATGGCCGTAGATTTTTGCCCGCAGACAAGGCGATTTTCCGCAGCAATCCTGACGGATTGCAAGGGAAAGCAACGCAGTATGCAGACAAAAATGTCGGCCAGACGGTGTGCAATGGCTGTGAAAACAGCTTCTTAGATCACAAGACCTCCGTTGACGCCGAACACCTGGCCGGTGATGTAGCCGGCGTCTTCTCCGGCGAGGTACAGCAGAAGCTTTGCCACCTCTTCGGCGGTGCCGAGACGGCCCACAGGGGTCTCTTCGGCCAGCGCCGCTTTGTCCTCAGCAGTGAACGAGGCCATCATATCGGTGTCGATGACGCCGGGGGCCACGCAGTTCACGGTGATGCCGCTGGGACCTTCTTCTTTTGCCAGCGCCTTGGTCAGGCCGATGAGGCCCGCTTTGGCGGCGGAATAGTGTACCTCGCAGCTGCCGCCGGTCTGGCCCCACATGCTGCTCACAGTGAGGATGCGGCCCGCTTTGCGGCGTATCATCCCGGGCAGGGCCAGCTGGCAGAGGTTGAACGCACCGGTCAGGTTAACGTCCAGCATCCGCTGCCACTCTTCCGGCGTGATGTCGGTGAACAGCTTCTGCTGGGCGATGCCCGCGTTGCTCACCAGCACATCCACCCGGCCCAGCGCCTGCTCGGCGGCGCGGAAGGCCAGCTCACAGCTGGCCCGGCTGGCCACGTCACACTGGATGGCCAGTACGCCCGGCAGCTCTTTCTGCAGGGCTGCGGCGGCTTCGGCGTTGGTGTGGTAGAACACTGCCACCCGGAAGCCCGCCGCGTAGAATGCGCGGGCTGCTGCTGCGCCGATGCCCCGGTCTCCGCCCGAGATGAGGACGGTGCGCCCCTTCGCCGCCGGGGCAGTGCTTCGGGGCTCTGCCGCAGGTTCCGGCTCGCGTTCCGGTGCCGGTGTGTTCTCCGGCGCAGCGCTGACCGGCGTTTCCCTCGTTTCCTGCACCGGCGGTGCGGCCACAGCCGCTTCTTCCGGCTCGGGCAGGGTCGGCCTGCGCTGTTCTGTCTTCGGCCCGGCGTCTGCAAGGTCAAATGTCAGCTCAAATTCGTCGTTGTACAAGAGTCAAACCCTCCTGTCCACTATTTTCGGCCGCAGCGCCTCTTCGTGTCAAAGCCTCTGCGGCGGGAAAGGAAACAGCTTCCCCCACCCCGCCGGAGCTGCGCTCTGCTCACTTTTTCCGGTCTAGTCCGGCTCTGCGGCGCGCCCGGCGGCATTTGTGTGGTTTCGACAAGTTTCCATTGAATAATATAGCACAATCGGGCGAAAAAATAAAGTGGTCACCGGTGATTTTTTCACGCAGTTCCCACTTTTTTCACAGATTCAGGGGTTCACGGGCGGCTTCCAGCGGGGCTTTGCGGCCCGCCTGGCCCGCAGTGAAACGAAAAATTCCTGCAAAAGCTGCTGTGCCTCATCGGCCCGCAGTCCCTTTTCGATGACGGGGTGATGGTTGAAGGGCTGGGCGAAGAGGTCTGTCACCGAGCCGCAGCAGCCCGCCTTGACATCGGCGGCACCGTACACCACCCGCTTGATGCGGCTGTTGATGATGGCGCCGCTGCACATGGGGCAGGGTTCCAGCGTCACGAACAGCTCACACTGCCACAGCCGCCAGCCGCCCAGCTTTTTGCAGGCCGCGTCGATGGCCAGCAGCTCCGCGTGGTGGAGGGCGTTTTTCTCCGTCTCGCGGGTGTTGTGGGCGGCAGAGATGATCTCTCCGTCCTTCGCCACGACCGCGCCTACCGGCACTTCGCCCAGCGCAGCGGCCTTCCGGGCCTCTTCCAGCGCCGCGCCCATCAGCTCAAAATCGGTCATCCCATTCCCCTTTCTGCCAGCCGTGCGGCAAACACGAGGCAGTTATTTATAATATGTAACGCACTGCCGGGCCATACGCTCTTCGCTTTCTGAGCCGCCCAGCCGAAGATGAGCCCCATGCCCAGCGCATAGGCCCGGGCCGTCCAGCTGCCGTGCAGGGCCGCAAAAAGCACCGCCTGCACCACCACAGCCCCCGCGCCGCCCAGCGGCTGCAAAAGATAGAGCGCCCCGCCCCGGAAGGCAAGCTCTTCTGCCAGAGGGGTCACAAGGCAGATGCGCAGCGCAGCCCACGCGAGGGCCGCGCCCTCGGGCAGAGCCGTCTTTTCCGCCGGGAGCAGCAGCTGTGCTCCCGCCGCCAGCAGCGCCCAGAGCACGGCCGCCTCGGCCAGGACCCGGCACTGAGCCGGAAAAGACGGCTTTTCCGTTTCCCTTATCAGTCTTTTCACGGCGCACCCTCCTGTCGGCGGACATTGTACCATACTGCCGCCCCGTTTTGCAAGCAGTTTTTCGTTCATTCGAAGAAATTTTACTCAAAAGATTGACATTCCGCCCGGCGTTCTGGTATACTTTGTACGACTTTTTTATGAATTTGTCGTTTTACCAAAGACACACGATGAACGCACCCATGGAGGTACGAGCTATATGATACGCATTCTTACCGATTCTGCATCCGACATCCTGCCCGCCGAGGCCGCGCAGCTGGGTGTGGACGTCATCCCCCTCAACGTCACCCTCGAGGACGGCACCGTCATCCGGGACGGCGTGGACCTGACTCCCAGCGAGTACTACGAGCACATGGCCGGCTGCAAAAAGCTGCCCACCACCAGCCAGCCCAGCCCTGAGCTGTTCGAAAAGTTCTACGCCGAGGCTGCTGCCGCCGGAGACGAGGTCGTGGGCATCTTCCTGTCCCATGAGCTGTCCGGCACCTATCAGTGTGCGAAGCTGGCCGCAGACCTGGCCAACGTGGACAACGTCCTCTTCGTGGACAGCACCAATGTCTGCCTCGGCGAGGGTCTGCTGGTGCGTCTGGCCGCACACCTGCGGGATGAAGGCAGGTCTGCTGTCCAGATCGCCGCCACCCTCGAGCACGCCAAGGAGCACCTGCACCTCGTCGCCGCCATCGACGACCTGAAGTATCTGCGCAAGGGCGGCCGTCTGCCCGCTGCCGTCGCCGTGGCCGGCGGGATGCTGGGCATCAAGCCCCTCATCACCATCAAGGAGGGCAAAGTCGCCATGGCCGGCAAGGCCCGGGGTCTGCCCGGCGCATACGTCGCCCTCTTCAAAAAGATCGAGGAGCTGGGCGGCGTCAATCCCCGTTTCCCCTCTCTGGCCGGTTACACCATCAGCACCCGCGAGGTGAACCCCATCCAGACCTATCTGGTGGACAATCTCGGCCTTTCCGAGCCGCTGGTGCGCCAGATCGGCTGCGTCATTGGCACCCACGCCGGTCCCGGTGCGTTTGGTCTGGCCTTCTTTGATAACGGGCTGGTCATCGACTAAGAGTATATAGGAAGAGGCTGCTGTGCATCTGCACGGCAGCCTCTTTTCGTTTTTCCTTACAGCATATCCGTGATGAGCTTGCCCAGCAAAAGTACCAGCACCACGAGCATCATGGGGCGGATGAACTTTGCGCCCTTTCTCAGGGCGAAGTGGGAGCCGATGATGTTGCCGACGATGTTGCTGATGGCGCAGGGGATGCCCACCGGAAAGACCACCAGCCCGCTGCTCAGATAGGTGAAGAGGCTGGCGTAGTTGCTGGCGAGGTTGAGCACCTTGGCGTTGCCGTTGGCGGTGCGCAGGTCGAAGCCCATCAGGCTGGTGAAAGCGATGATGGCAAAGGTCCCGGTGCCAGGCCCCACCATGCCGTCGTACAGACCGATGCCAAAGCCGATGCCCAGAGCCAGCAGGGCCTTTTTCAAATTCAGGGTGCCGTCATCCCGGTTCTCGTCCGGGAGGTTGCGCTGCCACAGGATGATGACCGCCGCGATGGGCAGGATGATGAACATCATCATCTGCAGCACCTCATCGCTGAGCATCAGGACGATGTGTGCGCCCAAGGCACTGCCTGCAAAGCTGCCGATGGCGGCGAGGATGCCCACCTTGAGGTTCATCGCGCCGTTCTTGAAGAAGCTGGCCGTGGCGAACGTCGTGCCGCAGGCGGCGCTGAATTTGTTGGTGGCGTAAGTATAGTGAGGCGGCAGGCCCGCGAAGAGATAGGCCGGCAGGCTGATGAGCCCGCCGCCGCCCGCTGCCGAATCGATAAAGCCTGCAAAGCCGGTCATGAACACCAGAAATGCCATCATCGGCAGGCTGATTTGAATACCCATTGTTATGATTCCCCTTAATATTCCTATTTTTTCCACGATTTTACTTGTACAGCTCACCCTCGCAGGCCAAGATCTGGTCGAGTATCATCCGGGACACCCGGGCGCCGTAGACCATGGAGGGATGGTCATTGTACTCGATGATGTCGTGGAAATCCTTGTTCATCAGGACGATGACATACTCGCCGTAGGGAGTGTGGACGATGCCGCCGTCGTTGCGGCAGGCGTTCATGCTGCCGCTCTTGCTGGCCACCCAGATGAGTTCCGGCTCGCCGGTCTCCTCGCAGTCGAGATAGAACTGCGGAAAGTCGTGGGTCAGCATGGTATTGTAGTGCTGCTGACGGAAGATGGCCAGCATCTCGGCGCTGGCCTCAGCGCTGACGAGCGTCCCCTTTGCCACCTGCGCAAACAGCGAGGCGTAGTCCCGGGGCGTCGTGGTGCCGAGGTCGTTGTAAAGATCAAAGTGGAGCGGGTTGTGCAGGACGGTGTGGGCAAAGCCCATCTCCCGGATGCAGGCGTTGATGGTGGCCAGCCCCAGATAGTCGATGACCATGTTGGTGGCGATGTTGTCGGAGCAGATGATCATCATGGTGGCGGCGTCTTTAACTTTCAGACTTGCACCCACGCCCAGCGCCCGGAGCATCCCGGAACCGTCCACAAAGTGCTCGGGCTTGTAGGTGATTTTTTCCTCGAGGCTGGCTTTGCCCCGGCTGGCCTGCAGATACAGGGCTGCGAGGATATATGCCTTGATGGTGGAAGCCGTCTCAAATTCCTCGTCAGCGCCGATCTCGACCGTGTGGCCGTGCAGGTCGTCCACAAAAACGCTCATCTTGCCCTGATAGGAATACAGCTCGGCGGCAATACGCTTTTCCAGCGTCATGTTTTTATCCATTTTGGAATCTCCCTGTCGTTTTATACATTATTTAGAGGTTTTCTTCGAAGAACCGCCGGGCGTTGCGGTAGAAGATGGCCTCCACCTCGTCCTCGGTGAAGCCCTCGCGGCGGAGTGCGTCGGCCAGCAGCGGGAGCTTGGAACAGTCGTCCATTTCCAGCTTGCCGCCGATGCCGTCGAAGTCACTGCCCAGACCGATGATCTCAATCCCGCCCACCTGCTTGAAGTGGGCCGCGTGCTTTGCCATCAGGGCCGTGGTGCTGCGGCAGAGCTTTTCTTCGGGCTGGTTGTCGAGGAAGCCGCTGCAGTAGTTCAGACCCACGAGGCCGCCCTTGTTGGCGAGGGCGCGGATCATCTCGTCGGTGAGGTTGCGGCAGTGGGGCGCGAGGGCGCGGCAGTTGGAGTGGCTGGCCGCAAAGGGGCGGGTGGAGTGCTCCACAATGTCCCAGAAGCCCTTGTCGGACAGGTGGCTCACATCTGCGATGATGTGCAGACGCTCCATCTCGGCCAGAAACTCGAAGCCCTTCTCCTTCAAGCCCGTCTCAGTGTTGGGGGCGCAGGGCCAGATGTTGTGGCCCCCGCCGGGGACGACGTTGGGGCTGGCAAGCTCGTTCTCGTGGTTCCAGGTCAGGGTCATCATGCGGACGCCCAGCTCGTACATCCGGCGCAGCACGCCGATGCTGCCCTTGCAGCAGCCGCCCTCTTCAATGGTGAGCATTCCGCTGATCTTGCCCTCGGCGGCGTTTTTTCGGATGTCAGAGGGTTGATACACCGGAGCAATATCCTCCGGGTATTTTTTCATGATGCGTTTGAAGACGTCGATTTCTTCCAGCGCCGTCACCAGCGGGTCGGCACCGGGGGTCTTGTCGCCCAGATTGACAAAGGCGGCGAAGCACTGCAGCATATAGTCGCCCTTTTTCAGTTTCTGCAAGTCGATGTGCAGATCATTCTGCGCAAAGCTCTTGGGCGTACCCGCCTTTTCGGCGTAGCGCAGCTCACTCAGGGTGTCACAATGTAGATCAAAGACTTTCATGGTTATCTCCTTTTAGAAAATACTCCCCACCGCATACAAACACTTCACCAGATCCTCCCGATACAGCGGGTCGCTCGGCTCAAGGCTGTTGATGACCACACCGCCGCTGGCGGCGGCACCGGTGGAGTGGATATACCGCCCTTCGCCCAGATAAAGCGCCACATGGCCGGGGAAGAAGAGCGCATCGCCGGGCTTTTTGTTCTCGAAGGCCACCTCATGCATCGGCCAGCCCTCGATGATCTTTGCGTCGCGGTAGATGAGCACACCACACTGCATATAGGCGCTGCTGACGAGGCCCGAGCAGTCGATGCCCCGGCCCGACTTGCCGCCCCAGCGGTACTCGGCACCCATATACTTCTTTGCCTGCTCACAGACAGCGGCGCGGAAGGCATCTTCGCGGCCGCCGTACCAGCGTGCCACAGCTTCCGGCACGAGCTTTTCCGCCGTCGTGTCCAGCGTCTCGGCCAGCGCGTCATTGAAAGCAAGGCCCTCTCTCTGGGAGAAGACCGCCGTCATCTCATATTTCACCGGCTCCAGCGCCACGTCCCGGACATAGCCTGTCCGGCCATCCGTCAGCAGGACTTTCGCCCAGCCCTTGTGGGCCTCGGCCTCTTCGGCCGTCTCAGGCTGGCGGCGGAGAACGTCTCCCCGCTCCAATTCCATCATCCGGACGCCCTGCACCTTGGGCAGGCTGAGGACATCCGTAGCGCGGCCCACGAGAACGAGGTCTGCCCCCAGATACTCCCACAGCTCCTCCTCGCGGACAAACTGCAATTCCCGCTGATCCACATAGCCATGGTAGCCGTAAAAGCTGACCACTTCGGCCACATCGGGCGGAAGCCGGACGCCCGCAGCGGTCACGCCGCCGGGCGCAGTCCGCACCTGACAGGCCTGCCCATACAGGCCCTCATCTCCGATGGTGGAGACAAGACCCTCCTCGCCCTCTTTGATGGTCTGGGGCAGGTCGTAAATGGTGCCTACCGGCACCGAAAACAATGCGTATTTCATGGTTCGCTCCCTTCCAGCAGCTGCAGCAGCTCATCCGGCCGCATCGAGAGGATGGCACCATCGGCGGTGCCGGTCACGGTGTCGGCCAGCGACTGCTTGGCCTGCTGCAATTCCACGATTTTTTCTTCAATGGTATCCTGTGCAATGAGCTTATACACCTGCACCGGGTTCTGCTGGCCGATGCGGTAGGCGCGGTCGGTGGCCTGATTCTGGGCGGCGACGTTCCACCACGGGTCATAGTGGATGACGATGTCCGCCGCCGTCAGGTTAAGGCCGGTGCCGCCGGCCCGCAGCGAGATGAGGAAAACGCTCACCTCTCCCCCGTTGAACCGCCGGACCAGCTCTGCCCGGACGGGCTTCGGCGTCGAGCCCTGCAGCGTAAAGTGGCTGATGCCCTCGGCGTCCAGACGCTTTGCCAGCAGCTCGAGCATCGAGGTGAACTGGCTGAACAGCAGGATGCGGTGGCCGCCCTCCACGGCGCTGGAGACAAGCTCCGCGCAGGCGTCCAGCTTGGCGCTGCCGCCCTCCCAGTTGTCTGCGATAAGGCGCGGGTCGCAGCAGATCTCCCGCAGCCGCATGAGGACGGCGAACACCGCCATCTTGTCCTCGGGCTTTGCGGCCTGCAGCTTCTCCCGGGCGTCCACCACAGCGGCCAGATAGAGCTTGCGCTGCTCCTCTTCCAGCTCGATGCGGTAGACGTTCTCGGTCTTGGGCGGCAGCTCCTTGAGCACATCCGACTTCATGCGGCGGAGGATGAAGGGGCCGGTCAGCTGATTGAGACGCCGCACGGCGGTCTGGTCTTCCTCCTGCACGATGGGCTTCTCGAACCGGCTGCAAAAGCTCTTGTAGGGCGGCAGATAGCCCGGCATCAGGAAGGAGAAGATGCTCCACAGCTCGCCCAGCCGGTTCTCCACCGGCGTACCGGTGAGGGCAAACCGCACCCGGCTGCGCACTTTGCAGACAGCCTTGTATTTCTGGGTGGTGTGGTTCTTGATGGCCTGTGCCTCGTCGAGGATGCAGGCGTAAAACTCCTGTCCCTCGTAAAGCGCCTCGTCACGCCGCAGTAGATCGTAGCTGGTCACCACGAGGTCGGCGGCGGGCCAGCTCTCAGCCAGCTCGGCACGGTGGGCGGCGTCGCCGTCCACCACCACGCAGGAGAGTTCGGGCGTGAATTTCTGACACTCCTCGGCCCAGTTCAGCACCAGCGAGGCCGGGCAGACGATGAGGCTGGGCAGAGTCTGGCCGTTCTGCTTCATGGCCAGCAGGTAGCTCAGCACCTGCACCGTCTTGCCCAGGCCCATATCGTCGGCGAGGATGCCGCCCATGCCGTAACCGTCCAGCGTCCGCAGCCAGCGGTAGCCGTCCCGCTGATATTTGCGCAGGGTCTTTTGCAGGGAGACAGGCGGGGCATACTCGCTGTCCTTGACGGCGTGGAAGCTCCGGCTGATGCGCCGGAAGGCGTCATCCCGGTTGAAGCGCACACCGGTCTGGCCTGACAGCGCCCAGTCGAGGCTGGGCGCACGGTAAAGCGGAAGCTGCGCATGGTTCTGGCCCAGCTTTGCGCCGGAGAGCTCCAGCGTTTCGTTCAGTTCGTCCAGCACTTCCAGCGAGTCATCCAGCCGCAGCAATCGGCCATCCCGCAGGCGGTGGTAGCGCTTTTTCTGGTGGAGCGACTTGAGCAGAGCTTTCAGCTCGCTCACCGGGAATTCGCCGGTGTCCACCTCCAGATCAAGCACACTGCCCTGTACCGACACACCCACCGAGATCTTCGGCGGCGCAGCCTGCAAGTCGCGGAATGCATCGCTGAGGTAGACTTCGCCCTCCGCCAGCAGGGCAGGCACACCCTCTTCAAGGAAAGTGACAAGGGTATCCTCGTCGTCTGTGCCATATTCGGCGGGGCTGGTGTCGGTCTGCTGGGTCAGATAAGTTTGGAGCAGCCGCCCGGCCCGACGCTCAGCGCGGGCGTCCCTCAATAAATCGGTCGGGGCCGCAAAAGGCGTCACCCGGTCTTCCCCATACAAAAATTCCGGGTGGGCGCGGACGGCCCCCATGTGGGGCGCATCCAGATAAAACTGCACCACCGGCTCCAGCGGTATCTGATTCAAAAGCAGTCGGTCAGGGTCGTCGATGGTGATCTTCCGGCCCAGCTCCGGCAGCACGAAGCTGCAAAACGACACGGCATCCTTGCTGGTGAAAAAGAGTCCGCTGCCGCAGAGGGCGTTCAACGCGGGCAGCAGACGGGCCGCTTCGGCTCGTTCCAGTTTCCAGATGGTGTCTTCATTATAAAGGTAGCTGTAGTCGAGGCCCTGCAATGTGTACAGACTGGGCTCTACCACGATGTGTACGCCGCCCCTCTTCTTCTCGACCCGCAGCGTCAGCGCGGGCAGACCCTTTCGCAAGGCGTAACCGCCCACCTCGCCCCTCGGCTCATATAACGCCACCAGTTCATCCAGCAGCTCACCCGACAGCGGCACACTTCCAGCGGGACCATTTGCGATGCTGCGGGTCGGGCGGCCTGTGGCGGCTTCCACGCTCTTTACCGTGTCCTGCTGGCGGCGGAGCAGCGTCAGAATTTTCTGCGCCTCGGAGGTAAAGGCGTCCCACCGGTGGACAAAGGCCAGCGTTTTGCCGTAGCTGACGCTCCGCTCCTTCTCGATGGCCGTCAGCAGTTCCGGGATGCTTTTGACGACATACTGCCGCCCGCCGTCCGAAATGCGGAGGCGCAGCAGCGGCGGTTGTCCGGAGTAGTCGAGGATGAGTTCCGGTTCCAGTTCCGCGAAGCCTCGCTGCTGGCCGTCCGAGGCCGTCAGACTCTCCACCTCGGACAGCGCGTCCTCCTGATAAGCCCGGAGAAGCTCCTGCGCCTGCACATCCGAGACGGGTTCATCGCCTCGCCATTTCCTGCCGAACAGCATCTCGAGGCCGGAGACATAGCTATCCTTCCGAGCTGCGGCTTCTTTCGCAAATTCTGTCCCGCGCTGCACGCCCGGGATGTCCAGCAGTGCCTTCTTTTCCGGTTTTGACTCCGTCTTTTCTTCCGGCTCATCCACCTCATGCAGCAGCAGCGCACCGATGTGCTTGCAGCAGGGACCTTCGCCATTTTCATTGAAAGGGCAGGTACAGCTGGCGCTGACGAAACTGCCGTTCTGGCGCAGCCATGCCTGCGTGCGGTAGAGGTTCCGGCCGCTGCCCCGCACGTCGGCGCTCAGATGGCGCACGCCGTTCTCCGCTGTCTCACATTCCAGATCCTGCACCCGGTTCTCGTATGCCTTGGCCCGTGCATAGATCGTGCTGCCCAGCAGATAGCGGATCTCTTCTCTGTCCATGTCTCTGCCCTCCCTCTTGCAAGCGTCCTATTGGTTAAGCATACCGCACCCGCCGACCAGATGCAAGAGCTTTGGACGAAAAAAGCAAAAAGAAAACGCTCCAAGATTTCTCTTAGAGCGTTTTGATCAAGTCGGCGGCTACCTATTTTCACAAGCCGTTTCCAGCTAACTATCTTGGGCACGAGTGAGCTTAACTGCTGTGTTCGGAATGGGAACAGGTGGAACCTCACCGTCATCGTCACCGACCATATGACTGACACAGTATATCACATTTCTGTGTATCTGTCCAGTGTTTCAGAAGGACGTGCCTTCAAAACTGAATAATCACTGCTTACATTTTTTCGTTGACTCTAAGAGTCTCAAGCGAATTGTGGTCAAGCCCTCGACCTATTAGTACACGCTTGCTGAATGGATCGCTCCACTTACACATCGTGCCTATCGACCTTGTAGTCTTCAAGGGGTCTTACCTGATCAAATCAGTGGGATATCTTATCTTTGGGTCGGCTTCACGCTTAGATGCTTTCAGCGTTTATCCGATCCGTACGTAGTTGCCCAGCTATGCTCCTGGCGGAACAACTGGTGCGCCAGAGGTACGTCCGTCCCGGTCCTCTCGTACTAGGGACAGCTCCCATCAAATATCCTGCGCCCACGACAGATAGGGACCGAACTGTCTCACGACGTTCTGAACCCAGCTCGCGTACCGCTTTAA
>OIML01000133.1_pt1 | contig 13862 bp, 8 predicted proteins | sample 1584811 | NCBI WGS metagenome assembly OIML01 (sample SAMN02674698, study PRJEB24791) | human gut metagenome, SKBSTL036 | isolation source: stool | host: Homo sapiens | place: USA
GGTGTTCGTCCAACACCCCCTCAAAGGTTTTCTCCGGCTCAGTCACAGGGGCTGGTGGCTCCGGCTCCTCGATATGCAGTCGTTCCACCACCACATCATAAGGCAGATTGTTCTTGTCGCCCGGATAGACGGCCACGGTCTCGGAAAGGAAAGTCGGGGATTCGGCAGCCGGTTGGGGCTGTTCCTGTCCCAACCCGTCCTGCTGACGGGCGTACATCCCGCGCAGCAAAGGCGCAACTTCATCCCAGCGGAAATACAGCACAGCCAGACGCTTTTCCTCTGCGTCCAGGACTTCCAGCTCCATGCCCTGTGCCGTGGTACGGTAATCGGCAGTATCGCCGGTCTCCAGATTCAGCGTCTCGATCTCACCGGAATAGGCTCTACTCAGCCAGTAGGCGATCTCGCTGTTGCTCCTGCCGGATTGCAGCAGCGTGGAAACCTGTTTTTTATCTGCTTCATCCATCAGTCCATGGACCAATACATCCCGCAGGTCCTGATCTGCCTTGTCCGGGTCAATGGGAAGAAACTCGGTATAGTAAGCATTGCGGCGGTCTGCCCGAAGCAGCTGCTCGAACTGTTCTTTACGCTCTGCCCGGTAGATGGGATATACCATACCGGTGGGCAGAAGCTGTACGGTGTCATCCCGCAGCTCGGTGATCTGATAGGCGTCATCCTCGATATACACGGTATCGCCCACGGCATAGACCGGGGCGGCAGGGTCATAGGAGGTTCTTTGCGGAGTTGGGCGGCGAACTGCATCATATTCCTCATCGGAAATGGAAACTTCGGAAGTCTGCTCTGTCTCGGCAGCTGCGATCTGCTCTGCATCCGACATCACCCGCTGGATAAACGGGTCATTGTCCAGTTTTTCCGGGTCTGCCACATGGCCGTTGACAATCCCTCTTTCCTCCAGGGCTTCCCGGATGGCGATAGGGTCGATGTTGTCAAAACGGTCCTGTTCTTCTTCGGTATAGAACCGGTCCTCCTGAATAAGCTGGGCAATCCTGCGTTGTACCTTCGGCCAGGGCAGCTGCATTTCCTCCGGGCTTCCGGCACGAGTAATGAACAGGCTGTTGCTGTTACTGCCGCCGTATTCCTGAGCCAGCCATGCAGCGGTATCTTTCTCTCTTGCATGGTCTTTCATATAGCGGACGACAGCGTGTTTACTCTCGATATTGCCGTTCCATGCACAAAGGGCAGTATCAATATCTTCCTGAGAAAGAGGGCGCAGAAGCTCATGGAGCTTTGGATAGGTTTCGTCGATCACTTCCCGGTGCAGACGCTGGCGGAACTCCGGTATATCAGAATAAAGGCGGATCAGCTCCATATCCTTAGAACCAAGGACCGCACGGCGCACAGCAGCATTGCCCTCGATGACAGCATTTTCACGGTCAGAATGACCGCAGGCATTGCGGTATGCGGCATCCTCGGAAATAGCGGCAGTTACCACAGGCTTATACTGTTCAAACTGCTCCCGAAGGGTGGGCTTTGGAGTTTCTTCCTCCACCTCCGGCTGCTGGGCTTGGATGGCATCTTCTTCGGCCAGTTCCTTTTCAGCCTGGATTTTGTCATACTGCGCCTGTTCCTGTTCGGTAAGATAGCGGCCCTTCTGGACAAGAGAGGTAATGCGCTTGGCAACATTTTCCCAGTTCAAGTGAACATCCGGGCAGTCCTGCTTTTTATAGTGCAGCCCTTTCCCGTCATGATCTTCACCGCTGTGTGTTGCGCCGGACAGTGCATGAGAGCGTCCGCCAATGCCATACTCGTCTTTGAGGAATCTCACTTTCTCCTTATCCGTATGGTTTTCCATGAAGAACGCATAGATACGGCCTTTTCCTCCGGCAAAACTGCTGCCGCCGGTCATGGCGGCGTCGATCTCATCCTCGGTAATGAAGTGCTGGACGGTTGGCACTTGGGAAAGGTCTGAAGAAAAGGTCCTGCGTGGCAGGTCAAGGTCCTTCAGGTTCTCCCAGCTCTCCCTTGGTCTATGGTAATGAAAACGCAACAGGTCACGGTCCTGCTGATAGGCAGTCCAGAAGGCAGCGTATTCTTCCTTGAGTGTCTGGCGGAAAGCCGGGTCACTCAGCTGCTCCGTCAGGCGGCGGGTCTCCTCCGGGAACCCATTGCCTTTGATCTCTGACAGGCTGGACAAATATCCGGCTTCTCTGGCGTCCTCGCTGAAATCGTGATACAGATGCCAGAGCTTTTCCGAGAGGAGGGAGTGTTCATAGCCTGCCGCTTCTGCAAGCTCTACATTGGAGGCAAACTGTCCGCTCTCCAAAAGCTCCCCGATACGCTCTGCGGCGCTCTCCCAGGAAATGACCTGGGCAGACCTGTCATAACGGACAGACTTCCCATGGGAAAGATGGATACCATCCTCGGCATACCATGCGCTCACACTGCCAAGGCCGTTGCCGCCGTGGTACAGCGTTTTCAGTATCTCGGCAATCTCAGCGGTGGTTTTCTGCTTTTCAAAGGCTGCAACCACACGCTCCCTCTGGCGGTCTGTATTGCCGCCCAAACGCAGCACATGGTCAATATCATTTTGGGCAAAAGAAAAAGCAGAGGATGTATGCGCTACATTCTCTGCTTCATCTATGGATTGGATCTGTTCCGCTTCGGAGAGGAACAGGTTTAGGGTCAGCTGTTGATAAGCTCCGCCATCAGGATCTCCTCTGCCTGGGCTTTGCAGGTGTTCATCAGCCCCACCCACTTCATGGGATCGCTGGCTTTCAGTTCCTCGGTGGCTCCCGCTTCCTTCGCCAGCTGGGGCATCATCTGCTCCAGTCTGCTCTGGGCGGTCTCGTCGATCTCCAGAAGGTGCGGGTACAGCTTCTCGCTCAGCAACATCTGGTTGTAGAGGATGGGACGGTGTTCCTTCAGATAGGTTTTCCTCATCCTTCCGTACTTGCCCAGGGGTTTCTCCGGCTGCTGGCTCAGCTTCAGGTCGGGAATCAGATAGTCTCCGTTCTGGATATAGGTCATGGGATTGTTCATCTTGTTTGCTCCTTTCTTGGTTGGCTTCGCGCTCTGCATTTCGGACGGTAACGCCGATCTGCCGCAGCACCTGCTGGTTGATCTGGCTGACCGCTGTTCCCAGCGCCCCGATGGTGGACGGGGTGTTGAAATCAAAGATCGCCATGAAATCTTCGTGGTCGAAGTAGCGTTCCGGCTCCAGTCCACAGCGGGACATCAAAGCGTAAGTGATGCTGACGGTGGCGGCTGCCTTGAACTGCACTCCGATGTTATACTCATCATATTCCTCCAAAAAGGAACCGTCAACGATATAGAAGAAGTCCTGCTGATGCTCCGTCCAGTATTCCTCAGCCAGTTTTCCGGCTACCTCAGTGAGCTGTCCGGCAAGGTCATCACCGGAAACATCATAGGTGCGCTCCAGCATGGCCTGCACGGAATCCAGATGGCGCTCCTCCAGCTGCCACAGCCAGGGAGTGCGGGAATGTTCACGGGTTCCGGTGTCGGAAATATCAAAGACATAGCGCAGGCGGGGCCTGTCCCCGGAATCGTCCACCAGAGCGATCCCCTTGGAACCGCGCCTTACATACCGGCCCATCTTTTCATTCCACAAATCGTACTCCGCACAGGCGGTGGCGTCCGGTCGCTGGGCGTAGATCATCAGCTGCTCATGAAACGGGTATTTGTAAAGGCGGGAAGCAGTGGTGAGAAACACTGCCCATTCCTGCCAGCTCCCCGTGAGCTGTGTTGCCACCTTGTCCGCCATCTGTGCATATAGTTCAGCTTTGGTTGGCATGGTGTTCTGTCCTCCTTTCGGTTTTGGGGTAAAGAGGTGGGGTGGCAAATTGCCACCCCATCCCTGCGGTTATGGTATTTACTGGTCAAAATCCGGGTACAGCTCCAGCTGGGCAAAGTCCTCATCGGTCATCGCACAGAGCTTCGTAAGGGCGCTGTCGGTCAGCTCCCTCAGTTCCGTTTCCTCCGGTGATAGCTCGCTGCGCATCTCACGCAGGCTGTCGATCAATCCGGTGCGGCTGCCGGTATTGTAAATGCACATCAGGTTCATTTCCTCAAAAGTAAAGTTTCCCATATCAAATCTCCCTTTCCGCACTCTTTTTGGGTGCTGTCTTTTTGTGTTCTGCTTTGGGCTGGCTTTTCAGCTGATCCACAACGGATTTTTTCTTTTCCCGTTCCTCCCGATGAACGGCGTCAGCCAAGTCCATCAGGGAAATGGGCTGACCGCTTCGGGCCTGCTGTTCCAGCTCTGCCACCGTAGGCTCTTTTGCGCCATTGTTGATGATACCGTCGATCATGCCGTAATCGTCCTCCACGGCCATCTCCGCATTTTTCAGCGGATTTTCCGGCAGGAATCCGGGGATCTGGGTAAAACCAACGCTGTCGCAGTAATGACAGGATACCTTACCGTCCTGTTTGATCGCAACGATGTCGCTGACGCTCATGGAGGGACTGTGAAAGTCTACGGGTTTTTCCAGATTGAATTGCTGATAGAGTTTTTCCAGCTGCTCCGGCACAGTGCCAGACTCACTCAGCGGAGCGGTGTAAATGAGGTCATAATTGCTGCGGTCTACGGAAACATCATGGGACTCTAACCAGTCCAGATTCATAAAGCGCACATTTTGCGGATCGTTACGGCTCACCTGGTAGATGGCAAAGCAGTTTCTGTTCTGGGAGAGAAATGCCTGTTCTCGTTCCTGCTGATGTTCCTGACGCTCCATGACCTTTTCGTGGAACTGAGGGCTTTTTTCCCATTCCTCGCGATCCACACCGAAAAGACCGCCATGATCCATGATTTCCTGCGGGTCAAACACCATGCTCTCCGTATTATCCTCATGCAGCACATAGACAGTCAAACCGGCGGCATCCAGTTCCAGCGCCCGTTCTCTGGTAACAGGGAGCATCCCATCATAGGAGTATCCGTATTCCTGCATATCCGGTGTGGATACCTGCTCATCCGGCATGGGATATTCATCCAGTGCCTGCTCCTGTGCCTCCGGCAGCTGGGAAGAAGCAGTCATCTGACGGACCTCTGCCTGCATCTGCTGATAGGCAGCTTCCTGCAAGGTCTCGATCATGAACAACGGTGCGTATTTTACCGAGTCTTTGCCCAAATCGTTGTCATCACAAATCTGAAGAACTGCCTTCATGCGGGAAAGCTCCGGCATATCCAGCTGACCGCCATCCAGCTCTTTCATGGATGCGGCATCGTAAAGGGTATAGTCCCATCCGCTGTCACAGGGCTGGATATGAAGATAGGTGGCATCGTTGATCAGAAACAAAGCCTCCTGCTGGTTGGCGTCCGCCCCCAGCACCTCCATTTCCGGCATGGCCGCAGCCAGTTCCTTTACCGCTTTTTGCACCAGAGGATTATCACGGTAATAGTCGATTGCCTGGATGGTATCCAGGTCAATGGTCTGCCCGGTCAAAATCGGAAACGGTCCTTCATAGTCGCTTCCGTCTTTCAGCTCAAAACCAATTCCTTTGATCCCGTTCATTCGCTCTGCCGGAATCTCCTGATAAATGCGGATTGCTTCCTCCAAAGACAGGTTATCATGGTATTCTCCGAGGTTTGGAAACTCCATGCACTCTGCTACATAGTAGGTTAGATTGCCGGTCGGCTGCTCTATCGGGGCGGTTTCCGGCTCTGCTTTTGTATTGGGGTCAATTCCACGCTCTTTGCAGATTTCCTTATAGTGGCGTTCAATGTCAGAGATCAAAGTGCCGGAGGTCTTGTTGATGGTCTCCAAACTGGCTCTCAGCTCTTTCAGTTCCTTGCCCTGACTCCAGCTTGCAATATAGCCGAAGCTGTTTTCTCCGGTCTCAATGCCAAAATACTTGCAGACCGCATAGGAGATGCTTTCAGCCTCCACTTCCTCCGTGTGGCGATTTTTGATTGCCTGTTTTTCTGCGGTTGGATCTTCCTCAACTGCAAGACGCCATTCAAACTGATTTTCGTCCACATAGCGCCAATCCATATCAGAAGCAAACTGTTCAGCTCCTCTTTCTGTGGCAAAATCCAGCTTGAAATCATGCTTGGTTCCACCTTCGCTTTCCAGCACAACCTTCCATGACGGTAGCATTTCATATTTTTTAGGGTCATGGAGCTTGCTGTGGGCAATCTCGTGGACCGTGGCCGAAACCGTCTGCACCTCACTCATACCCTGACGAATGGCGATTTTCTGATGATCGGCAGAAAAATAGCCGTCCGTATCGGCGGCCATTGCTTCAAAAGTGATCGGCACCGGCGCACTACGGCACAGGGCCTCCATGAATGCCTCATAATTGGGTACATTGCCGGAAAGGGAGGAAGCAAGCTCCGGCAAAGGTTTCCCATCGGTCTGGCTCACATCAAAGACCTTGACCGGGCGAAACATGGGGATCTCGATTTCTTTTTTCTCTGTAACGATCTTTCCGTCTTTATCCAGAATCGGAGCCTTGGTATCCGGGTCCAGTTTCTGCTCCTCGATTTTCTTCTTATACGGTGTAGGGGCGATGATGGTAATACCATGCTCGCCCTTTTTTACATGACGCTCAAACTGGTCTTTCCACTTATTGTATCCGGCTACCAAAGTGGCGTCCGGCTTCTGCATATAGATGAGCATGGTGTTGTTTACCGAATAGCGGTGGAAGCGGGACATAACGGACAGATAGCGCATATACTTTTCACTCTCAAACAGTTCCTTGATACCCTGCTCGATGCCATCCGTGATTTCCCTTAGCCGCTCTCGGTTGGTGGGTTTGTTCTCAGCCATGATTTTCAGTCTCCTTTCCAAGTGTGTGATTTCTGCTGTGTGTTCTGCAATCCATGCCTTTTGTTCTTCTTCACTTTCATAAAGAAAAAGGTCCAACAGGTACTCTACATAGGTTTTCTTCTGGATCGCTTCCACAAAGCGGGGGTGCGGTTCTTCCTCCGGTGTTCGGGGCGAATTGTCGGCCTCCCATTTTTTCAGCAGATAGTAGTAATCGGACAGTACGCGATAACACTGCTGCCGATCCTCCCGAAACTTTTGTGCCTCGGTTTTCTGCCGGACATACCTCCTGCGGGGAGGGGCCTGACTGTCATAGATCAGGCCAAAGTCCTGTGCCAGTTTCTCCGCCGCTTCTTTTGGGGAGAGGTCAAAGAGCTTTGCGGTAAAGTCGATCACATCCCCATCTGCACCGCAGCCAAAGCAGTGGAACCGCTGGTCTACCTTCATGCTGGGGTTCTTATCATCGTGAAAGGGACAGCAGGCCATGCCATTTCGACTGACCTTTATCCCATAAAACTCTGCCGCTTCTCTGGTGCTGACCGACTGCTTGACTGCTTCAAATACATTCTCTGCCATGTGCCTTTAACTGCTGGACTTTCTCACAGGGGGCTGGTATCCGGCAGCTTTCGCACGCTCACTGGCAGCTTTGCGACGCTCGGCGCTGTATGGCTCCCTGACTGATACACACCGCTTGGGGACGGTAAAGTTATGGGCGTCCTTTCGGGTGATCTGGTCGGGGTGCTTTTTTGCCAGCAGTTCCAGCTTCTCCATCAGACGGGGATCGTGGGTGTAGATCTCAGCCATTGGTTCTGCCTGGTTATAGAGGAGAATGGTTTCCCGTTCCACTAAAGAGAGCTTCATCGGCTGCCTCCTTTCCGCTGGTCAAATTCCAGCTTGAAGTTGGCGTACTGTCCATCGTCCTCCAAAACCACAGTGGCATCGTAGGTCTTGCCGGTTTTCTCCGAATATAGGCCCGTCACATGGACACGGCCATCTTTCAGCAGTGCAGACACCACAGCCTTGGTCGGCTGTTTTTTCTTGGCAGCCCACCATTTGTTGTTTTTCCAGATTGCAAATTTGCAAGAATCATTCTGACAGAAGAAGCCTTTTTGCAGTTCTGCAACTTCACCGCCGCAGCGAGGGCATTTGCCCACCACCTCACGGGGCGGAGTGAACAGGTACTCGGTTCCCTTGATGACCTGATAAGTCCCCACCAGGTCTCTCAGCATGGTGCTGATTCCATCCAAAAACTCCTCTGGGGCAAGCTGCCCGCGCTCGATCTCTCCCAGGCGGTACTCCCACTCGGCAGTCAGAAGCGGCGATTGCAGCTGTTCCGGCAGAATGGTAATAAGGGAAACTGCATCGTGGGAAGGGAGAAGCTGCACCGTTTTCCTGCTCTTTTTTCGTTCCAGAAAACCGGCAGATACCAGCTTTTCCAAAATACCGGCACGGGTGGCCGGTGTCCCCAGACCTTTTCGCTCGGCATCCTCCGGCATATCCTCTTTTCCGGCAGTCTCCATCGCGGACAATAGGGTGTCCTCCGTAAAGTGCTGAGGCGGACTGCTTTTGCCTTCTTTGATGATTGCAGCAGCAACCGAAAGGGTCTGTCCTTCGGTCAGCTCCGGCAGGGCTTTCTCTGCGCCCTCTTTTTTCGGCTCTGCATCCTTCATTTTGGCACGGTAAGCGTCCTCCAGTGCTTTCCATCCGGGGTGCTTCACCGTTTTTCCTTTGGCGGTAAACTCCCCACCGGCACACGCTGCAATCACAACGGTTTCCGAATAGATATGGGGCTGGGCTACGGCGCACAGCAGACGCAGGGCCACCAGCTCCAGCACCGCTTTTTCTCCCGCAGGAAGGGCAGAAAGGTCTGCATCCTTGAGATTTCTGGTAGGGATTACTGCGTGGTGGTCGGTTACTTTCTTATCGTTGATGACCGTCTGCGGATCACAGGTAATGGCGATCCCTTTGCGAAACGGCATAGCATTGGCAACCAGATTCACCAGCACCGGCAGGCTGTCTGCCATATCGCCAGTCAGATAGCGGCTGTCAGTACGGGGATAGGTGCAGAGCTTCTTTTCATACAGGCTTTGCAGATAGTCCAGGGTCTGCTGGGCTGTAAATCCAAGCAGGCGGTTGGCATCTCTTTGCAGAGTAGTCAGGTCATAGAGGGCAGGCGGCTTTTCGGACTTTTCCTTGCACTCCACCTTTTTGATCGTGGCAGCTGCACCCTGACAGGCTTCTTTCAGCTGCTCGGCAGCGGCCTTATCCGCCATGCGCTCCCCGGATACGGTAAGACCGGGCAGCTCCAGCGCCACGGTATAAAAGGGAACCGGCTTAAAGGTGTCGATCTCAGCTTCTCGCTGGACAATGAGTGCCAGCGTTGGGGACATAACACGCCCGATGTTGAGTGTCCGGTGATACAGCACGGAAAAAAGCCTTGTGGCATTGATCCCCACCAGCCAGTCGGCCTTGGCACGGCAGAGGGCAGCATCCCGAAGTCCGTCATAGTCCGCACCGGGGCACAGGTTTGCAAAGCCCTCCCTTATGGCGGAGTCCTCCATCGAAGAAATCCAGAGCCTTTTCATCGGTTTTTGACAGCCTGCCAGCTCATAGACGCTGCGGAAAATCAGCTCGCCCTCGCGTCCGGCATCACAGGCATTTACCACCTCCGTCACATCCGGGGCGTTCATCAGCTTTTTGAGAATATCAAACTGCTTTTTCTTATCCTTTCCCACCACCATCTGCCAATGCTCCGGCAGAATAGGCAGGTCATCATATCGCCACTTTGCGTACTTGGGGTCATAGCTGTCTGCGTCCGCAAGACCGGCCAGATGGCCCACACACCAGCTGACACGCCAGCCGTTGCCCTCCAGATACCCGTCCTTACGGGCAGTTGCACCGATCACCGCCGCCAAACTCTGGGCAACTGATGGTTTTTCAGCAATCACCAGCTTCATATTCTTCAACCTCCCATTCTTCCCGCACAGGCGTGTGCAGTTTTTTCTCAATGCTGTTTTCCTCATCCAGAAGCAGGTTATAACCAAACCGGTAGTCATAGCGGTACAGTTTCCCCAGCAGGTCATTGATGATGATGCGGCAAGCCAAAATGACACGAGTTTTATCCACCTGCATCAGCTGGTAGCGTTGATAATTGCTGTAATATTCTTCATGGCGGTGGGTATTGCGGACAGCATCTTCAAGCAAACTTTCTACTGCATCCTGACAACCATCCTCTTTTTCACCCTCCATACAGTTCAGAAGTTCCATTACCATAGGAAAGCTCTGTTCATCCATAGGAGCTTCTGCTGCAAGAAAACCGATCAGGGCAGATAAGAGCAGACGGGCTGCTGCCTGTTCCTGGTCCGTCAAAACAGCCATCGTTTTCTCCGCATTTGGCAGAATCTTATCTTCCACAAAATCTGCCGCGTCACCGGAATAAAGCTGACGGACAGAATCTATGGATAATGAAACCATCACGGCATCCTGAGAAAAGTCAAAGGAATCTTCCTGTTTTGCTTTTCTCCGAAGTTTGTTTAACATGGTAGAAAGAATGTCGCCGCCAAAATACACGGCGATCACCAGCAGGTCAAAAACAACAATCAGCTTGATAAATATAATCAGAACACTCATTTTTTTCGTTTCCTTTCTTTGAGCCATCGTTCCATTTCCCGGTGGCAGACGCCTACGCAGGGACTTCCATAATTCCCGCAGCCATAACAGGGGTGGCTTGGGGGTAAAGAAGGAGGACGGGAAGTTTTCTTCCCGCCCTCCGGCCTGCGTGTCATCATGCGTTCATAGGGACTGTCTGTGAAACGGGTCATTTCATGCTGTCCTCGTCATCATTTTCTGCGCTGCCCCCGTCAGCGTCAGGCTCGTCCGACTCCTCATCCTCGGTTTCCCATTCCTCGGAATCTTCCTCGCCATAATCATAATCGTCCAGACTGTCATTGCCCTTGGTCTTAGGCTTATTCTTAACAAGCTTCAAGTAGGCAAATACGCCACCGCCGCCCAGCAGAGCCAGCAGAAGGATCAGGGCAGCCGGGTTCAGTCCGGCAGGCTTCTCTTTTTCCGGCTCCGGTGTTTCTGCCGGAGGTTCCGCTTCTTTTCCCGTACATTTACTCTTATCCGTTACACAGACCGGACAGGCCGTATTGACTGCCCCTGCTTCACATTTCTTCGTGCAGCTGCACACAGCAGGCGGCTCCTCTTTGGCATTTCCATCTTCCATCAGCGCCATCAGGTCCGCTTCATCCACCTGGTTCAGAAAGTGAACAGCAGTCTTTTTATCCTCGTTGGCCCTGTCGATCAGGATATAAAAATAGTTGCCTGCCTTGGTGGTAACAGTAATGAGCTGTTTATTGCCCCCAAAATCATCCACCAGAGCGGCATTACCCTCCGGGGTCAGCGGAGGTGCTTTTTCGGGTTCTTCCACCACCACATTGCTGTCATTGGTGGTATCCTCTGCCGGGGGCGGCGCTGCGCCCTGGGCAAAAGCGGGAATGGTAAAGCCCGATGCCAGAACCAGCGTCAGGCAAAGGGCAGAAAGTGTTCGGAGCAATCGTTTATTCCGCATAGCTGTTTTCCTCCTGTTCGTTGTTGTCATCCACCATACTGCCGGGAATTGTGCCGCCGGACAGCATGGCGCTCAGCTGAGCCGGGGTCATACGCAGGGCGCGCACCATCTGGACGATCTCCAGATTTTCAGCCTCGGTTTTCTGTGCCTCCAGCGCCTTGAGCTTTTCCTGATACTCTGCGATCTTCTCGCGGACCTTAGCAATCTCCTGGTCAATGCGTTCAATTTTGTTCTTTGCCATCGTCTATCACTCCTTCTAAAAAATCTCGGTTACCAGTTCATCAGGCCGTAGCCCTTGATACTCTGATAATTCAGGTCATAACTTTTGATCTTGCAGGCATCGCCGGAATTTCCCTCCACGGTATAAACACGGCTGCCATCGGTGCCGATAACAATTCCCACATGGTCTGCGGAACCATCCAAATCCCAATCGAAGAAAATGGCATCACCGGGGGCGATGTTCTCATAACCCCTTGCGCCCCACTGCCCATGAGACTGGAACCACGGAACACCCTGCCACTCACAGCCTGCAAAGCGCGGCTCACTTTTCCCTGCCTGGTTATAGCACCAGGATACAAAGCAGGCGCACCATTCCACGCGGCTGTCAAAGCCATACCAGCTCCAGTAGGGATAACCGCCCACATTGCCCACCTGACTTTTCGCCAGTTCCACCAGCTGCGGATTGCCGGGGCGGGTGCCGTTAATGAACTGCACACCGGACAGATCTTCCGAGCCGCTGGTATCAGGGGAACCGCCGCCAAACAACAGCGGCTTATTGCCCATGGTCTGTCGATAGACCTGATACATTTCCATCTGCTCCGGGGTCAATAACTCCGACGCCACAGCAGAAATGGGCTTGCTGGTGAGTTTCACATTCAGAATGTAATACTCATAGGGGACTTCTTCTGAGGTGGTCTCGCCGGTCTCCGGGTCGGTGGAGGTCTCCGTGCGGTAGCGGATCTCCACTTCCTCGGTAAGTGTCAGCTGATACTGTGCTGCAAACACACGCGCCAGCTCTGCCTGGGCGCTTTGCCGGGTATAGCCCTGCAAGACAGCAGAGAGAAATGCCGCCAGCTCATGAGGGTCATGGCCGATCATGCCAAGGTCATAGCGATACTCGTCATACCATGGGTGGCTGCTTTCGATGTTGTCGATTTCTTCCTGCAACTGGGCTTCTCTGGCTGCATAATCTGCCTCCACCGCCAGCATTTCCGGGTCATCCGACGGATAGGTGGTGCCGGAGAGAACGGAACCGATGCTCTGCGCCATCATGGAACAAGAGGACATGGTATTCATCAGCATACAGGCGATGAGGAACAAAACCCCTGCGATCAGGAAGCCCTTCTTGTGGCGCATGACGAATGCCCCTGCCTGCTGTGCCTTTTCTTTTACCGTCCTTGCGGCTTTTCCGGTTTTGGACGCAGCCTGGGCGGTATTTCCGGCAGTCTGACCGGTGCGCTTGGCGGCGGCATACTGCTTTTTGATACTCTGTTTTTGCTGCCAGCGGGAAAGAGGATTGCTGGAAAACTGAGGATTTTCCTGCAAAGATTTTTGGTATAGGACATTTATATTAGCCTTTTCCAGTTGGCGCTCAGCCTGGGCTGCCTTGCGGTATGGCTTCAACTTGTGGCTGCGATACCCCTCCCGCACCAGATAAGCGCCAGTCTCCACCGCCTCCTCGGACTTGTGGGCGCTTTCCACGCCCACATTGTCCTGCTCTGTTTCCCGGATCTCTTTGTGGAGCTTGCCCGCGACCAGATGGACGGGAGCTTCCTTGACCCCTTGAGAAACTTTGGAGGGTGGCTTTTTCTTGTCCTCAAAGGTCAGCTTCGAGGTCTTTTTTCCGGTATCCGGGTCAATGACCGTCTGCCTGACCTTTTTCTTTGGGATATTGGCCTGCGCCTTATCTGCTCTGGCCGCAGCTTTCTCCGCTTTACGGATCGGCTTTTCCAGTGCAGGGTCAGACCGTTCCTCATCAGTAAAGCGCAGGCGCGGTTCCTTATTCAAACCATTCTCCCAGCATGAGGGAGGACATCATGTAGTGCAGCTCTGCATAAATGGCCATTCCCACAGGATCGTTGAACATACAGCCGGACAGGTAGGCATAAAACTGTGCCACCACATCGGACAGGATCTTCGCTTCGGTTCCTTCCAGAACCAGACCGCCCATGCCTTCCTTGGCACGGATGGCGCTCCAGACCTCTGCCAGACGGAGAAGCCCCACCTGACCGGTCTCATTCAGTTCGGCTGCCTGATCTGCCGCCGTGCGGCACTCACTTACCGCATCGGCCATGACTGTAAGCAGCTGGCTGCGCTGGGCATTTACCGCCCTGTCAAAAAACATCAGCGGGTTTTTATTCAAAATGTTGGGGTTCATCATCATTCATCCTCCTTTTTCAGTTCCTGGGGTTTGGTGGTCATAATGCGATAAAGTTCGGTGTTCTTCGGGAAGTGGTCTACAAACGGCAGGATCGTGGAGCCATAGAACAGCAGACCCTCGCCCTCACCGGAGTGGGTCACATAGCTAAGCTGGTGCGTGGAAATGCCCA
>OIML01000190.1_pt1 | contig 11477 bp, 7 predicted proteins | sample 1584811 | NCBI WGS metagenome assembly OIML01 (sample SAMN02674698, study PRJEB24791) | human gut metagenome, SKBSTL036 | isolation source: stool | host: Homo sapiens | place: USA
CGTATTTCCATTAGAAAAATCGAATTAAAAGAATCTTATGAGCCTAGAAAAGTTGTCGTTCCAGGAAAGACACTTCAGGAAATCAGTAAAATCCTTTCTGGTGAGACAGAAAGTGAAGTTACTATTTATTTTACAAATAATCATATCGTGTTTGAGTTCAGCAACACCGTTGTTGTGTCAAGATTGATCGAAGGAGAATATTTCCGTATCGACCAGATGCTCTCAAACGATTATGAGACAAAAGTGCGAATCAATAAAAAAGAACTGTTAAGCTGTATTGATCGTGCAACACTTCTTGTGAAAGAAGGAGATAAGAAGCCGATCATTATTAATATTACCGATGAGTCTATGCAGCTGAAGATCCAGTCACAGATTGGTTCTATGAATGAAGAGATCATGATTACCAAAGACGGAAAGGATCTGCTGATCGGATTTAATCCGAAGTTTTTGATCGATGCGCTGCGCGTGATCGATGACGAGGAGGTCAGCCTGTACTTCATGAATGCAAAAGCACCTTGCTTTATCAAAGATGAAGAACAAAGTTATATCTATCTGATCCTTCCAGTAAACTTCAATGCGGCTGCATAAATATGCAACATAGCAATGCATATTTATGCAGAAAAACTACGAAACGTATTTTCAATGTGCGAGAGGACGAAGAAATGGAAATTATTAAATTAAGAGATGAGTACATTAAATTAGGACAGGCATTAAAAGCGGCAGGATTTGTAGAATCTGGTGTTGATGCGAAATTTGTTATTCAGGATGGATTGGTATCTGTCAATGGGGAAATAGAAGTGCAGCGTGGAAAGAAACTTTATGCTGGAGATGTTGTCTCTTTTGATGGACAGGAGATCCGAATTGAGAAATAATAAGGACAGTTGGTGCCGGTATGGTAATTAAGTCATTAAAATTAAAAAACTTTAGAAATTATGATTTTCTCAGCATCGAGTTTGACCATGCTACCAATATATTTTATGGCGACAATGCTCAGGGTAAGACAAATATTTTAGAGGCGGTCTATCTGACCGGAACAACGAAATCTCACAGAGGTACGAAAGATCGGGATTTGATTCAATTTGGAAATGAAGAGTCTCATATTGAGACGGTGATCGAGAAAGATGGAATCGAGTTTCAGGTGGATATGCATCTGAAGAAGAACAGTCCAAAGGGAATTGCGATCAATAAGATTCCAATCCGAAAGGCAAGTGAGCTGTTTGGACTTGTTCATCTTGTATTTTTCTCTCCGGAAGATCTGAACATTATCAAGAACGGACCTGCCGAGCGGAGAAGATTTATGGATCTGGAATTGTCCCAGCTTGATAAAGTCTATCTGAGTGATCTGGCAAATTATAACAGAATCATCAATCAGAGAAACCGTCTGTTAAAAGACTGCCAGAATCGTGCAGAATTAAATGAGATGCTGGATTTATGGGATATGCAGCTGATTCAGTATGGCAGTCGGATCATGGAAAGACGGGAAAAATTTCTGGAAGAAGTAAATGAAATAATATCTGGAATTCATTATAAATTGACGGGAGGCCGAGAAACGATTACAATTTCATATGAGAAAAACATTGGGCAGATGGAATTCGAGTCGGTTCTGAAAAAGAACAGGGAGCGGGATATTCGAATGAAAAGCACCTCAGCAGGACCACACAGAGATGACATCTGTTTTTTGACAAAAGATATTGATATTCGTAAATTTGGTTCCCAGGGACAGCAGAGGACAGCAGCATTATCCTTGAAGCTTTCTGAGATAGAGATTGTCAGAAAGTTGATCAAGGATACGCCGGTTCTTTTGTTGGATGATGTCCTGTCAGAACTGGATAAGAACAGACAGAATTATTTATTAGACAGCATTCATGACATACAGACATTGATCACCTGCACTGGTGTCGATGAGTTTGTAAATCACCGCTTTTCGATAAATAAAATATTTCATGTAAGTAATGGAGTCGTAGTAAAGGAAAATTAGGAGGACTATAATGAGTACAGAATATGGTGCAGATCAGATTCAGATATTGGAAGGACTGGAGGCCGTCAGAAAAAGACCTGGAATGTACATTGGGAGCACATCTTCCAGAGGGTTACATCATCTTGTATACGAAATTGTAGACAATGCGGTCGATGAAGCACTCGGCGGATATTGTGATACGATTTTTGTATCGATCAACAAAGATAATTCGATCACAGTTATTGACAACGGACGTGGAATTCCGGTTGGGATCAATCATAAAGCAGGACTTCCGGCGGTTGAGGTCGTATTTACCGTGCTGCATGCCGGAGGAAAATTCGGTGGCGGAGGATACAAGGTGTCCGGTGGACTTCACGGAGTGGGTGCCTCAGTAGTAAATGCCCTGTCAGTATGGCTGGAAGTAGAGATTTACAACGAGGGCAAGATTTACAAACAGCGCTATGAGCGCGGGAAATCTGCCTATCAGCTGAAAGTGGCAGGAGAATGCGAAGCGGACAAGACCGGAACGAAAGTTACATTCTTGCCGGATGCCGAGATTTTTGAAGAGACAGAGTTTGATTATAATATTTTGAAGCAGAGATTCCGTGAGATGGCATTTCTTACGAAAAATCTGAAGATTGTTTTAGCAGATGAGAGACCGGAAGAACGCATCGAGAAGACATTTCACTATGAAGGTGGAATCAAGGAATTTGTGCAGTATTTAAACAAAAGCAAGACTCCTCTTTATGAGCAGATTATTTACTGTGAGGGACAGAAAGACGGAGTTGCAGTAGAAGTGGCAATGCAACACAATGATTCTTATACAGACAATACATATGGGTTTGTAAATAACATCACTACACCGGAAGGCGGTACACATGTTGTCGGTTTTCGAAATGCACTTACAAAGACTTTCAATGAGTATGCAAGAAAAAATAAGCTGTTAAAAGATAGTGAACCAAATCTTTCGGGAGAAGATATCAGAGAAGGTCTGACAGCAATTATCAGCGTTAAGATTCAGGATCCACAGTTTGAAGGACAGACGAAGCAAAAACTTGGAAACAGTGAGGCAAGAGGTGCGGTTGACAGTGTACTGAGTACACAGTTAGAGATTTTCCTTGAACAGAATCCGCAGGTTGCCAAAGTTGTCATCGAGAAGTCTGTTCTGGCACAGCGTGCGCGGGAAGCGGCCAGAAAGGCAAGAGATCTTACAAGAAGAAAATCAGCCTTAGAGGGAATGTCACTTCCAGGAAAACTTGCAGATTGTTCAGAGAAGGATGCATCCAAATGTGAGATTTACATTGTAGAGGGAGATTCTGCGGGTGGATCGGCAAAGACTGCCAGAGACCGTGCAACTCAGGCAATTCTTCCGCTTCGAGGAAAGATTCTGAATGTAGAGAAAGCAAGACTAGATAAAATCTATGCAAATGCAGAAATCAAAGCGATGATCACAGCCTTTGGAACGGGAATTCACGAGGATTTTGATATTTCAAAACTGCGATATCATAAGATCATTATCATGACCGATGCCGACGTGGACGGCGCTCATATCAGTACGCTTCTTCTGACATTTTTATATCGGTTTATGCCGGAACTGATCAAACAAGGATACGTTTATCTGGCGCAGCCTCCGCTCTATAAGTTGGAGAAAAACAAAAAAGTATGGTATGCTTACAGTGATGAAGAATTAAATAAGATTCTTCAGGAAGTTGGAAGAGATGGAAATAATAAGATTCAGCGTTACAAAGGTCTTGGAGAGATGGATGCGGAACAGCTTTGGGAGACTACTATGGATCCGGAGCGCCGAATTCTTCTCCGTGTCCAGATCGACAGTGAGACTGCTTCGGAGGTTGATCTGACATTTGCTACCCTGATGGGGGATCAGGTTGAGCCGCGCCGTGAGTTTATCGAGGCAAATGCGAAGTACGTAAAGAACCTGGATATTTAATTAAATTTAAGTCACTTAAATCCTTTTGAGGACGAAAGGAGTATAGATGGAACCAAATATATTTGACAAAATTCATGACATTGATCTGAAAAAGACAATGGAAACGTCTTACATCGATTATGCGATGAGCGTTATTGCTGCCCGTGCACTTCCGGATGTGCGGGATGGCTTAAAGCCGGTACAGAGACGTGTTCTGTATTCCATGGTCGAGCTGAATAACGGGCCGGATAAGCCCCACCGTAAGTCAGCCCGTATCGTCGGTGATACAATGGGTAAATACCACCCGCACGGCGACAGCTCCATTTACGGCGCATTGGTTAATATGGCTCAGAAATGGGCTACCCGTTACCCGCTTGTAGATGGACATGGAAACTTCGGTTCCATGGACGGTGATGGTGCCGCAGCGATGCGATATACCGAGGCGAGACTGAGCCGTATTTCCATGGAGATGCTGGCAGATATCGGCAAGAATACCGTTGATTTTATGCCGAACTTTGATGAGACTGAGAAAGAACCGACGGTTCTTCCGGCTCGTTTTCCCAATATTCTGGTAAATGGCGGCACCGGTATCGCCGTTGGTATGGCAACGAATATTCCGCCTCACAACCTGCGTGAGGTAATTGCTGCCGTTGTCAAGATCATAGACAACCGGGTGGAGGAAGACCGCCCGACTACCATCGAAGAACTGATGGAGATCGTAAAGGGACCTGATTTCCCGACAGGAGCAACCATCCTTGGAAAAGCAGGCATCGAAGAAGCGTACAGAACCGGACGCGGCAAGATTCGTGTACGGGCTGTATACAATATCGAGACTATGGCAAACGGCAAGAGCCGCATCATTGTGACAGAGCTTCCTTATGCAGTAAATAAAGCTCGTTTGATCGAAAAGATAGCAGAGCTTGTGAAGGATAAAAAGGTGGATGGAATCACGGATCTGCGTGATGAGTCCAACCGGGAAGGACTTCGGATCTGCATTGAGCTGCGCCGTGATGTGAATGCCAATGTTATCATGAATCGCTTGCTGAAGCATACACAGCTGCAGGATACCTTTGGTGTGATTATGCTGGCGCTGGTGAATAATGAGCCGCGTATTTTAAATCTGCAGCAGATTCTGGAATATTACTTAAAGCACCAGGAAGATGTGGTAACCAGAAGAACCAAGTATGATCTGAACAAGGCAGAAGAGAGAGCACACATTTTGGAAGGTCTCTTAAAAGCACTGGATCATATCGATGAGGTTATCAAGATTATCCGTGGTTCTGCCAATGTTCAGGCGGCGAAAGCTCAGTTAATGGAGCGTTTTGATCTTTCGGATGCACAGGCACAGGCCATCGTAGATATGCGTCTGCGTGCTCTGACCGGTCTGGAACGCGAGAAACTGGAAAATGAATATAAAGAGCTGGAGGCAAAGATTGCAGAGTTGAAAGCGATTCTGGCAGATGAGAAGAAACTTCTGTGTGTTATCAAGGAGGAGCTCTCCCTCATCGCTGATAAATACGGAGATGACCGCCGGACCGCCATCGGATATGATGAATACGATATGTCTGCGGAGGATTTGATCCCGGATGACGATATCGTTGTGACCATGACCAATTTTGGCTATATTAAGAGAATGTCCAGCGATAATTTCAAGAGCCAGAACCGCGGCGGCAAGGGAATCAAGGGCATGCAGACTATTGAGGAAGATTATATCGAAGATCTGCTGATGACCACAACCCATCATTATGTGATGTTCTTTACCAACAAGGGACGCGTATACCGTCTGAAGGGATACGAGATTCCGGAGGCAGGACGCACTGCCAGAGGTACTGCCATCGTGAATCTGCTTCCGCTGATGCCAGGCGAGAAGATCACATCCATCGTTCCTATGAAGGAGATCGATGATGAGAAATATCTCTTCATGGCAACCCGCAATGGTATGGTTAAGAAGACTCCGATGAAGGAATACAGCAATGTCCGCAAGAACGGTCTTCAGGCGATTGTACTTCGTGATGACGATGAATTGATCGAAGTTAAGGCTACCGATAATACCGAAGATATTTTCCTGATCACAAAGAAAGGTATGTGTATCCGATTCCATGAGACCGATGTCCGCGTGACAGGCCGTGTTTCCATGGGGGTTATCGGCATGAAGTTTGATGAAGGCGATGAAGTCATCGGTATGCAGATGGCCAGCCAGGGAGAATGCCTGCTGGTAGTATCGGAAAATGGTTATGGAAAACGCACTCCGATTGATGAATTTACAGCCCAGAACCGAGGCGGCAAGGGCGTGCGCTGCTATAAGATCATCGACAAAACCGGTGATTTGGTGGGTGCAAAGCTGGTAGATAATGAGCGCAAGATCATGCTGATTACCAATGAAGGCATCATCATCAAGATGGCAGTCAGCGACATCTCGATGATCGGACGCAATACCTCCGGTGTGAAGCTGATGAGTATTGATGCTGAATCCGGCATAGCAGTTGCAAGCATCGCCAAGGTGCGGGAGAGCGACAAGGATGAGGATGAAGAAGACGAATTTCTGGAGGAACAGGACGGAGAAGAAACCGAATCTGAGAATACGGAAGATGTCATGGCTGAACTGTAACGAATAAAAAGTAAAAAAGATCAGATATCCTTGATCTTTGAAAAGAAAATCATAAAAAAGAGAACATCCGGCAATTCATAAACTGGAATTAGCGGGTGTTCTCTTTTTGATCTTTATAAGGCGCAGTATTTTAACAGCGTCACAGCGTCGTTTCTCTCTGAATGAGGCGGCACTTGAATTCCTGGTAGGTAAATTCAGATTCACGGTTTTCGATCATAGCAAGAAGAAGTTTGGCAGCATACTCGCCCATTTGATCGTAGGGAATATCAATGCCGCTGATAGAAGGATAGTCCATTTCATAGAAATTCACCTCGTTCAGGAAGATATGGCGAATTCTCTGAGGGATGGAAAAGCCTGTTTTTAATATTTCACGCTGCAGCAGCAGTCCAATGTCGTAGTTTTGAGAAATGGCAAGATCAAAACTGCGGTTTTCCATGTATTTAGCTAAAAATTGCTGCAAATGAATCAGATCACGATCCTTGATAGGGCAGATCACGTGCTCCAGATGGCAGTTCGGTGCCGTCCGGCGAAGCAGGGATTCAAAAAGCGGATATTTATTATTAACTAAAAGACCGTCATTGCTGATGGAAAAATACCGCACTTCACGGATTCCCTTTTCCAGACAGAAGGAGGCACATTCCTGCAGGGCATATTCAAATGCATGGGGGAACGGTGTTTTTTTTGAGAAAACTCCGTCCATACAGATAACCACATAAGGAATATGATTTTCATCGGCCGGTTTTGTAAAAGCAGCGTGATCATCGTTGGAAATAAAAATGAGTCCATCGATCACGTTGGAATAATAGCTTTTGACATAATCCGGAGAAGAATCTATATCATCCATTTCATTGAAAATCGTGATGGTATAGTCGATCTGGGACAGGTACTGGCTGATTCCGGTAAAAGCATTTAAGAAAGCCTGGCGGCTGTAATCCTTTGCACATACAATTCCGATGGACGTGCAGTTTTTGGTCCGCATGCTTTTGGCGGAAGCATTGGGATAGTAGTGAAGTGTTTCAACGGCATCTAAAACCTTGCGTCTGGTTTCCTCACTGACCTTCTGATTCTGGCGATTATTGATCACATAAGATACAGTCGCCTGAGAGACTCCGCAGAGTTTTGCGATGTCTTTTGCAGTAACATTTTTTTTCATAATTTTGTAGACTCCTTATAACACTTTTACAGTTTATTAAATTTCTCTAAAAATGTCTATAGAAATTCACTAAAATACACAATAATTTAATATTGCTAAAAAAATAATTGAAATGCCGATCCTTTTGTGATATTCTAACAATACAAAATTCACTTATACGTATAAGTTGGGAATGGAGGAAAAAATGGGAAAAGCAAACGAACAAGCAAAAGATAAGCCTTCGTTATTAAACCGCTGGCTGAACGGAATTGAGAAAGTCGGAAATAAACTTCCGCATCCGATTTCTATTTTTGCAATTTTAGTTCTCTTTGTTATCGTTCTTTCTGCTGTCTGTGAGATGGCTGGAGTTTCGGCAACAGGTGAACTGGTTAACCGTTCTAAGGGAGTCGTAGAGACTCAGACGGTTCAGGCTGTCAGCCTTTTGAATGGTGAGGGGCTTGTGTACATGCTGACACATGCAATCACTAACTTTACAGGATTCGCTCCTTTGGGAGTTGTCCTGGTAGCTATGTTTGGTATCGGACTTCTGGAGGACAGTGGTTTAATCGGAGGCGCATTAAAGTCTGCTGTAGAGGTTACTCCGGCTAAGTTAATTACTCCGATGATCGTATTCTTGGGCGTTATGTCCAACCTGGCTGACGCAGTTGGATACATCGTTCTGATTCCGATTGCTGCACTGATGTTTATGGCATACAATCGTCATCCGGTAGTTGGTATGGCAGCAGCATTTGCAGGTGTATCCGGTGGTTTCTCTGCAAACTTATTAATCGGTACTCTGGATCCGCTTCTTTGCGGTATTACCAACGAGGCTGTAAAGATGGTAGACCCGACTTATGTAGTTGAGCCGACCGGAAACTGGTACTTCATGATGGTGTCTACCTTCCTGATCACAATCTTAGGTACTATCATCACTGAGAAAGTCGTTGCACCGCGTTTTGGTGAGTATCACGGCAATGGGGAAGAGAATGAAACAAGCTCTGAGTATAAATTAAATGACCAGGAAAGAAAGGCTCTGAAAGTAGCTGGTTTAACCTTACTGGTTATGATTCTGGTTCTGGTAGCTTTCTGTCTCCCGGCTAACTCTGTTATGAGAGCTGAGGACGGAACACTGTTAGGAAACTCCCCGTTTATGGAGGGCATCATCCCGATTATCACTGTACTTTTCTTCGTACCGTCTGTTGTATATGGTCATATGACTGGTGTATACCACGGAGAGAAGGATGTCTGCAACGCTATGGGACGTGCCATGGGAACCATGAGCTCCTACATCGCTCTGACCTTTGTGGCAGCACAGTTTATTAACTTCTTTGGTTATACCAAATTAGGAACGATCCTTGCATTAAAGGGAGCTGAGTTTTTTAGAAACTCTGGTATTGGAACTATCCCGACCATGATCTTATTCGTTCTTTTTGCAGCATTCATCAACCTGTTCATGGGTTCTGCATCTGCAAAATGGGCTCTGATCGCTCCGGTATTCGTACCGATGTTCATGCTGTTAGGTTACACACCGGAGTTCGCTCAGGTTGCTTACCGTATCGGTGACTCCTGTACAAACGTTATCACTCCGATGATGTCCTATTTCGCAATGATTATCGTATTCATGAAGAAATACGATAAAGAGGCTGGTATCGGAACCCTGGTTTCCACCATGCTTCCGTACAGTATCTGCTTCCTGATTGGATGGAGTATCCTATTAGTATTATGGATCGTACTTAACCTTCCGTTAGGACCGGGCGTTGGAATGTTTCTTGGCTAATGGGGCTGAATTGTTACGATAATTTAAATAACTAGAATAAGATGTACTCTGGGAATGTTTTATGCGGAATGCATAGACATTCCAGGAGTACATATTTTTTCAAAAAAATCGCATGAAGGAGGAAATAATGAACCAGACAAATATAAAAATTGGACAATTAAGAGATCGCATGAAAGAACTGGGAATCGATGCATACCTGGTTCCGACTGCGGATTTTCATGAATCTGAGTATGTAGGCGAATTCTTTAAATGCCGTCACTTCCTGACCGGTTTCAACGGAACCGCTGGAACGGCTGTTATCACTATGGACAAAGCCGGACTCTGGACAGACGGAAGATACTTTGTACAGGCAGAAGAGCAGCTTTCAGGCAGTGAGATCAAATTATACCGCATGGGTGAACCTGAATTCCCGACTCTGGACGAGTTTTTAGAGGAGGAGCTTCCGGTTGATGGATGCCTTGGATTTGACGGCCGTGTTGTAAACTCTGAGCTGGGTTATGGTCTTCAGAACTTACTGCAGGAAAAAAATGTAACAATCAACTGCAGCAAGGATCTGGTAGGTGAGATCTGGACTTCCCGTCCGGCTATGTCCTGCGAGCCTATCTGGAGCTTGGATGTAAAATATGCCGGAAAGAGCACCGTAGAGAAACTTTCAGATCTTCGTGATGCCATGAAGAAAAATAAAGCACAGATTCATCTGATGACGGCCCTGGATGAAATCGCATGGTTATTCAATCTCCGTGGAAACGATATTGTAAATAACCCGGTATTTCTGTCATATGCACTTATTACACAGGATGAAGCCTATTTATACGTACAGAAAGAAGCTATCAAAGAAGATACTAAGATGGGAAAAGAGGTTTGTGCGGCTTTAGCTGAGGCAAAGATTCAGGTAAAAGAGTATGCGGAATTCTTACAGGATGTGGCAGCCCTGAAGAATGAGAAGATTCTTCTGGAATGCAAGAAAGCAAGCTTTGCTGTATGCGAGAGCATTGATGCTTCCTGCCGTATCATAGATGAGATGAATCCTTGTGCGACCATGAAGGCTGTTAAGAATGCGACCGAGATCGAAAATATGCGTAAGGCCCATTTAAAAGATGGTATTGCTGTTACCAAGTTTATGTACTGGCTGAAGCATACCATCGGAACCTGCGATATGACAGAGATGACAGCGGCTCATAAAATTGAAGAACTGCGAGCCGAGCAGGGCAACTATATCGAGCCAAGTTTCGTAACCATTGCCGCTTACAAGGAAAATGCAGCGATGTGCCATTATCATCCAAGCGATGAGGTATGCAAGAAATTAAAACCGGAAGGTCTTCTGCTGGTAGATTCCGGCGGACAGTATTTAGAGGGAACTACTGATATCACAAGAACCTATGCGTTAGGACCTCTGACCGAGAAGGAAAAAGAGTACTACACAATCGTAGCAGCCGCTATGCTGAAGGTATCAACCATGAAGTTCCTTCACGGCTGCCGGGGAATCAACTTAGACTACACCATCCGTGAAGCATTCTGGAAACGTGGTCTTGATTTTGCACATGGTACCGGACATGGTGTTGGATATCTTTCTAACGTACATGAGAGACCGAACGGACTGCGCTGGAAGGTTGTTCCGGAGCGTCAGGACAGCGCTGTGATCGAGCCGGGCATGATCTGCTCCGATGAGCCGGGTCTGTACTTTGCAGGCGATTTCGGAACCAGAACAGAGAACCTGATCTTATGTGTCGAGGATGAGAAGAATGAGTACGGACAGTTCCTGAAGTTCGAATTCCTGACCAAGGCGCCGATTGACTTAGAGGCACTGGATACACGTTTCATGGATGACGCGGATATTGAGCGCTTAAATACATACCATAAAGACGTATACGAAACCATTTCTCCGTACATGAATGACGAAGAAAAAGAGTGGTTAAAACACGTGACAAGAGAAATTTCAAGATAATATGATGTTACAGTTCAGCCATGCGCTGGTTTGAATGAATATGGAAACAAGAAGATGTCATGGCTGAACTGTAACAATATAATACCTCCTGAATAGATAGAGATAAATTCAAGTCGAACGTCCGTGAGACT
>OIML01000204.1_pt1 | contig 10804 bp, 10 predicted proteins | sample 1584811 | NCBI WGS metagenome assembly OIML01 (sample SAMN02674698, study PRJEB24791) | human gut metagenome, SKBSTL036 | isolation source: stool | host: Homo sapiens | place: USA
CGACTTGCAATTAACAGGATGCTGAAAAATGAGGGGCTAGATCATGCTGTATGGAGTGCAGCGATACATTATAACACAGATAATATACATATCCATGTGGCGACTGTGGAGCCCTTCCCAATTCGAGAGAAAATCATTTATCAAGGAAAGGAGGAAGTAAGGGGGAAATTTAAACTAAAAAATATCGAGATGTGTAAGAGCATTGTTGCAAACGAGATTATGCAGACAAGAGAAGTGAATCTGAAATTGAATCAGATTATCCGAAAAAACTTGGTAGAAACAGCTAGGGAATGGAAGTTCGCAGAAGATCCCCATATCCGGAAAAAATTTTTGGAACTATATGAAAGTTTGCCAAAGGTAGATCGAAAACTTTGGAATTATGGAAATCCCGTGATGCAGCCATACCGAACAATGATTGATGAGATTAGCCGGACTTATATTGAAAAATATCATTCGGATGAGTATAAAGAATTTCGCTTTCTTTTGGAAGAACAAAGCCGGAAATATGCACAGGCATATGGGAAAAACGTAGACCGAAGTTTTGAACAAGGAAAAGAGCAGGACTTATTGAAAAGGATGGGAAACAGTGTACTAAATGCAGTGAAAATGTATGAAAAACAGATCGAAAAGAAGGAAGATATTTTAGAAGAAAAAATGAAATCGGAAGAAAAAAGAGAAAAAGATATAAAAGAAGAGAGGGGGGAGAAAGTAAAAACTCGGGAGAACAGAAGAGAAAACACACATTTTGAAAAAGGTACAGAACAGGGAAAAGCAACCAGTAAGGAAAATGTAAATCATTTTCCACCTGGACAAAGTTATCAAAAAATAGAACGAAAAAAATATAGGCGAACTATAACCGAACTGGATCGTGCGCTCTTTAAACTACAGAGATCATTCCGGCAGGAAGAAGTACGTGCGTTAAAAAACATACGACAATATGACCGAGAACAGGAATATGAATTAGAAATTTAAAATAATGTATAAAACCTATTGCAATTACAATATGAAGATATTATAATATAAATATATTAAGAAATAACTATACTAAAAGATAGAGTAGGAGGAAGCATATGAAAGTAATTGCATTTTTAAACAATAAGGGTGGAGTAGGAAAAACGGCAACTATGACAGCTGTATCACATATTTTTTCAGAGGTATTTGAAAAGAAGGTTTTGAATGTGGATATGGATCCGCAAGGGAATACAAGCCAGCTTTATGGATATAGTGGGATGGAAGGAAGTTATTCTTTGCAGGAATTAATAGAAGAAAAAATATATCCGGTGTCTGATACCGTAGAAGATCTTTTGTTGGATAGTGAAAAAGATATCCGAGAATGTATTTATGAAACAGATTATAAAAATTTATCTATTATTCCATCTTACTTAACTTTATCAGAAGTGGAAAATCGATTACTCGGTGATGTTACACGGCCACAGCAGTTTCGGTTGAAAGCGCAACTGGAAAAGATTAGTAAGGAATATGATTTTTGTTTTATTGATTGTGGACCAAGTGTTTCACTTTTAAATGTAAATGCATTGACGGCTGCGGATGTTGTATATATCCCATCCAGATGTGATAAAGATTCCAGAGTGGGAATTGCGAATGTAATCCGTTTAGTAAAGGCAGTTCAGGGCTATCATCCGAAATTAGAATTAGGGGGAGTTTTTCTTACGCAATATGATGATAGAAAGAAAATTTGCCAGGAAGCAAAAGAGGACTGTAGAAATGCTTTAAAAGAAAAGTTTATTGAGATTCCGATTCCGACCAATACAAAAGTAGAACAGGCGGGAAGCAGGCAGACACCGCTGTACGCATTGGATCCATATGGAAAAGCAACGCAAAAATATCTGGATCTAGCTAATTATATTTTGAATCATGTATAGGGTGTCCAAATGGACACCTTAAGAGCAGAAAATAGAAATAAAGAACTGTCGGAATAAAATATGAGAAGGATGTGTGTTAAGAAAACCACAGAGGGTAGCAATCGAAAAGAGGATTGTGTTACAATAATGAAAACAGTGATGCAAAGGAGTAGTTGTATGGGAAAATTTAAGAAAGATCTGAGCCGAGAGATACAGCTTGGAGCAGGATTATTAAGTACAGTATCATTGGAAGCCAAAGAAGATATTAAAGAAGAACAGATTACCTATATTGACATGGATATGATAGCACCAAATAAATTAAATGATTTTTCAATGGATTCTTTAGAACAATTGGCAGAGTTGATTGTGACAGCAGGAGGAATTTTACAGCCATTGATTTTGATTCCAGAGAAAAATGAGGAGGGAAAGTATGTTCTTACGACAGGGGAACGAAGATGGAGGGCATCAAGGCTCCTTAGAGAACAGGGAAGATATCCCCAAAAATATAAAAATACAGTTCCGTGTATTTTCAGAAACCCAGTTGACTTGGAAATCAATATATCAGAAGAAAATAAAGAAAAGTTTGCAATACTTTCCACGAATCAGGCACGAGAAAAAACGGATGGAGATAAAATGAGAGAACTCCAATATTGGACAGATATTTTTGCGGATCTTCGTGCACATGGCGAAACACAGATTCCGGAATCCCTTGCAGCTTTTGCAGGAACTGCACAATATGACGAAGAGGGGAATTATATTCCGGAACAGCTTGTTGGAAAAAAGACAAAAGAGCTGGTAATGCAATACGGAGATATCAGTAGTGGGGAATATGCAAGAATGCGTTCTGTTCAGAATAATGCGAGTGAGGAATTGATGAATAAACTTCTTTCTAATGAAATATCTTTTTCAGCAGTACGAGAAGCCGTGAAACTTCCGGAAAAAGAACAGGAAAATCTGTTGGAAGAAATGGAAGGGAAAAAAATTGAACTTTCAGATGTGGAAAAGAGGCAGGCGGAAGTGCAGGGGAATATAAAACTAAACAAAGCTGAGATGGTGATGGAAGTTGAAACGCTGTTGGAACATTTAAAAAGGAAAAAAGAGCATAAAGTGGAGTTTACAGTGAAAGAATATAAAAAATATGTGAGTTGTATCAAACAATTGGAAAGGTTGCTACAGTAATGAAAAAGACTACATTTAAAATATCATCATCTGTGCAGGAAATGGAAAATATAATTATTAAGCGGATGGGAATCCCGAGAACGGTATTCCACCGCTGGGCAATCGAATATTATTTAAAATATGATCGGACAATTCATCCAAACCTTAGGATTAAAACAAAAAAAGATCCGGAATATGTTATAAGAGATGCAACAGAACAAATTTACCTTGATGAGAAAAATGAAGAGGCATTGTTGGATATTGCAGAAAAATATTATGGAAAAAGGAAGAATATTGGAACGGTGTTATTTCAAGCGATGCTTACATATTGTACCGTACAAGCACCAATAGTTCTTGGCGAAACTGCAGTAAGACAAATGATAGGATATGAAGAAAAATTGGAGGATAAGATATGGAGTTAAAAAAGTGGATGAAAGAACATAAAAAAGGAACGGTTATAATGGCAATGATTGTGGTATTGGGAATTGGAGTGACTTCTGTGGGAGTTGCTGGGTATTCAAAAATGTCAGAAAAATCTCATGTAACAAAAGTGGAAGTGGAGGAAAAAGAGGATTTGTTTGCTTCTGTGAAAGGAATAAAAGATTTATATGTAGAGCAGAATGCAAAGGAAATTGATTGGCTGCAAGAAATTAGTAGCAACAAGAGAATTAAAGTAACCGTGGATGATAAAAAAGTAGATTTGTCAAAACCAGGGAAATATGAGTTAATTTATATTGCTACAATTTTGGGTGAAGAAGAAGAGCAGGTAAAAAAGGTAACGGTAACTGTAGTAGACAGTAAAGAAGCTCAAAAACTTTCAGATCAGGGAGCAACTATTTTGATTTCCAAGAACGAGAAAAAGGCAGTTACCAAGCAACAAGAAACAGTAAAAAAAGAAGAGAAAAAAACAGAGGAGAAGAAAGAAAAAACGTTCGTTGAAAAAACAGCAGAAAAGAAAGTGGAAGCTGGAAAAAAAGAAGAAGTGACAGAGAAACAGCCACAAGGACAGGAAGAGATTTCAAGACCACAACAAGGGAATGTAGGTGGTTCTTCTAATACGTCTAAACCAGAAAAGCCATCACAGCCAGAAAAGCAACCGGTATGGCATGATCCGGTGTATGAAAAGAGATGGGTAGTAGATCAAGCAGCTTGGGATGAAATTGTTAGTGAGCCTATCTATGAAATGGTAGAAAAATCGATATGTAATGGTTGTGGTGCAGATATCACAGGAAATCCATGGGGACATATAGATGCTGCTTTAGATGCAGGGAATTTTAACTGTGGTGGTTATCATTCAGAATGGCAGCAAGAACAGATTGGAACTAATACACATACAATCCATCATGATGAAATAGGACATTGGGAAGATGTGTTAGTACAAGAAGGATATTGGGAATAAATATTTAAGAAAGAATTATGAGTAAGAGGTAGAAAGAGATTATGAGCAGCTATAGTAGAGTACATTATGAAGATCGTTTGAAAATTGAAGTGTTGTTAAAGGCAGGACATGGTGTGTGTGCGATTGCAAGGTTGATTGGAAAACATCATTCTACTATATCACGAGAAATCAAAAGAGGGCAGTATGTACATCGAAATAGTGACTGGACAGAAGAAGTGAGGTACAGTCCAGAACTTGCAGAAGAACGGTATCAGAATCAGTTAAAAGAAAAAGGACCGGATATTAAATTGGGAAAAGATTTTGAACTTGCAGAATATCTGGAGACGACCATTCGAGATAAAAAGTATTCCCCCTATGCGGCGTTACAGAAAATAAAGCAGGAAGGAAAGAAGTTTAAAGTTTCTATCTGTAAAGGGACGGTATATAGCTATATTGATAAAGGAATCTTTTTGACTCTTACGAATAAAGATCTTCCGGTAAAGGGAAATAAAAAGAAAGAATATAAAAAGATTAGAAGACGTAAAAGATGTAGTGCGGGTGAAAGTATTGAAAAGCGCCCAAAAGAGATTATGACAAGAAAAGAGTTCGGACATTGGGAAATGGACACCGTTGTAGGCAAGCAGGGAGGATCAAAAAAATCCCTGCTTGTTTTGACGGAAAGAAAAACACGGAAAGAGATTATAGAAATTCTTCAGGTTCATACGGCAGAAGCAGTAGTAAATACATTAAATAAAATCGAGAGAAAATTCGGGGCAGCCTTTAAAAAGATTTTCAAAACAATTACGGTTGACAATGGAAGTGAATTTGCAGATGTAGAGGGAATGCAAAAGACAAGAAGAGGGAAGAGACTCCGGACACAGGTATTTTATTGCCATCCGTACTGTAGCTGTGAGAGGGGAAGCAATGAAAATCAAAATAAATTGATTCGGCGACATATACCTAAGGGAGAAGATATTAAATTGTATTCTAAAAAGACTATAAAATGGATAGAAAAGTGGATTAATCATTATCCGAGAGAACTATTTGGAGGAAGATGTGCGGAGGAGTTATTTCAGGAAGAGCTGCTTAAGATATAATGACTGTGCAAGTGGCACAAAAAAGCAAATGGAATTTGTGCAAAAAGTAGAAAGTAAAAAAAGGTGCGCTGAATATTGACTTTTACATCATAAAGAATTTACGTTCTGTTCTCTTTACCTTTTTTCTATTGTCTGATAAAATAGAACCCAAAGAATTGGCGATAGATTTCATATCCTTAAATTTTTTAGAAAAGAAGCGAGTGTGAACAAAGTGAAAATAGAGGTAATCGATACGCAAAAAGAAGACCGGACGGAAAACCTGCAAAAGAAGCTCAGCGGTAAGACGATGTTGGAGAGGAGATATGAGCAGGAATTGATGAAGGTGAAAGCGGCGGCAGACGCAGAACTGGAAGACCGTGACAAAGGAGAAGTAAACCCGTATACAGGCAGAGAATATGATACAAATACAGTCCGGGTACACGCAGATAAGATTGGATATGTGCAGGTGTATGACCGCAGTATCCATGGGTGGGAGACCATGACGGAATGGGCATTTCTTGGGAAGGAAGAACAGAAGAAAGTGACGATGGGGGATGCCTATGAACCACCAGTATTCGTGTAATCCGGCAAGAGAAGAGGAAAAGGAGCAAATATGGAAAGTTACAAAGAGTTTTTAAAAAGTGAAGTACAAGAATTTAGAAAAGCAGGACACAGATTTTTGGAGAAGGAGATCAGCAAGGCAGAATTTAAAGGTATTTCCGGTGGGATGGGTGTATATGCGCAGCAGGATCAGAAGTCCTTTATGATCCGTCTGCGGACACCGTCGGGATTGATTTCCAAGGAACACTTAAATCTGATTCTTTCTTATGTGCACAAGTATGATCTGGAGAAAGTACATTTGACGACGAGACAGGCAGTGCAGCTTCATGATCTGGATATTGACAGTGTATGCGATATTATGGAAGATGGGATCGATCATGATCTGTTTACAAGAGGAGGAGGCGGTAATTTTCCGCGGAATGTCTCCTTGTCTCCGCTTGCGGGAGTGGAAAAAGCAGAGGCATTTGATGTGACACCGTATGCGCTGCAGGTTGGAAACTATTTCCTTGGAAATGCTCCTTCATACAAGCTTCCGAGAAAATTGAAGGTGGCATTCTCTTCGGATGAGAAAGATACGGCGGCTGCTTCTATCAATGATATGGGATTTATGGCAGTGTCTGAGAAGGGGATTCCGATGTTCCGCATGTGGCTTGCCGGTGGGATGGGACAAGGTCCGGCAGTAGCAGTTCCTTACCCGTCACTGGTCCGTCCACAGGAAGTGCTGTATTACGTTGAGGCGATGATCCAGCTGTTTATTGCAGAAGGGGATTATGAGAATAAGGCGAAGGCACGTACGCGTTTTATTCCGAGAAGAATGGGGACAGAGGCGTTCTTAGAATGTTTTGAGAAACATCTGGAAGAAGTGAAAAAAACACATCAGTTCGAGGAGATTGCGCCGGTTGCGGCAGAAGGAATGTCTTCTTGTGAAGACTTGAATGGTACTTGCATCGCGCAGCGTCAGGAAGGTCTTTATACAGTGATCCTTCACCCGGTATGTGGTCAGCTTGCGGCGCAGGATCTTGAGAAGATCGCAGCATTTGTGGAGCGAGTGGAAGCGGCTCAGATTAGATTGAGCATGGAAGAAGAGATGTATGTCCGCAACTTGACACGGGAGCAGGCGGAAGAGCTTCAGGCGATGATGGCGCATATGATGCAGACACCGGTTGCACGTACACTGAGTTGTGTCGGAACTCCATCTTGCCAAATGGGAATTTTGCAGAGCCAGAAGCTTTGCAGGGGAATCCTTGCGGCAGTGAAAGAAGCCGGACTTTGCGAAAGCCGGCTGCCAATGATTCAGATCAGTGGATGTCCGAACAGCTGTGCAAGGCATCAAGTGGCAGAGATTGGATTTGCGGGAAGAAAAGTAAAAGTCGGAGATCGGTCGGAAGATGCGTTCCAGCTTTTCGTAGGAGGTTCTGTTTCCGGAGCAGATACACATATGGGAGAACTTCAGGGAGTAATGCTTGCAAGTGAGATTCCGCAATACATTGTAGAATTAGGAAAGCTTTTGGAGCAGGAAGAGAAGAGTGTGACAGAGATCGCAGAGTGTGAGTGCTTTAAAGAACTGACAGAGAAATTTTTAGTTTCATAGAAGGACAGAGCGTGTTTGAAGGTGCAGAGAAGCTGAAGTTCAGACACGCTCTGGTTCTTTTTCCCCTGGCTTGTGCATAGATTAAGAAAAAGACAAGTTGAGGGATGTTGCGGAAATATGGGACAGCAAATCTGTTATTTATATGAATATAAAGAATCTGTACCAGTGAGAAATGTCGGCTTTATCCGGGCAGAGCAGAAAAGAGACGGAGCTGTTTTTAGCATCAGTGCGAAAGGAATCGTGGAACATGCAAATGAGAAATTGGAGATTTTTGGATTTTGCATGAAACATGGAAGTTGTGAAACAGTCTCTCTTGGGGAGCTTCCGATCGTGCATGGGAGTGTATCGCAGATGGTGGAGACAGAGGAACGGCTGGATGGTCTGGATGGGATTTTGATCAAGTGTGAAGAGAAGGTTCTCTACGCGGCGGTATGGCAGCCGGTAAAAGTAAATTTTACCGGATGCGTCAGAAGAGAAAGCCAAAAAGAAGAGATAGCAGAAAAGTCAAGTGAAGAAAATGACGCAGAGGCGGAAGAAAGCTTTGCGGAAGAAAGTGTGCTGGAACAGGAGATTGATCCGGAGCAGTGTGCGTGTGCAGGGGGACAGACAGACGATGAGGAGTTCGGTGGAAAGGAATGTCTGCAATGCAGGAAAATTAGGAGAAATGATCTGGGGGAACTTGCGCGCGGAGAGTGGAAGCTGGCGAACAACAGTTTTTTGCTGCATGGTTACTACAACTATCATCATCTGCTTCTGATCGAGGAGGGGGATGACTGCATACTTGGTGTGCCGGGGATTTATCACCGGAGAGAGCGGCAGGCGGCAGAGTGCTTTGGTTTTTTGGAATTTCGGGAAGCAGAAGGATTGCCGGTCACACTTTCTGAGCAAGAGCGAAATGATTATGAGAGATTTGGATATTGGTGCAGAAAAGTAGAAAAAGGACAGTAGAAAGAGAGCAGAGGAAACAGGAAGATGAATCAGGATGAAAAGTACATGAAAGAGGCAATTCGGCAGGCGAAGAAGGCATATGCGCTGAAAGAAGTGCCTATTGGCTGTGTGATCGTATATCAGGATAAAATTATTGCAAGAGGATATAACCGGAGGACGATTGACAAGAATACGCTTGCCCACGCGGAGCTGATCGCAATCAGGAAGGCGAGCAGGAAGATGGATGACTGGAGGCTGGAGGATTGTACTATGTATGTTACGTTGGAGCCATGTCAGATGTGTTCGGGAGCAATCGTGCAGTCGAGGATGAAGAAAGTTGTTGTCGGATGTATGAATCCAAAAGCGGGATGTGCAGGGTCGATTTTTAATCTGCTGCAAGTGCCGCAGTTCAATCATCAAGTAGAACTGGAGATTGGAGTGTTGGAGGAGGAGTGCAGTCAGTTGATGAAATCTTTCTTTCGGGAGCTGAGAGAAGAAAAGGCAAGAAAGAAAGCGGAGGAAAACTCCGTGGAATAAGAGGGCGATTTGTGGAAAAGAAAGCAAAAAAACAGAAGGTACGTGGATAACTTTCCAGTGCCTTCTGTTTTTTTAAAATTATAATGCGAGTGAGCCCATTGGATCCCAAGGTTCGAGGAGGATCGGTTCAGATTCATATTCTTTGACAAATTGTTCCGGAAGGTATTTTTTATTGACAACAACCTGGTACATATATTCGTCAAACCATGCATCACTCATGACGTAGTAGCCTTTCTTACCAGATTTTTCTCCCCAACTGTTCTCGACACGCCAGCGATCTGGGTTTCCGTTCTCGTCTAGATTCACACCCATAAATGTCATTGCGTGTGTCATAAGGCTCTCATGATAGTCCAGACGCTCGGCTTTTGTCATATGGTAGGTGGTACCGAGAAGTTCTTCCGTCTGATAGAGGTCAAGATCCATCACACCGTTCTCGCCGCAGGAATATTTTCCGACATCACAGCCGAACCATACCGGGGAACCGTCCTGCATCTGTGCGATTGCGGCTTTCTTTAACTCTTCAATTTCCAGATTTAGGTAGCGAACCGGGCGTCCTTCTTTGACATTTCCAAGATATTTGACGCTGTAGCTGCGGTGGTATGGTTTGTCGCTGGTCGGAGCGTTGATCAGGCTAATATAGTCATCGAGATTCAGACCGATGTACTTTTCGTAAAATTGCTGAGGAGTGATCTGTGTATCGCGATGGAAGTTCTTATCTTTGTCGCGCACTTCAAAATCGAATGTCTTCGGAGGTTCACCGAGACAGATGCAGAGGATGCGGTAGATTTCATTCATCATAGATTCTTTCTGCATGTGAAGTTCATCGATAGAAGCCCCGGATTCGTTCGCTTTGCGGAGGGTGCAGGCAAATTCACGAAGTTTTTTTGTCATATATCCTGCCATTTCGCGTGTCGCAGAAGAGCAGGCTGTCTCCGGCATCGCATCCTTCGGGACGAGACCGTATTTGTGGATAATGCTGCACAACATATCCCATTGACCACCGTCTCCGAGCGGGTCTGTAAGAAGGTGGGAGATCAGTCTTCCATTTACAGGTTCCTTAAGTGTGTCAAGAATGCTTTCTAAGAAATAATTTGCTTTCTCAAGTTTGTCGTAGAATAAAGTATAATTCTGTGACAGCTCAAATGTCTCGAGATTCAGTTTTTTCATGACTTCAAAGCGGAATGTGTTGAGTGCGGCGAACATCCAGCAGCGTCCACTCTGCATCTGATTGGTAATCTCTCCTTGTTCAAGGGAGATGGAAAATTCGTGTCTTGTGCTGCGGGCTGCCTCGCTGTTTCTGGATGATTTTAAGAGTCCATTTACAGTGACGGCATTTTTCGCAACAGTGTGAAGTGTGTTTGCGCGGAAATCATTCTGAAATGCTTCCAGTGTTTCTTTTGTGAGTGATTCCTTCATTTGATAACCTTCTTTCTGCTCATTCGTTGTGTTAAAGATTTTGTCTATCTGTATTTTACCACCGGAGAAATCTAGTGTAAATGAGGAAATAAAAAAACGGTGAGCATCTGAAAGACACTCACCGCAAGTAAGTCCATATTTTTTCGTGCGTTACACTTCGAACTTACCTCCCGAACGTTACCTCGGTAGTTAACTCAGCCCAGGCACCCTTACGGCACCCGGAGGTCTCTGCTTAGTGCTGCTTCGTTCCCGACCTGACACGGTTCACAGAGTTCCGTCGCGTAAGACCCAAGCCTCA
>OIML01000208.1_pt1 | contig 10634 bp, 9 predicted proteins | sample 1584811 | NCBI WGS metagenome assembly OIML01 (sample SAMN02674698, study PRJEB24791) | human gut metagenome, SKBSTL036 | isolation source: stool | host: Homo sapiens | place: USA
CTCATTTTTCAGAAAAACTGACATTAAAATCTCTGGCCGCAGAGTTTAATATGAATCCGAATTATTGCTGCTCACTTTTTACAAAATATCTTGGCCAGACATTTTCCGCTTATCTTACAGAACTTCGGATCACGGAAGCTCAGAACCTGCTTCATAATTCCAATTATTCTCTGGAAGAGATTGCCTCCCTGGTTGGTTTTAAAGATTACTTTTATTTCAGCAAAGTATTTAAAAAATACTGCAAATATTCTCCAAAAGAATATCGTACTCTTCCACATTAAAAAACAGCCAATGACGGCTTTACCGTTTATTTGAACACCAAAAAGATATCTGCGAGGTTTGATACTTATGAAAAAATCGCTTTCCCGCCAGTTTATTGCACTTCTGTTAATTCCGGTCTGTATTATTCTCGTAATTAACTTTTGTATCATTATCCGTCTGCACAAGAGTCAGAATGAGGAATTAAAGAACTATTGTATCTCTACACTTGAAAATATTAATGTAAATGTCTCTTCCATGACCACCAGTATGAAGAAAACAGCCACTGTATTTTCATCTCAAAAAGAAACACAGGCATATCTTGAAAGTTCATCTTCTGATTCTCATCAGCTCCAGCGGCAGTCTTACTCCGAACTGATTGGCATGGCGCAGTCTTACACTCCGGGACTGATAGATATCCTTATGTGGGATCAGACTTCTGTAACAAGTCTGATCAGCTACATTCCTGCTGATATGGAAGATTTTGTTGTAAATCAATTTCAAGACAGCCGGAATGATACAGCCTCTTATTTTCATTTTTACATACAGCCCGCAACCGACACCCCTTACATGATGTATTTTGCACCGATATATCTTACTTCATTTTCCGAAAACTTTGGAAAATACGTTGGCAACATCGCCATCATCTGCAAAACTGATGCATTATATAAACTGGTAAATGCATCCACAGATATTTCACTGACAATCTCTGACCGGACTACCAATCAGATATTGTATTCTAATGCCGTTGCCCGAAGACATATCCCGGCACGGAATAATTTTGAATTCTTCAAAAAAACCATGGAACTTTCCAATAGTAATCTGGATATCACTGCCATCGCTTATAACGGACAGATTCATCTTTTACAGGGTCAGGAATCTCAACTCCTGCTCTCACTTGCGATTCTGCTTCTTGTATACATACTGTTAGTTATTCTTGCTGTACAACACCTGATTATCCATCCGATTCATCAACTGAATGAAACGATCGAAAATCTTGACTATAAAAATAATGAACTACACCTTCAGACAAATTTAAAAAACGAAATTGGCTCCATCACTTCTCATGTGAACCATATGCTTGACAGGATTTCTTCTCTGAACCAGCGTGACATTGAATCACAGGCGCGAATTTACGAGATGGAACTAAATAAAAAGCAGACGCAAATTTATGCATATCAAAGCCAGATCAACCCACATTTTCTCTATAATATGTTACAATGTATGCGTGGGATTTCTCTGATGCATGATATTCCGGAAGTCGCACAAATCTGTACAAATATGGCAGATTTGTTCCGCTATTCTATCAAAGGTGCTTTTCTTGTTCCTTTGGAAAATGAATTGAATATCATCGACAAATATCTGTATATGATCGAAGTTCGTTTTCAGGGAAGGATCACTTATAAACTGGAAGTCTCTGAGAATACAAAAGACTGCCTGATTCCAAAAATGATTCTGCAGCCAATTGTAGAAAATGCTATTTTCCACGGTCTGGATGAGATTGAGGAAGGCGGCATCGTCACCATAAAGACTACCAGATCAGAAGATGATCTGTATATTACTGTCACAGATAATGGAGTCGGATTTTCCAAAGAAAAATTGTACGATCTGACTCGAAAATTGGAAGAGGAAATCACATTTATTAACAATTCATCTTCCGAAACCTCTGACAATATCGGTGTGATCAATATCCATAATAAGATAAGACTTTATGAAGGAAATAATTATGGTCTCTCCATTAACAGTATCCCAAATCATACTTCTGTCACTTTGCATCTGAATGCAAAGCAGCAAACTACAACTTAGTATTTTTTACTTCCCAGGAGGACATATGTCATGAGTCGTTTTTTTAATCCTGATAACCCTATTATGGAGTTCATCGCAAAAATATTTGATTTGATCCTATTGAACCTGATCTTTATCTTCAGTTGTGTTCCGATCATCACCATCGGTGCATCCACCAGCGCACTTTCCTATGTGACACTGAAGATGGTTCGTGGTGAGGACCCCTACATCTGGCAGAATTTCTGGAAATCATTCCGTCAGAATTTTAAACAAGGTACACTGATATGGATATTTTCCATTCTGGTCTTTATCTTTCTTGGAATGGATTTTTACATCATCAATTCACAGAATACAACACTGTTTGCAGTGATACGCATGCTCCTCTGGTGTGTATGTCTCGTTGCATTATCTGTATTCTTATATGTCTTTCCGATCATCTCACATTTTGTGTGCAGTACAACACAGGCGTTAAAAAATGCAGTTTTTATGACATTCGGACACCTGCCGTATACACTGGTAATGTTGGTGATTGCCGGACTGATCCTGTACTTATGCGCCTGCTCTGTTAAGACATTCGCTCTGGTCGTTGTGATTAGCGGGATCTGCGGATTCTCTGTAGTAGCATTTATCTACAGTATTCTGTTTGACCGGATATTCAAAAAATATGAGCCGGAATCCCCGGACAATATAGAATAATTGTAAAAACTATAAGAGACTATCCTGTTATTGACATAACGGATGGTCTCTATTTCATATAAAAAGAGGACAAGACCTGCTATCTCATCCTCTTATAACTATTCATATTCTAGCCCTTGATTCCTGACTGTGCCACACCTTCAATAAACTGTTTCTGGAAGATGAAGAACAATACAATGATCGGGATAACCGCCATTACGGCTCCTGCCATCTGCATTGGATACTTGGTTGTATACTGTCCCTGTAATGTCGAAAGAGCAGGACCAAGTGTCATCTTATCCATAGACGTATTAACGATCAATGGCCACATGAAATCATTCCATGCAAATTTCGCTGTAAAGATTACCAACGATACGATACCTGCTTTTGTAAGTGGAAGCATGATCCTTCCAAAGATCTGGAAACGGTTACAACCGTCCAGCAACGCCGCTTCTTCCAGTTCCTTCGGCAATGACATAAAGAACTGTCTCAGAAGAAATGTTCCAAATGCACTGAATAAGTTTGGCAGGAACAATGCCGGTATCGTGTCCAGAAGTCCAAGACTCTGAACAATCCGGTACTGCGGGATCAGGAATATCTGACCCGGTACCATAAGTACAGATAACACCAGTACAAAGATCGCATTCTTAAACGGGAATTCGATTCTTGCAAATGCATAAGCTGCCATAGAGCAGAACAGCACCTGTACAACAGTTGTTACCACAGTTGATATAATTGTGTTCAAATATACTCTTCCAAACGGAAGTGCTGTTACGATAGATGAATACGCATCTGTCAGAAACTTCTTCGGGAAAATGGTCGGCGGTATCTGCATGGCCTCTCCGACTGTCTTAAAAGAAGTCAGGATCATCCACACAAACGGAAATACCGTAATCGTAATTCCAAGGAGAAGTAAGATATGTACAATTATTTTTCTTGAATTTTTACTCTTCATTTTTCTTCTCCTCCTCTCTTAATCATAATTTACCCATTTTTTCTGACCGATCATCTGGATCACTGTTACCAGCATGATTACTGCAAAGATCAGAATTGAAATTGCTGCTGCATAGCCTTTGTATCCATAATCAAATGCCTGACGGTAGAATAACATAACAACCGTCTGCGTATTTGCATATGCCGGATTCGTTTTTCCGATCATCATATAAATGACATCGAATACCTGGAATCCACTGATGATGGATGTGATCATCACGAAGAAGATCGTTGGTGTCAGAAGAGGAATCGTTACCAAAAAAATAACTGAATTGGTCCTGCTCCGTCAATCTGTGCTGCTTCGTAATAAGATTTTGAAATTCCCTGCATACCTGCAAGCAGGATGATCATGTTATATCCAACCGACATCCAGAGACCTACGATCATAACACTATATAATGCAATTTTCGGATCTGTCAGCCAGCCGATACCTTTTCCACCCAGTGCACGGATCGCACTGTTTAAGATACCCATTTTCTCGTTGTAGATCCATTTCCATACCATAGCAACAGCTGCTGCCATGGTTACGGATGGTAAGAAATACAATGTACGGTAGATAGAGGTACCTTTAATCTTGGAGTTCAGAAGAGCTGCGATCAGGATTGATAAGAACAATCCAACCGGAACCGTAACCACAACGTACTTCAATGTATTTCCGAATGTTCTCAATACTTCGCCATCATGGAATAATTTCTGGTAATTTGCCAGACCGCAAAAAGTTGCGACATTAAATTTACTTACTTCATTAAAACTAAACCAGATATTCTGGATAAATGGCCAGATATAGAACACCAGAAGGCCGAGGGTAACCGGCGCAATAAATATATACGCCGCAATCCAATCCTTCTTCTCTCTCTTACTCGCCCGTTTTTTCACTACGCCTGTTTTTGATTTACCTTCAGCCATATCTTTTCACCTGTTTCTTACTATTATTCCTGAAGTAACTTGTCTGCCTGTTTTGTCAGACCCTTGCAGACATCTGAAAGTGATTTCTCTCCATTATATGCTTTCTGAAGTTCTGTTGCTTCCAGATCATACAGTTCTGCTGCTTTCGCACATACCGGAAGTGGATATGCTTCATCAGCGTGATTGGTGTAAGCTGCAAGATTGTACTGTGAATTAGCTTCTGCAAAGCATTTCTGTGCATCTGTTCTTGCAGAGATTACAACACCTGTTTTTCCCTGGATTTCCTGAGCTTCTTTACTTCCAAGCCAGATAGCGAAATCTTCTGCTGCTTCTTTGTTCTTGCTTCCTTCAAACACTGCATATCCAAGTCCGTTGATGCAGTTGTCTTCTTTTCCGTTGAATGTCGGAATCTCTACGCAATCAACCTTATCTTTGATTGCGTCATTGCTTGCATACTCTGGAACCATGTATGATCCGGCAAAGTTCATTGCAAGCTGTCCACCCTCGAACATCGCATCTGCTGTTGTCTCTGAAAGAGCTGATGCACTTGGAGATAATCCTTCATTGTACATATCGATCCAGCACTGAATACCTTCCTGTGTCTTAGGATCATCATATCCTGTAGACTTCTTATCATCACTTAAGATATATCCGCCATTTGCATAGACGGTCTGATAATACCATGTCTGGAAATCAACCGGGCAGGCAAACGGATATACACCGTCTCCAAGTTTTCCGCTGTCTTTTAATGCCTTAGCAGTTGCAACCAGGTCATCATAACTCATATCATCTGTAGGGTATGGAACTCCGCACTTGTCAAAGATTTCTTTATTATACCACAATGCATTGGTATCAAAATCTTTCGGCACAGCATAGTTCTTCTTATCACGGACATAGTTATTAACCAGTGTCTCAGAATAGCTGTCCTTGATATCTGAGTCTTTGATCTTATCTGTCAGATCATCCAGGATTCCTCCCTCTACATATGAGTCCAGATGAAGAACGTTCAGCCAGAATACATCCGGAGCTTTTCCGCCACTTGCTGCAGCTTCAAGTTTTGTCCAATATTCCCCACCTTTATATGGTGTTAACTGGATATTGATCTTGACATCTGAATTTTCTTTTTCATATGCCTTTACCATTTTCTCCATAGCCGGTCTCTGATTCTCATCCCAGATACCAAAATTTAATTCTGTCTTTCCTCCGGAAGCACTTTTGCCTTTACTTCCGCCACATGCTGTCAGCATCGTTGCACCCAGGGCTACACAAAGTCCCAGAGCTGCTACTTTTCTCATGTTCTTTTTCATAATGTTCACTCCTTCTCTTTTTCTTTATCTTTTGGTTACGTTTTATATGAAGTTCTCCGCCACTCCCGGCATTGAACACATATATCAGTTTTCTTTCTATCGAAATGTTTCAATATCTACCGGCTTTCCGTCATGCAATCTGGAGTATTCCGCCGCCAGTGCACAATAATGGCTTTGCAACGATCTGTCTAGCGAAGTAATATATGTACTTTCCGATTTCTCTCCACTTATAATATCCAAAAATTCTTCCACCATCCGGTTATCTCCACCGCCGTGTCCCGAAAAATCTTCTGACAGTTCTGCAACATTGATAATTTCTTTCGTCCTTCCCGGATCGAAATACTCGATTACGATTTTGCTTTCCTTTTCATCCGGCTGCATATCTACGATCACTTCACCTCTGGTTCCCATAAACTTCGCATATCTGGAAGTCTCCGCTGTAAAACCACACATGGTAAAGCTCATCGTTGTTCCATCTGTCATATTCAGATTAACCACCTGATGATCCACTACATTATTGTTACAATGGAATACACATTTTCCATATGGACCTGTCTTCAGTGCTTCTATCAGCTTTTCTTCTGTTGGTCCGGATGGAACAAGCACATCTAACGGCCACCCTCTGTTACCTTGGCGGTAACCGATTCTTTCATGTTCCAGGTATATCTTTTCTGCATCAAAGATGCATTTTTCTTTTGCCTTACAGCCTTCCAGACATCTGCCTGTACATCCTTCCGGTGCATGTTCCGGTGTGAAATAATTCAGATCGCCATAGGATGTTAATGATCTGCAGGTCTTTTCCGCCAGCCACAGATATAAATCCATATCGTGGCAGCACTTCTGTAAGATCATCGGGCTTGTCTCATCTGAATTCGCCCAGTTTCCTCTGACAAAGCTATGTGCCTGATGAAACCATCCGACATTTTCAATCGCCATGATCGAGATCACATCACCTATCGTTCCTGCATCCAGGATTTCTTTCACCTTCTGATAGATTGGTGTATATCTTAGAACATGACAGACAACCACTTCTCTTTTACATTCTTTTGCCACTTCGGATATTTTTCTGCATTCACCCAGATCCGGTGAAATTGGTTTTTCAAGAAGCAGATGATACCCTTTCTTTAAAGCTTTTATAGCCTGACCCACATGTTGTCTGTCCTGTGTTGCTATGATCATCGCATCCGCAAGTTTTTCCTCCTTTAACATGTCTTCGGCACTTTCATAACAGTGTGACATCGGGACGTCATATTCTTCTGCCGTCAGTTTTACTTTTTCCGGATCAATATCTGCAATGGCTACGATTTTCATCTTATCCGGATATATTTTTGCAGCTTTTGCATAAGTATCTCTTCCTCTGCTTCCGAGGCCTGCAATTGCAACCGTCATCTGTCTGCTCATTTTTTTCATCCGCCTTCCTTTATTTGTATTAGTGTGTCTTACATTTCAATGCTATAAATCTGTTTCCCGAAATCAACGGTTACCTTTGTGCCATCCGAAAACATCGTTCTTTGGATCTCCGGATTGCCATCCACCATTTCATGGCTTACCATCTCGCATTTTGCAACCTTTTTGTGAAGTTCCGTCACCACTTTACATCTCTTGATGTCCTCCATGATATGCATCTTAACATTTCCTTCAAAGGAACCGTCAAAATCCGGATATGCTCCATCACGGATCAGATATGGTGCACCTCCATTCAGTAAAGCATACAGCATGTAATCTTCGGTATCATCTATCTTTTCCATCATCCATGGTTCGATCAGGCAGTCATGATATACCAGATTGAACAGTGGTACCGGTATTCCGTGTTTCGGACTTCCCGGTTTGCGAAGCATAAAATCATATGGTGCGTAATGACAGAACACCAGGCTTCTTGCGCTCCAGTCACTGACTTCCTCCGAACTTGGAAGGATTCCTTTTGACATCAGATAATCAAAACATCTTGCCCAGTAGTCGTAACATTCCCTTCTTGTCATACGATGTCTCGGATTATTGCACTCATCTCCTTCGTTACAGGTGAACACATCCAAATATGCTCCGTCCAGATGAATCCGGTTCTTTTCCAGTTCACTAAAATTACGTTGTACATAATGTGGAGCCTGTGTTGCACACAGATATGACTGCTGCCCGCCTGCCCATCTCTTATGTGTCGGAATTGTTCCGTCCTGCAGTCTGCAGGCATAGTCTTCGTCAAAACTTTCTGCCGAAAAGTAATAATCACGGTACTGATCATGGATCCCGAACAGATCCCCCTGTTCTTTCATAGTATCCGACAATTCTTTCATTGCCTTCCATCCACCTGCTTCTTCACAAGCCGGTGTATAATCCGGGTGATTATTATCGTATCCAGGTTCTGCCCATCCATCCAGATGAAGATATAGTTTACCGGCTCCCAGTTCGTGAAGTTCTTTCATTTCTCTGGTTCTGACCGCAAATGATGTCAGGTTATTATTCTTTTCCGGATTTTCCGGATCAAAAAAGTCTGATTCCGGCTGGACAAATGTCTTAATCCCTTTATGTATAAAACTGCATCCGATCAGATCATTAACCGAAGGAACTCTTGCTGCCTTTTCATTCAGCGTACATAAATTGCCCTGTTCTTTTACATATTGCCGGTAGATCTTACATGCATCGTTATAGTCACCATCTTCGATCAATGTATATCGTACAATTCTTCTGTAATCCATCCTTCCGAGACTTGGCTCAAATCTCACACTGACATGTGTGTATGGTCCGTTCTGAGGATGCTCCGCCTGATATCCTGCATTCCATGGTGTAGTACAGATCGCAATGTATCCATTTCCACCTTTAAACTGTGCGAACCAAGGCATATATCCTCCGGCTGTCTCAAAGAATCCATCAAACGGGATATCCTTTAGTTCTGTCTCCCAGTCATTCGGAATCATCACCCCCTGCTGCATATTCAGGAGCGTATACCAGTCTTTTCTCTTTTCTTCCAATTCCAGTTCTCCCGGCCAGAACAATTTTTCCACCGCAAGCCCTTCCTCACAAATCGGAATCCATTCAAAGAAAATGTCTTCTGTACATTCTTCAATCCATGCATAAGTTTCAAATGCATATGGAACTTTTTTTCCTTCTATCTCAAATCCGGCAAATGAACTACGGATTCCCTTTCCGATTCCGTTCTGTACCAGTTCGTGATGGATTTCCAGTGCTTCGTCAAAATAAACGGTTCCTTCTTTGCATTCCATTTTCGGACGGTACTCACTTGTCCAGTTCCATTCGGTATCCCCTTTCCCGAACGAAAACTTTAGATTATTATCATCCATTCTAAGTTGTATTGTGTTAGTCTTTACCTCCAACATATGAACCACCTTTCATTGGCAAATTCGCTAATTTTCTTATTCCTTTTCGTTCATTATATTATATTCTGCACAAGATTGCTTGACATATTGTCCATGCTTATTGTCATATCATCCACAAGTTGTTATAATATAAGCTAGGAGGGACGCTTATGACTTATGTAAAAACCACATTGCAGCATTCCATCGACATTGATGCGATCATCACACTGCACTATTTTGAATATATGAAAAATTTCGAATTCAAAGGCGAGTCGCATAATTTCTGGGAATTTCTTTATGTCGACAAAGGAACCGTTGCAGTCCGTGCCGATGATACCTGGACAACTCTTTATACCGGTGACATTATCTTTCACCAGCCAAATGAATTCCATGCCATTAAGTCCATCGGGAAAGATTCACCCAATCTGGTCGTCATGTCTTTCACTTCCAGTTCGCAGGCCATGTCTTTCTTCGTAAATAAAAGCTTTACACTCAGTATGGAAGAACGGGCCATGATCTCCAGAATCATCACGGAAGGCCGGCATACGCTTGCAACGCCTATGCACATTCCTTCGGTCGAACAGGTACAGTTAAAGGAACATGCACCTTTTGGCTCCCAGCAGATGATTCTCCTTTATCTTGAGATGTTTCTGATCACCCTGATCCGTGAACATCAGGAAGAGAGCGGCGTCTCTATACAGCATAAGTCTTCTCCCGAGAAAGAATCTGCAGGGCAGGAACGCCTCAGCGAAATTCTGAAATACCTCGAATATCACATCTGCGAAAAGCTGACGGCAAAAGACATCTGCAATGAATTCTCTATGTCCCGTTCTGCCGTTCAGTTACTGTTTCACGAACAACTAAACTGTGGTGTGATCGACTATTTCAACCAAATGAAGATTCAGCGTGCCAAGGACATTATCCGTGACGGTTCTATGAACCTTACCGAGATTGCTTATTTTCTTTCTTACAGCTCACTGCCATATTTTTCCAAGCAGTTCCGTCTTGCAACCGGCATGTCACCTTCCGCTTATGCATCTTCCATAAAAGGAATTACCGATGCTGTCTACGAGGCTGGAGAGCGAAACCGCGATCTATAATCACTCATAAAAAAATGGCGCAACAAGGCTTATTCATCACACCCCATTGTGCCATTTTTTATTATTTCATTTTTATTTTCAGTCTGTTGTCTAAAACTCTGCCTTTAAAAATGCTTCATAGCATCTTACTGCTTCATATATGTCTGCCTTGCTCGTCGTCTCCCACGGTGCATGCATTCCAAGGACTGCCACACCGCTATCGATAACTTCCATGCCGTACACACTCATCAGATAAGCGATCGTTCCTCCGCCGCCTACATCAACACGACCAAGTTCTGCTGTCTGGAAATGCACCTTTGCAT
>OIML01000214.1_pt1 | contig 10473 bp, 9 predicted proteins | sample 1584811 | NCBI WGS metagenome assembly OIML01 (sample SAMN02674698, study PRJEB24791) | human gut metagenome, SKBSTL036 | isolation source: stool | host: Homo sapiens | place: USA
CCCCCGTCCCCGAGGCCGAGCAGCTGGCAAAGCTGGCCGCGCATGGGGCCACCATGGTCATCTTCCTCTCCATCGGGCTGGTGGACAAAGTCCGGCAGGCCCTTCTCGAGAGCGGCGGCTACCGCCCCGATACCCCTGCCGCTGTGGTCTATAAGGCCACCTGGCCCGAGCAGAAGGTGGTGCGCTGCACCGTCTCCACACTGGCCGAGGAGACCCGCAAAAACGGCATCACCAAGACCGCCCTCATCGTCGTAGGCGACTTTCTGGGCGAAAACTACGAGCGCAGCAAGCTCTATGACCCCGCCTTTACCACCGAGTTCCGGCAGGGGACGGAGGCCGGGCAGTGAGCCGGGCATATCTGGCCTTCACCGCAAAGGGCGAAGCGCTGGCCCGTCGGCTGGCGGAAGCTCTGCCCGGCAGCGTGAGCCGCTGCGGCGGAGACGTGACCCTGAAAGGCTGGACGGCGGAGCATTTTGCACAGGATGAGGCCCTGATTTTTGTGGGAGCTGTGGGCATCGCGGTGCGGGCCATCGCGCCCCACTGCAGGAGCAAGGCCGCCGACCCGGCGGTGGTGGTGGTGGACGAGGGCGGGAACTTCGCCGTGCCGCTCCTGTCGGGCCATCTGGGCGGTGCCAACGCGCTGGCCCGGGCGCTGGCAAAAGCGTGCGGCGCGGTGCCGGTCATCACGACGGCCACCGACGTCAACGGCCTCTTCGCCGTGGACCTCTGGGCCAAGGCCCAGAACTGCGCTGTCCTTGAGCCGGAGCGCATCAAGCGGGTCAGCGGCGCCCTGCTGGCCGGGCAGACGGTCCGGTACTGGTCGCCGTGGCCGGTGGCGGGGGAGACCCCCGCCGGCGTGGAAAAGACTGACGCACCCAAAGCCGCCGACTTCGCCCTGACCCTCACGCCCCAGGGCGGGGCGCTCCACCTCGTCCCCCGCATCGGGGTGCTGGGGGTGGGGTGCCGCCGCGGCACGACGGCCCAGCAGCTGGAAGAAGCCTTCGCGGCGTTCTGTGCCGCGTCCGGCCTCAGCCCGGCGGCGGTCTGCGCCGCCGCCAGCATCGACCTGAAAAAAGATGAGCCGGGGCTTGCAGCGTTCTGCAAAGCCCACGGCTGGCCCATCACGTTCTATCCGGCCGACGAACTGCGGGCCGTGCCGGGACAGTTCACCCCGTCGGCCTTTGTGGCAAGTGTCACCGGCGTGGACAACGTCTGTGAGCGCTCGGCGGTAAAAGCCTCGGGCGGGACGCTCCTTCTGCCCAAAACGGCAGGCGGCGGCGTGACGCTGGCGCTGGCCGTCCGCCCCTTTGCACCCGATTGGAGGACAGAGCAATGAGTGAGAGTAAAAAGACCGTGTTCGTCGTGGGGCTTGGCCCCGGCGGCGGACAGTTTCTGACCGTGCAGGCGCAGAGCGCCTTGCAGCAGGCCGAGGTGTTGTGCGGCTATACGGTCTACATCGACCTTGTGCGCCCCCTCTACCCGGAAAAAGAGTGCTACACCACCGGCATGACCCGGGAGATCGACCGCTGCCGCTGGGCGCTGGACACCGCCCGGGCGGGCCGGGACGTGGCGCTGGTCTGCTCCGGCGACGCCGGGGTCTACGGCATGGCCAGCCCGCTGCTGGAGCTGGCCGAAGAGTACCCGGATGTCAATGTGGAGGTCGTCCCCGGCCTGACCGCCGCCCTCAGCGGCGGCGCCGTGCTGGGCGCCCCGCTGGCCCACGATTTCTGCGTCATCTCGCTGTCGGACCGTCTCACGCCGTGGGAGGTCATCGAAAAGCGTCTGGCCTGCGCCGCTCAGGGCGATTTCGCACTGGCGCTGTACAATCCCTCCTCCAAGGGCCGCCCGGACTATCTGCGCCGGGCCGTGGACATCCTGCTGGCCAACGGCAAAGCCCCGGACACCCTCTGCGGTTCTGTGCGGAACATCGGCCGGGAAGGGCAGGAAAAGCACATCCTGCCCCTCAGCCAGCTCCGGGATACCGAGGTGGATATGTTCACCACCGTCTTTGTGGGCAACGCCGCCACCCGCGCGCTGAGCGGGCGGATGGTCACGCCGCGGGGGTACCGCCGATGAACGTCGTCGTTTTCAGCGGCACCACCGAGGGGCGGGAGCTTTCCCGCCGGCTGGCGGCGCTGGGCATCGAAGTCACCGTCAGCGTGGCTACCCCGCTGGGGCAGGAAGAGCAGGGGAGCACCCCCGGCGTCACCGTCCGGTGCGGGCGGCTCCTGCCCGATGAGATGGCCGCGCTCTTGGGGGATGCCGCCCTCTGCATCGACGCCACCCACCCCTACGCAGTGGAGGCGACCAAAAACATCAAAGCAGCGGCAGAGAAGGCCGGGGTGGAATACCTCCGCCTGCTGCGCCCGGCCAGTCCGCTGCCGGAAAACTGTCTCGTCTTTGAGAGCGCAAAGCAGGCGGCAGAAGCATTGGCCGCAAAAGAGGGCAACCTTCTATTGGCCACCGGGGCCAAGGAGCTGGCGCAGTTTGCGGCCATCCCGCCCGAGCGGCTCTACCCCCGCGTCCTGCCCACGCTGGAAAGCATCGCGGCCTGCGAGGCGGCGAACATCCCCCACCGCAACATCATCGCCATGCAGGGCCCCTTCAGCTTTGCCCTCAATCAGGCCATGATGGAGCAGTTCCATATCCGCTGGCTCGTCACAAAGGACGGCGGCGCAGCCGGAGGCTTCGACGAAAAAGCCGCCGCTGCCTTTGCCGCCGGGGCGCAGCTGGTGGTCATCCGCCGCCCGCCCGAGCAGGGCGAGACGGCTTCCGAGGTGCTGAAACGCTGCAAGGAGATGATAAGATGAATGTGACACTCATCGGCATGGGCTCCGGTCAGCCGGAGAACCTGACCCTTCAGGGCCTGGCCGCACTGCGGCAGGCCGACCTCATCCTGGGCGCACGGCGTCTGCTGGCAGTTCTGCCTGCCGGCTGCACCGAGAACCGCGCCGCCGCCTACCGCCCCGACGAGGTGGCAGAGCTGCTGCAGACCTCCGGCGCAGAGAACGCCGTGCTGGTCTACAGCGGCGACACCGGCTTTTACTCCGGCGCGTCCTCCATGATGGAAAAGCTGGAGGCCCTCGGCGTCCGCGCCCGGGTGCTGCCCGGCCTTTCCAGCATCCAGCTGCTGGCGGCGGCGCTGGGCCGTCCGTGGCAGGGGTGGAACCTTGTTTCGGCCCATGGCCGCACCTGCGACCCGGTGGCCGAGTGTATGCAGGGCAGACCCACCTTCTTCCTCACCGGCGGCAGCGAAGACCCCGCCACCCTCTGCGCCCAGCTGGCGGCAGAGGGCTTCGGGGACGTGCAGGGCGTCGTGGGCCAGTGCCTCGGCACGCCGGAAGAGAAGCTCTTCCGCGGCAGCGTCAAAGAGCTGGCCGCAGGCCGGTTCAACAGCCTGAGCGTCCTTCTCGTGGAGGCGGTGGAGGGACTGCCCCGCCGCGCCCCGGGCCTGCCGGACGAAGCCTTCGAGCGGGGCGACGTTCCCATGACCAAGCAGGAAGTCCGGGCCGCTGTGCTGGCGAAGCTGGCCGTCCGCCCGGAAGACATCCTGTGGGACGTGGGGGCCGGGACGGGCAGCGTCAGTGTGGAGCTGGCATTGGCCGCGCCCCGGGGCCGGGTCTACGCGGTGGAGTGCAGGCCGGAGGGCTGTGCGCTCATCAAAGCCAACCGCGAAAAATTCAGGACCCGGAACCTCGTCCTCGTGGAGGGGCTTGCCCCCGCCGCCCTTTCGGACCTGCCCGCGCCGGACGCTGTCTTCATCGGCGGCAGCAAGGGCAGCCTTGCCGCCATCGTGGACGCAGCGCTGGATAAGAACCCCGACGCCCGCATCTGTGCGTCGGCCATCGCCCTCGAGACCCTTTCGGCGGCGGTGGCCGCGCTGACGGCCAAAGGCCGGACCGTGCAGGTGAGCCAGATCGCCGTCAGCCGGGCCAAGGTCGTGGGCGGGCTGCATCTGATGATGGCCCAGAACCCCATCTACCTCATCACAGGAGAATGACATGATACAGTTTCTGCTGGCGGCACCCCGCTCGGGCAGCGGCAAGACCACCATGACCTGCGCCCTGCTCATGGCGCTGAAGCGGCGGGGCTGTGCGCCCTGCGCCTTCAAGAGCGGGCCGGACTACATCGACCCCATGTTCCACCGGGCCGTGCTGGGGGTGGAGAGCCGCAGCCTCGACCTCTTTTTCTCTGCGCCCGAGACGGTGCGCGCCCTCTACGCGAAGGGTGCCGCCGGACACGGTGCGGCGGTGTGCGAGGGGGCCATGGGCTTTTATGACGGCCTCGGGGGCGTGAGCGACAGGGCCAGCGCGTGGCATCTGGCCGACACGCTGGACCTGCCGGTGCTGCTGGTGGTGGAGCCGAAGGGTCAGAGCCTGACGCTGGCCGCAGAGCTGAGCGGGCTGAAAAGCTTCCGCACTCCCAGCCACATCGCAGGCATCCTGCTGAACAACTGCACGGCCCGGATGCACGCTCTGCTGGCCCCGATGCTGGAAAAAGAGACGGGTCTGCCGGTGCTGGGCTTTCTGCCGAAACTCCCGGAGGCCGTCATCGGTTCCCGCCATCTGGGCCTCTACACGGCGGCGGAAGTGGAAAATTTACAGCAGAAGCTGGCCCTTCTGGCCGACGCGGCAGAGGAGCACATCGACTGGCCCCGTCTGCTGGCCCTCTGCGAAAAGGAGCCGCCCGCCCTGCCGGAAAAAGCCCCCCAGCCTCCGGCCCGCGTCCGCATTGCCGTGGCGCAGGACGAGGCGTTCTGCTTTACCTACGCCGAGACGCTGGAGGCCTTCCGGGACGCCGGGGCAGAGGTGGTCTTTTTCAGCCCCCTCCGCGACACGGCTCTGCCGGAAAACATCGGCGGGCTGTATCTGCCCGGCGGCTACCCGGAACTTCACGCAAGAGAATTGAGTGAAAATACCTCGCTTCTGCGCGAGATAAAGCGAAAAATCGAGTTCGGTCTGCCCACAGCGGCCGAGTGCGGGGGCTTCCTCTATCTGGGGCAGAGCCTCACGGACGCCGAGGGGCAGAGCTGGCCGATGGCGGGCGTTCTGCCGGGCGAAGCAAAAGATGCCGGACGTCTCGTCCGCTTCGGCTACGCCGCGCTGAGCGCAGACTCGGACAGTATGCTCTTCCGGGCCGGGGAGAGCTTTCCCATCCACGAATTCCACCACTGGGATTCCACCGCCAACGGCGCGGCTCTCGCGGCAAAAAAGCCGGTGGGCGGCGCAGAGTGGCGGTGCGGATTTGTAAACGAGCATTTCTATGCGGGCTTCCCGCATTTGTACTGGGCGGGTACGCCCCTGCCGCAGCGCTTTGCCGCCGCGGCTGAAAATTACAGGAGAGACCATGACTGAGACAGAACTCGCCGCCCTCTGTGCGGCCATCACGCCGCCGGACGAAGCCGCCCGGGCGGCGGCGCACGCCCACTGGGCCAGCCTTGCAAAGCCGCTGGGCGGGCTGGGCGGATTGGAAACGACCATCGAGGACGCCGCCGCCCTCACCGGCAGCGCAAAGCTGGATATTTCCCGCCGGGCGGTGCTGGTGCTCTGCGCCGATAACGGTGTGGTGGCCCAGGGCGTCAGCCAGACCGACAGCAGCGTGACCCGCGCCGTGGCTGAGAACCTTGCCGCCCGCCGCACCAGCGTCTGCCGGATGGCACAGACCGCCCGGTGCGAGGTGGTGCCGGTGGATATGGGCATCGCGGGCGAACCGGTCCCGGGCGTCCTCGACTGCCGCATCGCCCCCGGCACAGCGGACTTCACCTTCGGCCCGGCTATGAGCAGGGCTGAGGCTGTGGAGGCCATCGGCAGGGGCATCCGGCTGGTGCAGGAGCAGAAGAAAGCGGGCGTCGGCCTGCTGGCCACCGGGGAGATGGGCATTGGCAACACGACAACGTCCAGCGCCGTGGCCGCTGTGCTGCTGGGCCAGCCCGTCGAAGTGATGACGGGCCGGGGCGCGGGCCTTTCGGACGAGGGACTTGCCCGGAAGATCGACGCCATCCATCGCGGCATCGCAAAAAATCAGCCCGACTCTGCCGACGCACTGGACGTGCTGGCAAAGCTGGGCGGTTTCGATATTGCCGGGCTCTGCGGCGTCTTCCTCGGCGGTGCGCTGGAAGGTGTGCCGGTGCTGGCCGACGGCTTCATCAGCTGTGTGGCGGCGCTCTGCGCTGTCCGGCTCTGCCCGGCGGCGGCCAAGGCTGTTTTTGCAAGCCACTGCTCCACTGAACCGGCCGCAAAACTGGTGCTGGATGCTCTGAACAAAAAAGCCCTCATCACGGCGGGCCTGCATCTGGGCGAAGGCACCGGCGCGGTGGCCGCCATCCCGCTGTGGGATATGGCGCTGGCCGTCTACGATGGCTGTTATTCCTTTGAAGAGGGCGGCATCGAAGCCTACACGCCGCAGGGGGGTGCGGGATGCTGACGCTGGTGCTCGGCGGCGCGGCCAGCGGCAAAAGCGCCTACGCCGAGAGCCTTGTGCTCAAGACCGGCCTGCCCCGCTATTACCTCGCCACCATGCAGGTCTGGGATGCCGAGTGCGCCGCCCGGGTGGAAAAGCACCGGAAAATGCGGGCGCAAAAGCAGTTCGAAACGCTGGAATGCCCGCTCCACCTCGACCGTCTGGCTCTGCCCGGCCGGGGGACCGTCCTGCTGGAAGACCTCGGCAACCTCGTTGCCAACGAGCTTTACAGCCCCGGCGGGGCAGGAAAGCACACCGCCGAGGCCGTTTTGGTCGGGCTGGAACGCCTCGCCGCCGGGTGCGATCACCTTATCGTCGTATCGAACGAGGTGTTCAGCGGCGGTGCCGACTACGCGGGCGACACCGACCAGTATCTGCTGGCGCTGGCGCAGGTGAACAACGCCTTCGCCGCCCGGGCGGACAACGTCTGCCGGGTGGTCTGCGGCCTGCCGGTGTACTACAAAGGGGGAGAAAAGCTGTGACTGTTTTGCAGACCATCGCGGTGGCCTTTGCGATGTTTTCGGCCCTGCCGGTGCCGCAGTTCGAGTGGAACGAAAAAAATATGCGGTACGCCATGTGCGCTTTCCCCCTCATCGGGCTGGTGTGCGGCGGGCTGTGGTGCCTCTGCGGCGTCCTGCCCCTGCCGGGGCTGGCCCGGGCGGCGGCGTTCTGCCTCGTGCCGGTGGCCGTCACCGGCGGCATCCATCTCGACGGCTATGCCGACACTTCGGACGCCCTCTCGAGCTACGGCGACCGGGAAAAAAAGCTTGAGATCCTGAAAGACTCCCACTGTGGGGCCTTCGCTGTCATCCGGCTGTGCTGCTACTTTGTGGCCTACTTCGGCCTCTGCGGCAGTGTGCGGTTCACACCCCGGGCGGGCCTGTGCTGGACGCTGGCGCTGGTGCTGGAACGGGCGCTGTCGGGCTTTGCCGTGGCGGCGTTCCCGCTGGCGAAAGACACCGGCCTCGCCCATACTTTTGCCACAGCGGCCGATAAGCAGACCGTCCGCCGCTTCCTCTGCGGCCTGTCGGCTCTGCTCATCCTGGCGCTGACGGCGCTGGGCGGCGGCGGGCTGGCGGCGGTGGCGCTTCTGGCGCTGTGGCGCTATGATTTCGTGGCCAAAAAGCAGTTTGGCGGCATCACCGGCGACCTGGCCGGGTGGTTTTTACAGCGGGCCGAGCTGTGGATGCTGGCGGCGCTGGCCGTCAGCCAGTGGGGAGGAGTGCTGTAAATGATGTTCATTACAGGGCCGCTCTACAGCGGCAAGCGCACCTTTGCGCGGAACTTCCGGGGCAGCGTCATCGCCGATGTGCAGGACGCCGCCGCCGAGACTCAGACCCCGGAGCAGCTCGAAACGCTGGCCCGGGAGCTGGCGGAATATGATATTGTCATCGCCACCGAGGTCGGCGGCGGTGTTGTCCCGATGGATGCTGAGGAGCGCGCCGGGCGGGAGGCCGCCGGACGGCTGGCCTGCCTGCTGGCAGAGCGCGCCGACTGCGTGGTGCAGATGTTCTGCGGCATCCCGACGGTATTGAAAGGAGAATTACCCCAATGTTGATCTATCTGCTGCGTCACGGCCTGACCGAATACAACGCCCAGAAGCGCTATCAGGGCCAGCGCGACATCCCGCTCTCGGCGGAGGGCCTGAGCCAGCTGCGCCGGGCCGACATCGACCCGAAGGTGGTCTATATCACCCCGCTGCAGCGGACGGCCCAGACGGCCCGGGGGCTCTTCCCGGAGGCAGAGCTTGTGGTCGTGAAGGACCTGCAGGAGATGTGCTTCGGCAGCTTCGAGGGCAAAAACTACGTCGAGATGGAGCACGACGCCGATTATCAGGCGTGGGTGCAGGCCAACTGCGAGAGCAAATGCCCCGACGGTGAGCGGAAGGACGACTTCTCGAACCGCATCTGCAGCGCCTTCTCTGCTCTGGTGGACAAGGCGCTGGCCGACGGCGAAGAACTGCTGGTCATCCTGGCCCACGGCGGCACCCAGATGGCGGCGATGGAGCGGTACGCCCTGCCCAGGCGCGATTATTATGCGTGGTGCGGCCCCAACGCGGGCGGCTATGTGCTGGATGCCGCCGACTGGGCCGAGAAGCGCCAGCTCCGCCTCGTGAAGACCGTGCAGTACACGAAAGACGCGGAGGCCGGCGTATGATGACCGCCTGGGCTGTGCTGGGAGGCTTCGTGCTGGACGCCATTTTCGGCGACCCGGCGTGGCTGCCCCACCCGGTGGTGTACATGGGAAAAGCCATCTCCCGGCTGGAAAAATTCCTCCGCGCCCGCCTGCCCAAAACGCCTCAGGGCGAGCTGCTGGGCGGTGCGGTGGTGGCGTTCTGCCTGCCGGTGGGGACGCTGCTGTTCACGGGCCTTGTCTGCTGGGGCGCGGCGATGCTTCACCCGCTGCTGGGGCTGGCCGTCCAGATGTTCTGGTGCGGGCAGGCGCTGGCCGCGAAGGGGCTGGTGCAGGAGAGCACGAATGTCTATGTCGAGCTGAAAAAAGGCAGCCTGCCCGCCGCCCGGAAGGCTGTGAGCCGCATCGTGGGCCGCGACACGGAAGCCTTGACCGCCGAGGGCGTGACCAAAGCGGCGGTGGAGACGGTGGCCGAGAACGCCAGCGACGGCGTCATTGCGCCGTTGCTTTATATGCTGCTGGGCGGTGCGCCGCTGGCCCTGACCTACAAGGCCATCAACACCATGGACAGTATGCTGGGCTACAAAAACGAAAAATATCTCTACTTTGGCCGTGCCGCCGCAAAACTGGACGATGTGGCGAACTATATCCCGAGCCGTCTGGCGGCGCTGCTCTGGATCATGGCGGCGGCGTTCACCCGCAATGACGCCAAGGGCGCATGGCGCATCTGGCGGCGGGACCGCCGCAATCACGCCAGCCCCAACAGCGCCCAGACTGAGAGCGCCTGCGCGGGTGCGCTGGGCGTCCAGCTGGCCGGGCCGGCCTACTATTTCGGGGAGTATTACCCGAAGCCCACCATCGGCGACCCGCTGCGGCCCATCGAGCCGGAGGACATCCTGCGGGCCGATCGGATGATGTATGTAGCCAGCGGGTTTGCGCTGGCGTTTGGATGTGCGATACGGGGGTTCTTGGGATGAAACAACTGGTCCACGGCGGTGACTGGATGGGCTACCGCGAACGCTTTGGCCGCGACGCGCTGGATTTTTCGGCGAACGTCAGCCCCCTCGGTCTGCCCGAAGGGGTGGCGCAGGCCATCCGGGATGCACTGCCTCTGGCCGACCGCTACCCCGACCCCCTCTGCCGCACCCTGCGGGCGGCGCTGAGCCGGGCCGAGGGTGTGCCGCAGGAGCAGATCCTCTGCGGCAACGGCGCGGCGGACCTCATCTTCCGGCTGGTCTGGGCCGTAAAGCCCCATAAGGCGCTGGTGACAGCCCCGACTTTTGCAGAGTACACCTCTGCTTTGGATACGGTGGGGTGCGAAGTGAAACGCTTCTTCCTCGATGAAGCGAATGATTTCGCCCCGACGGACGCCCTCGTGGACGCCGTGGACGAGAGCATCGACCTGGTGTTCCTCTGCCAGCCGAACAACCCGACGGGGCAGCTGGCCTCACCCGAGCTGGTGAAAAAGCTGCTGCGCCGGTGCGGGGAGTGCCGCACGATTTTGGCCGTAGATGAGTGCTTTCTGGACTTTCTGCCCGACGCCGACGGGTGGACCGCGAAGCCTCTGCTGGAAAGTGGGAACCTCGTCATCCTGAAAGCTTTCACCAAGCTCTACGGCATGGCCGGCGTCCGGCTGGGTTACTGCCTCTGCAGCGACGAAACGCTTCTGGAAAAAATGCAGACAGCGGGCCAGCCGTGGGCCGTGTCCAGTCTGGCCCAGGCGGCAGGCGTCGCGGCCCTGAAAGAAACCGCTTATGTGGACGAGGTGCGCGCCCTTATCGCCCGGCAGCGGCCCGTTCTGACGGCGGGCCTGCGGGCGCTGGGCCTGCGGGTCATCGACGGAAAGGCGAACTATCTGCTCTTCCGCGCGCCTGCCGACCT
>OIML01000216.1_pt1 | contig 10412 bp, 9 predicted proteins | sample 1584811 | NCBI WGS metagenome assembly OIML01 (sample SAMN02674698, study PRJEB24791) | human gut metagenome, SKBSTL036 | isolation source: stool | host: Homo sapiens | place: USA
GGGGGGTAAAATAAAATCAAACCAGCCCTTAGCCATAGCAGGGCATGGCGAACAAAGGCTTATTATATGGAGGAACCAGACAAATGAAAATGCTGAAAAAACTGCTGGCCGTTGTGCTGACCGGTGCAATGGCCCTGACCCTTCTCACAGCCTGCGGCAGCAACGCTGTGAATGACAAGAACATTGCGGATGCTCTGAATGACATCGTCAAGAGTTCAGTTGCAGCCGGACTGACCAAGGATTACACCTTTAAGCCCCGGACGGATGAACAAGCGATGGCAAAAGCTATCGCTGCGTTGTCCGAGTCGGATCGGAACATGAAGGATGGTGAATTGCCTCCGAAAGTCAAGGAGATTCTTGGGCTCAATGAGGGCGTCGCAAATGAAGAAAGCCGCTTTGTCTGGTATGGAGCAGTTTTTGCCGATGAGATCGGAACAGCCGGACAGGCTTATAATGTGATGAATAATATCCTGAGCAAAAACGCTGTGAATGCAGATAAGCTGGAGGGCGAACCCGCAGACATCCGCTACATAGGCACTGCACTTGGTACTATGACCATTTCCGGTGGAAAGCAGACAACGGTGCGCATCATCGTAGTCACTGCAGCGGCTGAGGACCCGAAAAAGACATGACCGTTATCCATAAATAATGACAGCAGGCCCTGGAGCATATCGCTCCGGGGCCTTGCTGTTTTTTGGGTTTGGGTCATGGGCGGGGGCAGCTTCTTCGTCCGCCTGCTCGGCCCTCCACGATGCCCTTGCTGGACAGCAGCTTGACGGCTTCCCGGATGGTACTGCTTTTATCGCAATTTTCAAAAATAGTGCCTATCAAAATAGCATATTTGCGATATGCAGTTTGCGGATGTTGCTTGTGCATTAAAAACGCAAACTGCTATATTTTACACGAACCAGCGACCCGACCACCTCGCAATGTGCGCTGTGGGGGAACATATCCACCGGCGTGAAGCCCTCGGCGCGGTAGCCTTTCTGGGTCAGGAGCGCGAGGTCGCGGGCCATGGTCTCGGGGTTGCAGCTGACGTAGACGATGCGCTTGGGGGCCATGCGGGCCACGCTCTCGAGGAAGGCGGGCGTCGAGCCCTCCCGGGGCGGGTCCATGAAGACGACGTCAGCCTTCTGGCCCGCGTCGGCGGCTTCCCGGATCCATGCGGTGGCGTCAGCGGCAAAGAAGCGGGCGTTTTTTACGCCGTTGTGCTTTGCGTTGCCGATGGCGTCCCGGACGGCGTCCCGGTTCACTTCCACGCCCACCACCTGCCGGGCCTTATCGGAGGCCGTCAGGCCGATGGTGCCGATGCCGCAGTAGGCGTCGAGGACGACTTCTTTGCCGGTGAGGTGGGCGGCATCGACGGCCAGCCCGTAGAGCACGGCGGTCTGGACGGGGTTCACCTGATAGAAGCTGCGGGGGCTGAGGGCGTAGGTCTTGCCGCAGAGGGTGTCGAGGATGAAGCCCTTGCCGTAGAGGACTTTTTCGTCCTCGCCCAGAACGACGCTGGTGCGGCGGGGATTGTAGTTCTGTACGACGGTGGTGACGGGGACGCCCCGCTTTTCGGCCTCGGCCAGCAGGGCTTTCACGAAGTTCTTCGCGCCGGGCAGCACGGGCTGGGCCGTGACCAGCACCACCATCACCTGACCGGTGGCGACGCCCCGGCGGAGCAGGCAGTGGCGGAGCAGGCCGGTGCCTTTGTCCTCGTTGAAGGGCTGGTAGCGGCAGGCGTTGGCGGCGGCGCGGACGGCCAGCATCACCTTGTCCAGTACCTCGTCCTGCAAAAGGCAGCTCTCCACCGGCAGCACCTTGTGGGTGCGGGCCGCGTAGATGCCGGAGGTGAGTTTTCCACCGGCGGCGGGGGCAAAGGTGGAAATCACTTTATTGCGGTAGTGGTAGGGCGTTTCCATCCCCCGGATGGGGGCGACAGGGCCGTATTTGCCCAGCAGGGCGCGGACGTCGGCCTCTTTCTTTTTGAGCTGTGCGGCGTATTCGGTGGCCAGCATCGGGCAGCCGCCGCAGTTTTTGGCGCGAAGTTTGCAATCCATACCTATATCCTCCGAATGCTTGACAAAGCAGTAAAAAATCACTATACTACAAATAGAAAAGGCACTGCGACAAGCGGTTGACCCTTTTAGTGACTAAGGTTTATCAAGAAAACCGTCACCGGCCAGGGTGGCGGTTTTCGCTTTTCACTCTGATGGTAAAGACCAGTCCAAAAATATGGAACGTCAAAGTAATGGGCATATCTCTCACCTCCTTTCGGAAGTGGAGCCAACCGCCTGCCGTATGTGCAGCGCCTTTTCATCTGCTATCTTATCATAATATTTAACAGAATGCAACGCGAAAGCTCCCGTAATAGGGAGCTTTTTGTGTTATAAAGGCGGATGCTCAGCCGTAGGGGTCATACAGGTCATATTCTTCCGCTTCTGCGTGCTTTTCGTTCAGCACGGCGATGGCCTGTTCCAGCTCGCTCTGAGAGCAGCCGCTCTCGCTCACCAGCGCCCGCACGGCCTGTGCGAGGTCGCCGCCAAAGACGGTGTCCAGCCGCTGGCGCATGGTGTAGACGCCGTAGGCCCGGCGGGTGACGGTGGGGGCGTAGAGGTTGTGGTTCTGCTCCTTGGTGCAGGTGACCCAGCCCTTCTCTTCCAGCCGGTATAAAAAGTTCAGCACGGTGGCGGCGGCCCAGCCTTTTTCGGCCAGACGCGCACCGATGTCCCGCCGCGACACGGGCGGTTTGCAGTCCCACAGGGCCAGAAGCACCTGTTCCTCCGCCGCCGAAAGGGCTTTCAGCCTGTCCGGAATGCCATACATGGGGGTGATCTCTCCTTTTTGAGTGAAAAACTTGATTTTACATTTGTCTTAGATACTGCGATTGTACCAAAAATCAGGAGAAAGGACAAGAGCAGAAAACCCAGCAGCCATGCGGTTCTCCACGAGCTATTTTACAAATGTCTCTGAAAATGTCCTCTGCACGGGGACATTTGTGCGCTTAGTACGCCCGCCCGGGCTTTGACGGCTCAACTTTGTGCAAAGATGCTCTTGTTTTGCACCCCCCAAAACCATTATACTACGGACAAATCCAGAGCACAACGCCCGAACGGGCCGTCAGATAGAGGAAAAGGAGAGAACACGTCATGGCACGAGTTTATAATTTCAGCGCAGGTCCCAGCATGCTGCCCGAAAAGGTGCTCAAGCAGGCTCAGGCAGAGCTGCTCGAATACGGCGACAGCGGCCAGAGCGTGATGGAGATGAGCCACCGCAGCAAGTGGTTCGACGCCATCATCACCGACACCGAAGCCACCCTGCGCCGGGTGATGAACATTCCCGATCATTATAAGGTCGGCTTCTTCCAGGGCGGCGCGACCCAGCAGTTCGCCATGGTGCCGCTGAACTTCATGACCACCGGCAAGGCCGACTACATCGTCACCGGCAACTTCTCCAACCTGGCCGCAAAGGAAGCCGCAAAGTTCGGTGAGGCCAGGATCGTCGCGTCCAGCAAGGATAAGAACTTCACCTACATCCCGGACGTGAACGCCATCGACTACGACAAGGATGCAAGCTACATCCACATCTGCCAGAACAACACCATCTTCGGCACCCAGTATGTCGAGGTGCCTCAGGTGGAGGGTGTGCCGCTGGTGGCGGATATGAGCTCCATGATCCTCTCCAAGCCCGTGGACGTCACCAAGTACGGCTGCATCTATTTCGGCGTCCAGAAGAACGTCGCCCCCGCCGGCATGGCCATCGCCATCGTCCGGGACGACCTGCTGGGTCACGCCGCCGACAATGTACCTACCATGATGAACTACACCACCCTGCTGGCCAAGGACAGCATGTACAATACGCCGCCCTGCTGGTGCATCTACATGACCGGTCTGGTGCTCAAGTATCTGGAAAACGACATCGGCGGCCTTGCCAATATGCAGAAGATCAACGAGGCCAAGGCCAAGGTCCTGTACGACTACCTCGATGGTCAGGACTTCTTCAATAATCCTGTGGAGCACCGCTACCGCAGCACCATGAACGTCACCTTCACCAGCCCTGACCCCGACCTCGACAAGAAGTTCTGCGCCGAGGCCGCAGACGCCGGTTTCGTCAACCTGAAGGGCCACCGCCTCGTGGGCGGTATGCGCGCCTCCATCTACAACGCAATGCCAGCCGAGGGCATCGACAAGCTGGTAGATTTCATGGAGAAGTTCCGCAAAGAGAATGCATGAGTTTTTGTGTATAGGAGATAGGAAAGTATGTTCACCATCAAAACCCTGAACGCCATCAGCCCGGTGGGTCTGGCAAAGCTGAACAAAAACCTGTTCGACGTCTCGGTGGACGCCGACGCCCCCGACGGCATCCTTGTCCGCAGCGCCGACCTGCTGAACACCACCTTCAATGACAACCTGCTGGCCATTGCCCGCGCCGGTGCCGGTGTCAACAATATTCCTCTCGACCGGTGCAGTGAGCAGGGCATCGTGGTGTTCAACACGCCCGGTGCCAACGCCAACGCTGTGGCGGAACTGGTCATCGGTATGCTCATCGCGGGCAGCCGCAATGTGGCTGCTGCCGCCCAGTGGACTCAGGGTCTTGCCGGTGACCCCGCCATGGCAAAGAGCGTGGAGAAGGGCAAAAAGCAGTTCGTGGGCAACGAGATCAAGGGCAAGACCCTCGGCGTCATCGGCCTGGGCGCCATCGGTTCCCGCGTCGCCAACTGCGCCATCGAGCTGGGTATGGAGGTCTACGGCTATGACCCTTATATCTCCATTGATGCTGCGTGGAACCTGAGCAGTCAGGTCCACCACTGCGTCAACCTGAATGATATGCTGCCCCTCTGCGACTACATCACCATCCATGTGCCGTATCTGCCCACCACCAAGGACACCATCAATGCCCAGACGCTGGCCCTCTGCAAGGACGGTGTCAAGCTGCTGAACTACGCCCGCGGTGAGCTGGTGAACACCGACGCCCTGCTGGAAGCCCTTGACACCGGCAAAGTGTCCGGCTATATGACCGACTTCCCCACGGAAGCTCTGCTGGGCCGTCCGGGCGTCATCTGCACGCCTCATCTGGGCGCTTCCACCCCGGAGGCCGAGGACAACTGCGCGGTCATGGCCGCGCAGGAGCTCAGCGACTACCTCAAGAACGGCAATATCATCCACTCGGTGAACATGCCCGAGGTGCATCAGCCCCGCGCCGGCGGCAAGCGCATCTGCATCATCCACAAGAACGAGCCGGGCATGATCAGCCAGATCACTGCCCTGACCACGGAGGCGGGCCTGAACATCGAGAACATGGTGAACAAGAGCAAGAAGAACATGGCCTACACCATGCTGGACGCCACCGGTGCGGTGAATGATGCACTGGCCGCAAAGCTCTCGGCCATCCCCGCCGTCGTCCGGGTGCGCATCCTGTGATGCTGCGATAAAATTTCCTGAGGCCGCTGCCCTGCTGGGGCGGCGGTCTTTTCGTAAGCGGATACGCTTGAATCCCGTCATTGACCACAGCAGGGATTTGCGGTAAAATCATATCAGCCGGAGTGTCAGCCTGCACGGCCCGCCCGGCTGAAGATGATGAATACAGGAGGTTTGTCCATATGAAGGCCAAAAGAATGCTTTCGCTGCTTCTCACAGCAGCCCTCATGCTGAGCATGATGACCCCGGTGCTGGCCGCCTCGGCAGAGACCGAATTGCCCCGCGCCTCTCAGACCCGGCTGGAAGAGACGAATGAAGTCGTCTCCATCCGTCTGCAGGCTACCGGCAAGCTGGTCTATGGCTCCCCGTTCGAGCTGTCGGTAGTCACCCGCCCGGCGGACGCGCAGTATATCGGCGTGGTGCTGGGCATCAAGGGCGAAGCCAAGGGCTACGTCACCCTCGTGCTCTCCGATAAGCTCCGCACCCTGCTCAAGATGATACCCCTGCCCCGCAAGATGTCCAAGACCCCTGATCAGGTAGAAGAGTTCAATGTCTACGCCTATGTCAAACAGCTCATCGACGGCAACGACGTCAGCGTGCTGCTGGGCGTGGCCGATGAGGTCGTCAAGGTGATGGATACCCTGAAATTCTATATCCCCACCCTGAAAGATATGTCCATGGGCCTGAAGCTCTCTCTCGAGCTCATCCGCCGCTACCTTCCCGAGGGTGCGTTCAGCCGCATCTATCTGGATGAACAGCCCGTGGATTCGGGCCGCTATGTCGCGGGTGCCGTGGCGCTGGAATCCGGCGATCTGAACACCGCCGGTGTGGCCATGTTCAAGATAAAGCCCAAGACCGAGGGCGTCCGCCTTTACTGGGCCGAAGACCTGCCCGCCGGGATGACGCTGGCCGAGGCTGAGGCACACAATGTCGGCGCTCTGCTGGAGTCGGACGGCGTGGTGGTCGATAATGCCAAGGTCACCTGTACTTATAAAAAGAAGGGCCTGTTCAGCAGCAAGTCCACGGAGTTCCCGACGCAGCCGGGGATCTACACCCAGACGGCAACAGTCTCCGGCAACTATTCCTGCGAGAAGATCACACGGACCATCATTATCAATTAACATCAAAAGAAAAAAACCTCCTGTGCGTCAGCACAGGAGGTTTTTTCTGTCTTATTACATCCGGAACCGCCAGCCCCAGCCGCCGCCACAGCAGCAGTTGCAGAGCAGATTGAGCAAGATCATGCTCCAGCACCAGCGCATCAGCCCGCCGGGCTGGGCGTAGGTGGTCTGGGTGCGGTAGGTCTGGCCGGGATTCTGCATCCGGCGCAGGTGCATCTGGTACTCGGTGTTATTGGGGTCCAGCTGAACGGCGCGGCGGGCGTCCTGCAGCGCGTCGATGCTGTTGCCGAGGCCCTGATTGGCCAGCGAGGAGAGGTAGTACCACCGTGCCGAGCGGTTGTTCATGCCGTCCAGCACCCGGCGGGCCTCAGCGTAGCGGCCATTGGCCACAAAGTTGCGGGCTGCCTGCATCTCGGGGCTGTCAGAGCCGGAGTAGCTGGCCCCGCTCTGCTGCTGGTAGCCGCCAAAGCCGAACCCGAAACCAAACGGGTCGAACCCGAAGCCGAAATCGCCCTGCTGCCAGCCGTTCTGGCTGTAGCCCTGGTCGTATCCCTGCTGGTAGCCGCCCTGATAATAACCCTGCTGGCCGTAACCGTAACCGCCGCCGGGCTGTCCGCCCATCTGGGGGCCGGTGTCGCCCTTGGTGATGGCGTCGTAAGCTGCCTGCACCTCTTTGAAGTGCTCTTCGGCGGTGGGGTCGTTGGGGTTCAGGTCAGGGTGCCAGCGCTTGCACTTGGCACGGTAGGCTTTCTTTATCTCGTCGTCGGTTGCGCCGCGCTGGATGCCCAGCACCTCATAGGGATCTCTCATGGGTCTACTTCCTCACGTCTCTCAGGCCATGCGCGGCCTTTTCGTTCCATACAATATTACAGTCTACAGGACAGTGCCTGCAAAATCAAGACAAAATCCGCCTTTTGGGCGGAATTGGTTACTTTTTTGGGGCCTCTTTGGCCTGCTTGCAGTTGTATTTGAGCCACACGCCGGAATACAGGATGTTTCGCAGAAGGTCCGCGTCCTCTACGCAGGGCAGACGCTCGAAGCTTCTGGCGCACCGGGCCAACAGCAGCTCGAAGATGTCCCGCATCTCTTCCTCATAGCCGGGCTGACGGCTGAGGGTGCGCAGCGGATTGTATGCGCCCTTTTTCTCGTCCTGTGCCAGGTCATCGTAGGCGTCCAGCAGGTAGATGAATTTGCCCAGATGGAAGCCGATGCTCCGCAGCTCCGGCGACCAGTGGTCCTGCTTGTAGTCGAACAGCTCGGCCATCAATTCGCCGAAGCAGCCCGACACAGCGTCGAGGTCCTCGCTGCCCTCGGCTTCCAGCTGAGCCAGCCGGTCGAGGCAGGTGCGGATGGCGCTGCACTGTCGGGGCCAGCGCTGTGCGGCGGTCTGAGCAGGGGAGCCCAGCAGCTTTTCGAAGCCGAGGCCCAGCAGGCTGTGGTCGTCGTTCCATTTATCGGCGGCGTTGTAGTAGTGGAGCGCCACGCTCAGATCGGCGCAGTAGTCGGTGGGGCCGCTGTGCCGCCAATTTATCTTCCGGATGGGGTGGATGGGGCAGTGGCCGCTGCCGGTGACGCACTCGCTCTCACCCTCGTAGAGACTGGAAAGCAGCAGATCCAGAAACGTCAGATCGTAACTCAGCGTCAGACGGCCCCGCAGGCCGTGGAGCGCACCGATGCGGCGGCAGAGGCCGCAGTAGGCCGTGCGGTAGCGGGCCTTGGCCTCGTCGTCCAGCGCGGCCTGATTCGGGATGACATATCCAAACATACGTTAGCTCTTCTTGATGAACTGGGTGCCGCAGCGGGGGCAGGAGATCTGGATGCGGCCCCGGCCCCGGGGAACGCGCAGCTTCTGGCGGCACTGGGGGCAGCGGTAATAGTGGTAGAGTCTGCGGTTGTCCCACTGGTCCTTCAGGCCGCTGAACTTATTGCGGATGCGGTCCTTCACGGCGTAGTATTTATAATTTTCTTCGGTGCGCTTGGAGATGTTGCGGCTGAACATCCGGTAGTAGCACAGGCCCAGCAGCACCACGCCGACGTACAGCAACAGCGGCAGACGGGTGAGGATATAGACCAGGATCAGCACGAGAGAGGCGATGTTCAAAAACTGGTTCAGACCATCGGTGCCGTAGCGGCCTATCATGAACTGGCGTATCTTTTCTTTCATAAACGTCCTTCCTCATAAAAGAGGGGCGGGTGCGCCGCCCTTCTGTGTTTTTCTGCTTTCAGGATACCATGCAACCATGAGAAAATTTTGAACAGAGTGCAAACCTATCGTAAAGAGACGGCATTTAAGGGCCGCTCACTCCTCCCGGCAGCGGATGGTGAGGGAAACTTCGGTGTCCAGGGCACCCTCCATCCGGCAGTGGAGCTTGGCCGGGCCGGCCTCGCCGGTGGTGGCGAGATAGGTGCCTGCCATGCCGCCCCGCAGAGGGACGACGCTGGGGCCGAGGATGCGCAGCGGCCCCTCTACGCTCAGCTGAACGGCCTCACCACAGTAGGGCAGGAGGTTGCCGTTCTGGTCGATGGCCCGCAGGCTCACGGCGGCACAGTCCCAGGTGGGGCCGTCGGTCAGGATGGGATTGTGGACGGTGCATTCCAGCCGGACGCTCTGCACCGGCTCCTTCACGACGGTGCGGACGGCCCGGCCATGCCACACGGCCTCGAAGCGGTAGACGGCGGCGGGGCTGCCCAGCACGCCGATATATTTGTAGTAAAGCTGCACCAGCTCGTTCCAGCTCAGGCGCAGCGAGTACATCCGCGCCCGGGACAGGGGCGAAAGCTCCATGGCGTCCCGGCGCATCTCGTTGAGGATGGCGGCCACCTGCGGTGCGGCAGTGCGGTCGATGCCCTCGTATTTCTCCAGCAGCAGGCCCACGAAATCGTGTATCTCGATGGGCGGGTGGGGCAGAGCCGCAAAACGGCCCCGGCGGTCGGGGGTGAACTCGGCTACGAAGTCGTTGTCCCGGTAGAGCCGCAGGCTCTCGGCGTTGGTGAATGCCCAGCACGCCCCCGCAAAGCCGCCCGGATGGTCGCCCAGCGCCATGCTGGATGAAATTTCGAGCACGATGTCGGAAGGGGAGCGGGGCGTCTTCTGGCTGGCGTAGACGGCGGCAGAAAGCTTCGGGCTGCGGAACATATCCATCACACCCTGATAGCTGATGCGGTCGCCGCTGCCGAATTCGCGGTGGGTGTTGTAGTCGGTCATGCACCAGCCGAAGCTGCCCGCCACGCCCTGCTGAGCGATGGTGTCGTTGAGGACGGCGGCGTAGCGCAGGGCCTGCGCCAGGCGGTGGGGCTCGTCGTCGAAGGACTTGGCCGGGAACTGGGCGCCCTCGAACTCGCTGATGAGATAGCCTTTCCGGGTGTCGGGGGTGACGGCGGTGCGGGCCTCGCACCCGACGCCGCGCCCGTGGTAGGAGTAGTCAGTGTAGGCGTATACATCTTCCAGAAGCTGGCTGCGGCGGGTGCTGCGGGTACCAGCCGTGGGGCGGGTGGGGTCGAGGCGGCGGACCGTCTCGTTGGTGCGCTTATAAAAGCTCTCGTCGTCGGCGCTGCCGCTGACCCGCACACCCCACAAAAAGATGCTGGGGTGGCTGCGGCACTGGCAGACCATCTCGCGGCAGTTCTGCAGAGCCTGCGCTTTCCAGATGTCGTCGCCGACGTGCTGCCAGCCGGGCATCTCCACAAAGACCAAAAGGCCCAGCTCGTCGCAGGCATCGAGGAAGGCGGGGCTGGGGGGCGTGGTGAGGCGCACGGCGTTGCAGCCCAGCTGCTTTTTCAGGAGCTGAGCGTCCAGCCGCTGGATGCTGTCGGGCATGGCATAGCCCTGATAGGCGTAGCTCTGGCGGCGGTTGAGGCCCCGCAGCTCCACCCGCTGGCCGTTGAG
>OIML01000231.1_pt1 | contig 10099 bp, 7 predicted proteins | sample 1584811 | NCBI WGS metagenome assembly OIML01 (sample SAMN02674698, study PRJEB24791) | human gut metagenome, SKBSTL036 | isolation source: stool | host: Homo sapiens | place: USA
GAGGACACCCCCTTGAAGGATTTTTTTGACACATGGAAATTTAAGATACTGGTGGCGGTGGCGGTGTTTCTGGTGGGAATCATGGCCTATGCCGGCGCCAATGGCCGGCTGACTGCCGCCCCGCAGGAGCTGCTGAGCGTGGCCGCAGCCCCGTTCCAGCGGGCAGCAGCGGCGGTGAGCAGCGGCGTGGCCTCCCTGTGGGAGAACTACGCCAACATCGACGCCATTCTGGAAGAAAACCAGCAGCTCAGCGAGGAAAACGCCGCTCTGCGCTCCCAGATGGTGGACTACGACAAGCTCAAGGCCGAGAACGAGGCCTACAAGGCGCTGGCCAACATCCAGGAGCAGCACCCGGAGATGAGCTACACGTCCTCTTTCGTCATTGGCCGCGACCCGCTGGACTCCTTCTGGGGCTTCACGCTGGACAGAGGCACACTGGACGGTGTGGCCGTCAACGACGCCGTCATCAGCGACGAGGGCTATCTGCTGGGCGTGGTGCGGGAAGCCGACCTCACCAGCTGCAAGGTCATGACCATCCTGCACCCCAGCTTCAATGCGGCGGGCGTCGTGTCCCGCACCCGGGACAACGGCATCATCACCGGCAGCGCCGACTATGCCGCCGACGGCCTGTGCATCCTCTCGAACCTCGCCCGCAGCACCTTGAGCAGAGAGGGGGATCAGGTCATCACCACGGGTCTGGGCGGGGTGTTCCCGCCGGACGTGCTGGTGGGCGTCATCAAGGAGCTGACCCCCGAGGCCAGCGGCAAATCGACGCTGGCCGTCATCCAGCCGGGCGCAGATCCCCGCACGGTGCGCCATGTGTTCATCATCACCAACTACTGAGGAGGGCCGGAGATGGAATCTCGCCGCAAGCGCAGCCGCAGCCAGAGGCTGAAATGGGGCTGCTATATCCTTCTGCTGGTGGTGTGTACGGTGCTGCAGACCATGCCGGGGCTGTTCCAGTTCGGGGCCGCGAAGCCGCTCTGGCTGCTGCCGCTCTGTCTGGCTGTGTCTGCCGCAGAGGGCGAGTTCGCCGGGGCCATCTTTGGCGCGGTGTGCGGCCTGATGTGGGACTACACCGCCGGCCGCACCGTGGGGATGCTGGCGCTGGAGCTGATGCTCCTCTGCTTCGGCGTGTCGGTGGTCGTGCAGCTCTATCTGAAGGATACCCCCTCCAACTTCGTGCTGCTGGCCGTGACCTGCGCCCTGCTGGTGCTGTCGGCGGACTGGCTGTTTTTCTACTATATGCCGGGCTATGCGGGCGCAGGGGAGCGTTTTCTCTGGGTCGTGCTGCCGTCGGCCCTGATGACGGCCCCGGGGAGCTGGCTGCTCCACCGTGCAGTGCAGCGCATCAGCACGGAATTCAAGATAGACAACGGCGTGGTATGATGCCAGACCCTGCCGGGAGGAAAACGGATGAATCAAGACGAACACAAAATCGTGGTGCGCCGGATGGCTGGGCTCATCGCTGCCGCCTCGGTGCTCATCGCCGTGTATGTGCTGCGGCTGATATTTTTGCAGCTCGTCAACAGCGACAGCTTCAAGGCGCAGGCGACCAACACCACCGATTATAACTTTACCGTCACCGCTGCCCGCGGCGACATCGTGGACAGCGCCGGACGCCGCATCGCGGCCAGCACCACCAGCTACAATGTGGTGCTCAGCAAGCTGCTGATGGGGGACGAAGACCTTGACACTATGCTGCAGCGCATCGTGGAGCTGCTGGAAGCCCACGGCGAAAAATGGAACGACTCGCTTCTCATCGGCGAGCCGGACGCGGCGGGCCACTACAGCTTTACCGCGCAGGCCGACAGCACCAGCGACCAGAAGGCTCTCGCGGCCATGAAGGACTCGCTGGGCTTACAGCAGTATGCCACCGCCGATGACGTGATGGAAAAGCTGGTGGAGGACTACAAGCTGGAAGGCTATCCTTTCCACTGGCAGAGGGTGCTGGGCGGCATCCACTACGAGATGCAGCAGCAGGCGTTCTCCAACGTCAACAACTTCGTCATGGCCGAGAATGTCAGCGAAGTGACCGTGGCGACCATCAAGGAGAACAGCCTGACCATGCCCGGCGTGGAGATCGTGGAGACCAGCACCCGCAGCTACGATGAGGGCGGCATCATCCCCCATGTGCTGGGCCGTGTGGGCAAGATCACCGCCGAAAAGTGGAAGGTGACCGACGAGAACGGCCAGACCACTTACCCTCTGCGGGAAAAGGGCTATAACATGAACGACATGATCGGCGTGTCGGGCCTCGAAGCTGTCTACGAAGACGAGCTGCGGGGCAAGGACGGCGTTGAGACCATCACCCGCAGCTCGGACGGCGTCATCGTGGGGACTGCGATGACCACCGTGCCGGAGCCGGGCCATACCGTCCAGCTCACCATCGACAGCGCCTTCCAGCAGGCGGTGGACAGGGCGCTGGCCAAGAACATCGAGATGATAAACAGCACCTACAACAACAGCAGCTCTGCCAAGGCTGCCGCCGGTGCGGTGGTGGTCATCAGCACCAAGGACGGCAGTGTGCTGGCCGCCTCCAACTACCCCAGCTACGACCAGAACCTCTTCGCCACCCAGTACAGCCAGTACAGCTCGGACCCGGGCCTGCCCCTGCTCAACCGCGCGTTGCAGGGCCTGTACACCCCCGGCTCCACCTTCAAGCCTGCGGTGGCGGTGGCGGCGCTGGATTCCGGCGTCATCAACCGCTCTTCCACCGTCTACTGCAACGGTGTCTATACCTATTATGATGACTACCGCCCCAAGTGTACCCGCCACGGCCACAGCGGCAACATCGATGTCATCACGGCCATCAAGTGGAGCTGCAACATCTTCTTCTACGATGTGGGCCGCCGCACCACCAGTGACGTCTACGACGCCTACGCCTACAAGATGGGCCTTGGTACCCGCACCGGCGTGGAGGTCAACGAGGCCACCGGCCGACTGACCACAAAGAAGGACTCCAACTACATCGCTTCACTGGACGTCCAGGCCGCTATCGGTCAGGGCAACACCGTCGTCACCCCCGTCCAGCTGGCGACTTACGCCGGCACGCTGGCCAACCGGGGCGTGCGCTACCGCACCCACTTCGTCAAGGCCATCCTCGACACCAACACCGGCAAAGTCCTGCAGGAGACCCAGCCCGAGGTGATGGACGTCGTCGAGGACCGGGGCGACACCTTCGACCTTGTGCGGCAGGGCATGATCGGCGTGTCGGAGACGGTGTCGGGCCTGAAGAACTACCCCGTCACCATCGCCTGCAAGAGCGGCACCCCTCAGCGCAGCGAGACGTACTACGTCGGCAGCACCCGCAAGCACTACACCAACACCATGATGATCGCCTACGGCCCGGCCGAGGACGCTGAGATCGCCCTCGGCAGCGTCATCGAGTACGGCGGCGGCGCCCGCGCGGGCAACCTCGTGGCCGACATCTTCGACGCCTACTACGCCATGAAGGACGGCAGCCTGACGCTGGACGAGACGGGAGAAGGCGAGACGGCTGACACGACAGCTGACGGGCAGGATGCTGTGCCGGAGACTGTGGAAAACAACGACGCCCTTGCAGACGACACCGCCCCCGCAGAGCAGCCTGCCGTCTGAGCGATGGTGCGTGGATTTGGCAGAAATCTATGAAAAATTAGAACTTTTGCCCGAAAAACAGTTGTAAAAAGACGGAAACTGTGATACTATGATATGTGCAAGATGATTGCTCCGGACAGGGGCGCGGGAAAAAGGAGAGGTTGACCGATGACGATTGCACTGATTGCGCATGACTCCAAAAAAGAGCTGATGGTACAGTTCTGTACGGCGTACTGCCGGATTTTGAGCCAGCATAAATTGGTGGCAACCGGTACGACCGGCAAGATGATCGCCGAAGCCACCGGCCTGCAGGTGCAGCGCTTTCTGGCGGGCGTACAGGGCGGCGACCAGCAGATCGCGTCCCGCATCGCCTGCAACGAAGTAGATCTGCTGCTGTTCTTCCGCGACCCCATCAACGCAAAGCCCAGCGAGCCGAATGAGATGACCCTGCTGCGCCTGTGCGATGTCCACAACATCCCGCTGGCCACCAACATCGCCACCGCTGAGGTCCTGATCCACGGCCTCGAGCGCGGCGACCTCGACTGGCGCGACATCGTGCATCCCCAGAACTGATAGAAACAACAAAAATCCCCTGTGCTGCGGCACAGGGGATTTTTTTGCATATCAGAGCTTAAAATCTGCTGCCATCTCCGCCACGTCCTCCGGGGCGAAATCGCCCAGCGGCAGGATGAGACGGCTCAGGACCTCGGGCGGGAGGGCGGCAAGCGTTCCGCTCTCGTCCGGTGCGCCGCTCTCGGGGGCGAACAGGTGGCTCATGCCCTGTGCGTCTGTCTCGATGCGGGCGTAGCGGCCGGAGGCAATATACTGGATGCCCAGCTTGTCGGCGGCAGTGAGCAGGGCCGCGAAGCGGGCGGCTTCGGCATTCTGCCCGGCCAGAGCCTCGGCGTTGAGGGTGACGCACTCCACGTCCAGCTTCTTTGCCAGCGCTTTGGCCGCGTCCACGGCGGCGTGTTCTTCGGGGGTGTCAGCCAGCCGGACGACCGCTGCCGCCACGGCAAAGCCCTGCTGCTGCAGGATGCGGACGGCCACGCCGCTGCGCACACTGCCGCTCAGACCCATCAGGACCCGGTCCTGTTCTTCGTAGGTGTCAAACCCGTTCCCGGGCAGAAAAGTATCGTTCATCGTCCCTGTCTCCCGCCATGTGCCTGGCTCTGGGCGACCGCAAGCTGGTCGCAGCGTTCGTTCTCCGGGTGGCCTGCGTGGCCTTTGACCCAGACGTAGGTGAGCTTGTGGCGGGCTTCCTGCTCCAGCGCCTGCTCCCAGAGGTCGGGGTTCAGGGCAGGGGAGCCGTCGGACTTTTTCCAGCCCCGGCGCTTCCAGCCCCTGGCCCAGCCTTTTTCCAGCCCGTTGATGACGTACTGGCTGTCGGAGCACAGCCGCACCTCGCAGGGCTCCTTGAGCTGGCGCAGCGCCTCGATGAAGGCCGTCAGCTCCATCCGGTTGTTGGTGGTGGAAGCGTCGCCGCCGCTGAGCTCCTTTTCGTAGACCTTGCCGTTAAAGCGGTAGCGCAGCACTGCGCCCCAGCCGCCGGGGCCGGGGTTGCCGCTGCACGCGCCGTCGGTGTAAACTTCGACCTGTTTCATGCGTCTCTCCTGCATCATGTTTGTAGTACCTATTATTTAGAGCCATTTTGGCCCGTCTGTCAAGGGGCAGGGCATAATTTGCCACCGCCCGGCCCAAGCTTGGAATTGACAAAAGAGGCGAGAAATACTATACTTGTTGCAACGAAATGCGTATAGGGGCGCGCCGTGGGTGCGCTCACAGCGTTCCTGCCGAAGCGCCGCGGTCGCATCGAACAGATGGACTGGACGGGCAAGAGGCTTCCTGCGGAACCAACAGCGTGGCATAAAAACAACGCTGATAAAATGATTTCTATACGATGCATCCGACGGAAGCAGATGCGTTTTTATGCTTCCCTTAATGCAGGGCAGGCTGTCTTCCGGGGCAGACCTGTGCTTTGCTGATTGAATTTTTGGAGGTTTTCGATGGCACAGACAAAAGAACAGAACCACGCTCCCGCTGCGGCTAATGCGTCCGGCGAAAAGCGCCCCCGCACTTCCCGCCGCCCCCACTACCCCCGCCGGCCCCGCCGCCCCCAGCAGCCCAAGGAGGCTGCAACGCCCATCCATATCTATCCGCTGGGCGGCCTCGGCGAAGTGGGCAAGAACATGACGGTCTATGAGTGCTGCGGCGATATGATCATCGTGGACTGCGGCCTCGTTTTCCCGGATAACGATATGTTCGGCGTCGATATGGTCATCCCCGACTTCACCTTTGTGGTGCAGAATAAGGATAAGATCAAGGGCCTGCTCATCACCCACGGCCATGAGGACCACATCGGCAGCATCCCCTACCTGCTGCAGAAGTTCGATCTGCCCATCTACGGCACCCGCCTGACCTGCGGCCTCATCCGCAACAAGCTGGAGGAGTTCGGCCTTGCAGGCAAGACCAAGTTCGTGGAGATCACTCCCCGCCAGAAGCTCAAGCTGGGCTGCTTCACCGTGGAGCCCATCCATGTGAACCACTCCATCCCGGACGCGGTGGCTTTCGCCATCGACAGCCCGGCCGGCACCATCATCCAGACCGGCGACTTCAAGATCGACTACACCCCGCTGGCCTGCGGCCCCACCGACCTTGCCACCCTGTCTGAGTACGGCCAGAAGGGGGTGCTGGCTCTGCTGAGCGACTCCACCAACGCGGAGCGTCCCGGCTTCACCGCCACCGAGCAGAAGGTGGCCGACGGTGTCCGCAGCCTGTTTGCCCGGGCGCAGAACAAGCGCATCATCATTGCGACCTTCGCGTCCAACATCTACCGCGTCCAGCAGATCATCGACCTCGCCGTGGAGGATGGCCGCAAGGTGGCCTTCAGCGGCCGCAGCATGGTCAACAATACCGCCATGGCTCAGGAGCTGGGCTATATGCACATCCCGGAAGGCACCCTCATCAGCATCGATGAGATCAACCAGTATCCGCCGGAGCAGGTGGTGCTGGTGACCACCGGCAGTCAGGGCGAGCCTCTGAGCGCCCTGAGCCGCATGGCTTCCTGCAGCCACCGTCAGGTGCGCGTCGGCCCCGGCGACTTCATCATCATCTCGGCCAAGCCCATCCCCGGCAACGAGAAGAGCGTGACCAAGATCGTCAACGGTCTGCTCCTGCTGGGCGCAGAGGTCATCTATGAGGGGATGTACGACGTCCACGTCTCCGGCCACGCCTGTCAGGAAGAGCAGAAGCTGATGCTCACCCTGACCAGACCCAAGTATTTCCTGCCCGTCCACGGCGAATATAAGCAGCTGAAAAAGCACGCCATCACGGCGGCAAGCCTCGGCATCCCCACCAGCAACATCCTCATTGCCGAGAACGGCTCCAACATCATCCTCAGTCAGGATGAGATGAAGCTGGGCGAGCCGGTGACGGCGGGCGCTGTCATGGTGGACGGCCTCGGCGTGGGCGATGTGGGCAACGTCGTCCTGCGGGACCGCAAGCATCTGTCGGAGGACGGCCTCGTCATCATCGTGGCCACCGTGGACAGCAAGACCGGCAAAGTTCTGGCCGGCCCCGACCTCGTGAGCCGCGGCTTCGTCTATGTGCGGGAGAATGAGAGCCTGATGGACGGCGCCCAGAGCATCGTGGAGACGGCTCTTGACCGCTGCGTGGACGAGCACGTCCGCGACTGGAACAGCGTCAAGACCCGGGTGCGCGAGGCCCTGAGCAGCTATATCTACCGCCGCACCAAGCGCAGCCCCATGATCCTCCCCATCCTGATGGAGGTCTGAGTCTGCCCGCAGGAGGCATAACACTTCATGAAACAAAAACCAAGATGGACTCTTGAAATGCTGACCGCTGCGCTGGCGGTGCTCTGCGCCCTGCTGGTGCTGGTGCTTCTGGTGCAGCGCCCGGCCATCTGGCCTGTGCTGGTGGTGCTGGCGGTGCTGTGGTTCGCCCTGTTCGGAGTGTTCCGCTACCGGGTGCGCAGCTGGGTGGCCCGCTGGGTCTGCGGCGGCAGCTTCGAAAAATCGAAGACGCAGTTCAGCCTCGAGCCGCTGAGCCAGCCCGCCGCCCTCCTTTCGGGGGAGACGGTGCTGTGGTACAACACCGAGTTCCGCACCCGTCTGATGAAGGGCGAAGCCCTTCTGGTCCCCCGGGTGCAGAAAGTGCTGCCCGGCCTCGACCTGCAGGAGGCACGCAAGGTCAGCGGCCAGCTGCTCAATCTGGCCGACGGCGTGTGGAGCGCTCACAGCTCCACCGTCCCCGGCGAGGCCGAGAGCATGACCCTTCTTGTCCTGAATGAGGAAACGGCCCTCCGCAAAGTGGAGGCCGAATATAAGGCCAGCCGCCCGGGCTATCTGGTCTTCCTCGTGGACGGCTACGACGACGTGTTCAGCGATATGCTGGACAGCGAGCGCGCCCGCCTGCTGGAAGGCATCAACCGGGTGCTGGAAGATATGATAGGCCGCGGCACGGGCTTTCTGCGCCGGGTAGCCAGCGGCCGCTACATCGCTGTGGTGGAAGAGCGCCAGCTGGAGCAGTTCGCCAAGCGCGGCTACGACGTGCTGGACAAGATCCGCGCCCTCGACCCCAGCGTGAACCTCTCCATCTCCATCGGCGTCGGACGCGGGGCCAAGACCCTGCGGGAGGCTCAGGACATGGCCGTTCAGGCGCTGGATATGGCGCAGGGGCGCGGCGGCGACCAGGCCGCCGAGATGACCCCGGACGGCTTTACCTTCTACGGCGGCGTCAGCCACGGCGTGGAAAAGCGCAGCAAGGTGCGCAGCCGCATCGTGGCCGACCAGCTGGTCAAGCTCATCAAAGAGGCGGACCATGTGGTCATCATGGGCCACCGGATGAGCGATCTGGACGCCATCGGCTCCGCCGAGGGCGTGCTGCGCATCTGCAAGATCTGCGATGTGCCGGCAGTCATCGCCGTGCGCCGTGACGCCACTTTGGCGGGCAGCCTCATCAACGCCCTCATCGCGGCAGGGCAGGAGGACGACTTCATCGACCCCAAGGGCGCTCTGCCCATCATTTCCCAGAGAACGCTCTGTATCGTCGTGGATACATACCAGCTGGGTCTGGTGGAGAGCCGCGAGATACTGGAAAAATGCGGCAAGGTGGCCGTCATCGACCACCACCGCAAGGGCGTGGGCTTCATCGAGCACGCAGACCTTGTCTGCCACGAGCCCTACTCCTCCTCTGCCAGTGAGCTGGTCACGGAGTTCCTGCAGTATGTGGGCGACCGGGACGACAAGCCCAACCGCATCGAGGCCGAGGGACTGCTCTCCGGCATCATGCTGGACACCCGTGACTTCACCCTCCACACCGGCGTGCGCACCTTCGAGGCCGCTGCGGCCCTCCGCCGCTACGGCGCGGAGACGGAGCACGTGCGTCAGCTCTTTGACGTGAGCATGGTGGAGTACACCACCAAGGCCACGCTGGTATCGGAAGCCCAGATGTACCGGGGCTGCGCCATCACTGTCAGCGGCGAGGTGGCCCCCGAGGCCCGGGTGGCCATCGCTCAGGCGGCCAACGACCTGCTGACCATCCAGAACGTGGAGGCCAGCTTCGTGGCCGTGCAGGTGGGCGGCGGCGTCAACATCTCGGCCCGCAGCCTCGGCGCGGTGAATGTGCAGGTCATCATGGAGTCTCTGGGCGGCGGCGGTCATCAGACCATGGCAGCGGCCCAGCTCAAGCATATCACCCCGGAGGCGGCCCGCAGCCGCATCCAGACGGCCATCGACCAGTACCGGGAGGCCCAGAAAAAGAGCGGCCTCGAGTCGGAATCCGAACAGAAGAAAAAGGATAAACAGTAATGAAACAGTACGATTATCTTATCGTTGGCGCCGGCCTGTACGGCGCGGTATTTGCCCGTGAGGCCAAGAAGGCCGGCAAGCGCTGTCTCGTCATCGACAAGCGCGCTCATATCGCAGGCAATATCTACACCGAAGAGGTGGAGGGAATCAACGTCCACCGCTACGGCGCCCACATCTTCCACACCAACAACAAGGCTGTGTGGCAGTACGTCAACCAGTTCGCGGAGTTCAACCGCTACACCAACAGCCCTGTCGCCAACTATCACGGCGAGATCTACAACCTGCCCTTCAATATGAACACCTTCAACAGGATGTGGGGCGTCGTGACCCCCGCCGAGGCGAAGGCGAAGATCGAGCAGCAGCGTGCCGAGGCCGGCATCACGGAGCCGAAGAACCTCGAGGAGCAGGCCATCAGCCTGGTCGGCACCGACATCTACGAAAAGCTCATCAAGGGCTACACCGGCAAGCAGTGGGGCCGCCCCTGCACCGAGCTGCCCGCTTTCATCATCAAGCGCCTGCCCGTCCGCTTTACCTACGACGACAACTACTTCAACGCCCTGTATCAGGGCATCCCGGGCGGCGGCTATACCGCCATGGTGGAGAAGATGCTGGACGGCGTGGAAGTGCGTCTGGGCGTGGACTATCTGGCCGAAAAGGCAGAGCTGGACAAGCTGGTCGACAGGGTCGTCTAC
>OIML01000241.1_pt1 | contig 9972 bp, 9 predicted proteins | sample 1584811 | NCBI WGS metagenome assembly OIML01 (sample SAMN02674698, study PRJEB24791) | human gut metagenome, SKBSTL036 | isolation source: stool | host: Homo sapiens | place: USA
CTCAGGCCGCTTCGCGTCCAGCTCTCCCAGAGGGAGAGCCTGAAACGTATCGGTCAGCTTTAAGCCTCTCCCTTTGGGAGAGGTGGCATTGCGCAAGCAATGCCGGAGAGGGCAAGCCGCCTTAATTTTCCGCACCAGCCACGATCTCAGTGATCTCCTGCGTGATGGCGGCCTGACGGGCGCGGTTGTAATACAGATTCAGATGCTCTATCATCTCGCCGGCGTTCTTGGTGGCGGCATCCATGGCGGTGCGGCGGGCGGCCAGCTCACTGGCCACGCTCTCGCACACGGCGCCGTAGAGGACACCCGCCACATACTCGGGGATGATAGCGCCGAACACTTCCTCGCAGCTGGGTTTGTACAGGATCTGGCTCCGACGGGCCTCAGCCTTCTGGGCCTCAGTGGGCTCAATGGTCAGGGGCAGCACCTCGAGGGTGGTGGCCGTCTGGGTCATCATGGAGTCAAAGCGGGTGTAGCAGAGCTTCACCGCGTCGTACTCGCCCTTGAGGAAGCCTTCCGTTATCTGGTGGGACAGGGTGAAGCACTCGCTCACTGACACATCCGCCGCCATCAGCACCTCGGGGGTGAAGAGGCCGGCCCCGTGGTGGGCGAAATACTCTGCGGAGCGCTTGCCGATGGGCAGCACGGTGACGGGGCCTTCGGCGGCGTCGGCCTGCTTGAACACATTGGCGTTATAGCCGCCGGCCAGGCCGCGGTCGCCCGCGATGACCACCAGCAGGGTCCGCTTGATGTCGTCCCGGCGCAGATAGGGATTGCGGGCGCGGGGGTCTGCCGCCGCGATCTTGGTCAGCGATTCGTACAGCGTCTCAAAGTAGGGGCGGCTGTGCTCCACCCGCTCCTTGGCACGGCGCATTTTGGAGGAAGCCACCAGCTCCATAGCCTTGGTGATCTGCATGGTACTCTCTACGCTTTTGATGCGCAGCTTGATGTCCTTCATGGAACCTGCCATGCGTTACGCCTCCTTCCTGTCAGTGTGCCTTGATAAAGTTCTCGGTGTAAGCGGACAGCACACCCTTCAGAGCTTCCTCGGCGTCCTTTTCCAGCTTGCCGGTGGTGCGGATGGTCTCCATCACGGAGGCACCGGCTGCGTCGGTATCGAGATACTCGTACAGGCCCTTCTCGTACTCGGCCACGGCAGGCACCTTGATGTTCACGAGGTAGTCGTGGATGGTCGCGTAGAGGATGGCCACCTGCTTTTCGACCGCAACGGGAGCGGAGCGGTTCTGTTTGAGCACCTCAACGATGCGCTCGCCCTGTGCCAGACGGGCCTTGGTGTCAGCGTCCAGGTCGGAGCCGAACTGCGCGAAGGACTGCAGCTCACGGTACTGAGAATAAATCAGCTTCAAAGTACCGGCGACCTTCTTCATAGCCTTGATCTGGGCGTTGCCGCCGACACGGGAGACCGAGATGCCGGGGTTGACGGCCGGCATGACGCCCGAGTGGAACAGCTCCGTCTCAAGGAAGATCTGGCCGTCGGTGATGGAGATGACGTTCGTGGGGATGTAGGCGGACACATCGCCCGCCTGCGTCTCGATGATGGGCAGTGCCGTCAGGCTGCCGCCGCCCAGCTCGTCGGAGAGCTTGGCTGCGCGCTCCAGCAGACGGGAGTGCAGATAGAAGACGTCGCCGGGGTAAGCCTCACGGCCCGGAGAGCGGCGGAGCAGCAGAGAGATGGCACGGTAGGCCACCGCGTGCTTGGAGAGGTCATCGTAGACGATGAGGACGCTCTTGCCCTGCGCCATGAAATACTCAGCCAGTGCCGTACCGGCGTAGGGTGCGATGTACTGCAGCGGAGCGCTGTCGGAAGCGGTAGCCGCCACGATGGTGGTGTAGCTCATGGCACCGTGCTTCTTCAGATCTTCGGCCACGCGGGCGATGGAAGAAGCCTTCTGGCCGATGGCGACGTAGATGCAGAGCACGCCGGTGTCCTTCTGGTTCAGGATGGCATCGGTGGCGATCGAGGTCTTGCCGGTCTGGCGGTCGCCGATGATCAGCTCACGCTGACCGCGGCCAATGGGGAACATGGAGTCGATGGCGAGGATGCCGGTGTGGAGCGGCGTATCCACGCTCTGGCGCTCGAGGATGCCGGGGGCCTGCTTCTCGATGGGGTTGTAGCCCACAGCCTCGATGGGGCCTTTGCCGTCGATGGGCTCGCCCAGCGGGTCGATGACGCGGCCAAGGAAGCCGTCGCCCACCGGGATGCCGGCACGCTTGCCGCTGCGGGTGACCATGGTGCCAACGCCGACGGTCTCAGCGCCGTCGAAGAGCATGATGCCCAGACGGCCCGGCTCGACGCTCTCCACCATGCCCTTGGCGCCATTCTCGAAGGTGACGATCTCGCCGTAGACGGCGCGGTCCATGCCTTCCACTTCCACGATGCCGTCGGCGGAGGAGATGACCACGCCGCCCTCTTCGCTGGTAGCGGCGGGCTTGTAGTCCTCGACGCGGGTCTTGAGGGTGGCCAGAGAGGGCTTGTCGGCCATCATCTGGTCAATGGCGTGACGGCCGGAGTTATCGAAGACGCGGTCGCCGATCTGCAGCACATAGCCGGAGAGGAGGCTGTCGTCCACCGTGACATTCAGGATGACCTCGGTGGCGTCGTACAGCTTGCAGACCTCTTTCTTGATCCGGTCCAGATCCTCCTCGCGGGGGGTGCGGGCGGCACGGAGGTCAGCTTTGACGATGCGGTTGGCCGAGAAGAACTCGGTGCTGAATTCACTTGCCATTTTCAGCCCCCGCTTTCTCCAACAGGTCGTCCAGCAGGCGGGCGTCGTCCTGCTCGTTCAGGTTGCGGGCCAGCAGCTTCTCGCACATGGCGCGGGCCAGTGCAGTGGTCTGGGCGTCAGCCTGGCGCAGCTTGTGCTGGCGCTCGGCTTCGGCGGCAGCTTTGCCCTCGGCCAGGATGGCGTCGGCCTGCTGCTGGGCGTCAGCCAGCAGCTGCTGCTTGTCCTTTTCGGCCTGCTGCTCGTAGGCAGTGCGGCGGGCAGCAGCCTCGGTGTCCACATTGCGCAGCTTTGCCTGCGCGTCGTTCAGGGCCGCAGCGGCCTCCTGCTTGGAGGTCTCGGCGGCGTTCAGTGCGTCATCCACCTGCTTCTGGCGCTGTGCGATGATGTTCATGGCGGGCTTGTACAGGAACTTGCGCAGCAGCAAAAACAGAACCAGAATGTTGACGACTGTATACAGAAGGTTCAGATTCAGAGTCAGCATTCGTCATGCCTCCGTTATCAACCCAGGAACAGGATGATGAGCAGAGCAACGACGAAGCCGAAAATTGCAGTACCTTCGGCCAGAGCTGCACCCAGCAGCAGGTTGGTCTGGATCTTACCGGAAGCTTCCGGCTGGCGGCTGATGGCCTCCGTTGCCTTGCCGGTGGCAATGCCGATGCCGATGCCGCCGCCGATACCAGTCAGCGCTGCGATGCCAGCGCCCAGAGCTACGAGTCCGTTCATAATTATTTCTCCTTTTATTTTTAAGTGTTTGGTTACTCAACCTCTCAGTCTCGCTATCGCTCGACAGCTCCCCTACCGAGGGGAGCCTCTGGCGAAGAGGCGAAGCTTTACGGAATGCCAAGGCCTCCCCTCGTTAGGGGAGGTGGCAGCGCGTCAGCGCTGACGGAGAGGTTGAATTTTTCTTACTCTTCTCCACCAATACTCTCTTTCATGAACAGCGAGGTGAGGAAGACAAAGACATAGGTCTGGATGAGACCATCGAACAAATCAAAATACAGGCTGAAGATGGCCGGCACGAACACCGGGACCACCAGCTTGATGAGCTCCATGATGACGAAAGCGCCCAGCACGTTGCCGAACAGTCGCATACACAGGCTGGTGGGGCGGATGGCGATCTCGAGGATGTTCATGGGGGTCATGATGGGGGTGGGAGCGGCGAGGCTCTTGAGGAAGCCCTTGCCGCCCCGGGCATGGATGCCGGAATACTCGATGAGGCAGATACTCATGAGCGCCAGCGCAGCGGTGACATTCAGGTCCTTCGTGGGGGGCTTGATGCCGAACACGCCGATGAGGTTCGCACAGGCGATGTAGAGAGCCACCGTCATGAGGTAAGGCACATACCGTCTGCCCTGCTCGCCCAGCAGGCCCGTGAAGAAGCCGTCGATGGTGGTGACGACCATCTCAAGGATGGCCTGCCGCCTGGAGATGTGGTCCACCTTGAGGTTCCGGGTGAGCAGGATGGAGACGATGACCAGAAACAGCATGATGCCCCAGCTGACCACCACGGATTCCGGCACCTGCAGGCCGCCGAGGGAGATCATCTCCACATTCAGCTCCTCTTTCAGGGCCGCAGTCAATGCGTTCATCGCTTTGCCTCCTTTCTGAGCAGAGTCTTATCCTGAAGCGTAAAGGTATCGTTCGTTTTCACTCTATCTCCTTTCGTTTCTTTTATTAAAGCAGCTGTGCTAAAAATCAAAGAAGGTGCGTTTGTTTTTATGGAAACACACCCTCTTTCCGCGCTCAGCGCAGCCCTTTTGCGTCTGGTATCATAGCACGATTGGTGCAGTTTGATAAGACCTTTGGTCGATATTCTACTTTTTGTTATATCTTATTTCACGCTTGTGCCGAAAGTGTCGTACATCTTGCACAATATTTCGCTTTCAAATTGTCCATTTCAACCAATTTCTTAGTCATTTCTTAGTGGTTTGTTTCATTTTTTGAGGCAATATGAAACGCTCCCGGCAGAATTATACACTCCATGTATATCGGGTATATAAAATTCATATAGCTGTCAAGTGTGTGATCCATGAAATTTTCTTAATCAGCGGCTTATTCTTATTAAGTAATATTACCTGTTTAATAATATAGGCTCACCGGGCGTTCTGCTCACCGCGGCGGAAGATAGCACGGAAGAAGTTTGGCAGTTCTTGCGCAGAGGTTTCCCACAAAAGGCCCTGCGGGCCGTCCAGACTGCGCAGGGAGGCTGTTCCTGTCACCCGCTTGTACGAACAATACAGTTTTTTTGTCATTTCTTGAAAAAATATATCTAATTCATTGTGCATTCTGCGAATAGACAAACCGCGCCCGCGCGTGTATAATAAAGCCAGAAACCAGAGAAGTACAGCAGAAGCTCAAATGAGAGCTAACCCCGCTGACTTTAAGCAGAAAGGAGCGAAGACCGATGGTCGATATGGAACCCGCACAGTACGCACAGACTGTCGGGGTTCGCTGAGAAGCAAAACAGAGGCTCACCACAAACGGGATGCTTCCCCCGTATAAAAACACAACAACAAGAGCCGTTCTTGAGCATCAATAAAGCGAATAACAGAACAGTCTGTGAAATAAAATCCCTCGCGTTCAAATAGATCCGCCGAAGGTGATCCCAATGAAGAAAGCTTTTGTACGGAACGTCTTATTTGAATAACTCCAAAGGAGAAACTCCGATGTACTAAGTAATGACACTCCCTTCGCAAATCTAACTCGAAAGAATGTGGTAATATGAAATTCATCTCTGTGATTCGTATCCCGCACTCCAACAGTTAAGAAAAGGGTCATTCCAATGTACTAAGAAATTCATTCCCCTGCTGATTGTTCTTCACCGTTTCAAAGGAGAATCTTCTATGAAACGTCCGGTACAGACCGAAAAATGAAGAAATCGAGGTCAAGAGGCTATGACTCCGAAGAAGTAAGCATCCTGCCGACTGAGGGCTTGCAACCGCCTCGAGTCGGCAGGTTTTTTGTCTGATGTTTTCCAATGAAGCCTGCATCCTCCCGTTTTCCTGCCGGGAGGATGCAGGTTTTGTTTTGTCCCGGATATTTTGCGGCGGCAGACGCAGAGCCTGTAGACTTTCGAATCTATTTCGTGTATACTTTTGCTCAGAAAGCAGCACTTACAAGGAGGCAGACCACTATGGCAAGCAATTTCGAGTTCTACTCCCCCACCCGGGTCATCTTCGGCAAAGGCACCGAACAGCGCGTGGGCGCGCTGGTGCGCGAATACGGCGGCACCCGCGTCCTCATCGTCTACGGCGGCAAGAGCGCCGTCCGCTCCGGTGTGCTGGACCGGGCTGAAAATTCTCTGGCCGAGGCCGGCATTTCCAGCTGGACGCTGGGCGGCGTCGTGCCGAACCCCCACCTCGACAAGGTCTACGAGGGCATCCGCATCGGCAAAGAGAACAGCATCGACTTCCTGCTGGCCGTGGGCGGCGGCAGCGTCATCGACACGGCCAAGGCCATCGCCTACGGCCTGGCCGAGCCGGAAAAGGACGTCTGGGAGCTGTACGAGCACACCCGCACGGCCAGGAAGTGCCTGCCGGTGGCCAGCATCCTGACCATCGCGGCGGCGGGCAGCGAAACATCCAACAGCAGCGTCATCACCCGGGTGGACACCCACCAGAAGCGGGCCTACAACGACGACATCAGCCGCCCGAAGTTCGCCATCATGGACCCCGAGCTCACCAAGACCCTGCCCGACTATCAGACCGAGTCCGGCTGCGCCGACATCATGATGCACACCATGGAGCGCTATTTCACCAATGGCGGCAACATGGAGCTGACCGACGCGCTGGCCGAGGGCCTGCTGCGCACCGTGATGAAGAACGCGGTCATCCTCCACACCGACCCGGCCAACTACGAGGCCAGGGCCGAGGTGATGTGGGCGGGCAGTCTGTCCCACAACGGCCTGACCGGCTGCGGCATCGCCAGCGGCGACTTTATGTCCCACAAACTCGAGCATGAGATGGGCGGTATGTTCGACGTGACCCACGGCGCGGGCCTCGCCGCCCTCTGGCCCAGCTGGGCGCGGTACGTCTACAAGGACTGCCTGCCCCGCTTCGTCCGCTTTGCCCGGAACGTCATGGGCGTGACCACCGACGGCACCGACGAGGAGATCGCCCTGAAAGGCATCGACGCCATGGTGGATTTCTACCACAGCATCGGGATGCCCGCCAGCTTCCACGAGCTGGGCATCGACCCCACCGACGCGCAGATCGACGAGATGGCCCACCGCTGCCTCGAAGCTTGCGGCTCCGCCCTCGGCTCGGCCAAAAAACTCAGCCTCGACGACATGATCGCCATCTACCGCGCCGCCAACCACTAAGAAACTTTTCCTCATCTCCGCCCGGCACAGAGTATTTACTCTGCGCCGGGCATTTCGTTGTCTCTTGTGTGCTTCATCTCACTTTTTTGGCAAAGAAGTGGAAAAGAGATAGGCAAAAACAGGAGTATTTGCCTGAACTCAAAGTATAAACGAAGCGCACCCCTTCTCCACACACAAGCAGAAGGGGTGCGCTTTTCTATGTTTGCCGAAAGTTTTCAACAACACAAAACTTCATCCTCTCATCACAAATTTCCATTGTCCTTTTTTTGAGGGCTGTCTGCGAAGCAGACAGAGAGGGCGATCCATTCTTATAAAGAATAGATGTCTATAAATTTTCTATATTTTACAAAGGTTTCGTTTCGTGGTTTGATGGAGCCAGAACGAACGGAATCCAAAAAACCTCTGAACGAAAGGACGAAGATATATGCGTAAATTTCCTTGTGTATTCATGCGCGGCGGCACGTCGAAGGGCTGCATGTTCCTGGAAAGCGACCTGCCCGCCCGCGACCAGTGGGACGACATTTTTGTGCAGGCCATGGGCAGCCCTGACCCCAAGCAGATCGACGGTATGGGCGGCTGCGTGTCCAGCAACAACAAGATCGTCGTGGTCAACAAGAGCGACCGTCCCGGCATTGATGTAGACTACATCGTAGGCCAGTCCATCGTAGGCCAGTCCAAGATCGACTACAAGAGCAACTGCGGCAACATGACTGCGGCTACTGCTCCGTTTGCTGTCGAGATGGGTCTGGTGGAGCATCTGACCGAGCCGACCACCGTAGTGCATCTGTTCAACCTGAACACCAACAAGGCCATTGATGTGGAAGTTCCTGTCAAGAACGGCCAGTTTGACAACGAGGGCAACTGCTCCATTGCCGGTGTGGACGGCACTGCCGGTGAGTTAAAAGTCAACTTCCTCGACCCGGCAGGCGCCAAGACCGGCAAGCTCTTCCCCACCGGCAACGCCAGGGAAATGCTGGATCTGGGCGAGCTTGGCACCATCGAGGCCACCATTCTGGACGTCTCCAACCCCATGGTCCTGGTCCGCGCTGCCGACCTCGGCATCACCGGCACCCAGCTGCCCGCTGAGGTGGACACCGACAAGGCTCTGGCTGCAAAGCTGGAGGCCATCCGCGGCGCTGCCTGCGTCAAGATGGGCTTCGCCAAAGACCCTGCCGACGCCACCGCTAACAGCCCCGCAGTCCCGAAAGTCGGCTTCGTGGCGGCTCCTGCCAGCTTCACCGACATCAGCGGCAAGTCCGTCGATGCCTCCGAGATGGACGTCTGCGCCCGCGTCATCAGCGTGTTCAAGTGTCACAAGGCCTGCCCGCTGACCAGCGCTTCTTCCATCAGCGTGGCCGCATTCGTACCTGGCACTCTGGTCCATGAGCTGGTCGCTCTCAAGCCCGGCCAGCAGACCGTCCGCATCGGCCATCCCTCCGGTGTCATGACCATGTACCCCTATCTGGATGACCCCACCAAGCCCCTGAACGACATCGTCGTCTCCGGCGTGGCTGTCCAGCGCACCGCACGCCGCATCATGGACGGCACCCTGTACATCCGCAAGTAAGCGGCCTGAAGTTACCACTCATCATCTCCTGCATCTTCTTCATTCTTTTTTCTTCTTGCGCAAAGCGGCTCGAAAATTTTTCCGGGCCGCTTTTGCTTTTGGGTATCCATCAACTTTTGGAATGATTCTCAATCGAAATCAAATATTTTACAGAATAACTTAACTGCGGTATCCTAATGCCAGAAGGAAGGCCGACCACCAGGAAAGGCCATGAAAATAAAAAAGAGAGTTCGAGAAAGGAAGCACACATTATGCTCAAACTGTATGACAACGGCATCTACCTCGTTCACGGCGAGACCATCTGCTCCTGCCCCGAAGAGGCAGCTCAGAAGTCCGGCATCACCACCACCAAAGAAGAGGCCACCAAGGGTACCATGGCCTACGGCATCCTGAAGGCTCACAACCAGAGCGACGACATGGACCAGCTTCGTCTGAAGTTCGACTCCATGACCAGCCACGACATCACCTATGTCGGCATCATCCAGACCGCCCGTGCTTCCGGCATGAAGCAGTTCCCCCTGCCCTACGTCCTGACCAACTGCCACAACAGCCTCTGCGCTGTCGGCGGCACCATCAATGAGGACGACCACAAGTTCGCTCTCTCCGCTGCCCACAAGTACGGCGGCATCTACGTCCCCACCAACATGGCAAACATCCACAGCTACAACCGTGAGACCATGGCCGGCGGCGGCCGCATGATCCTCGGATCCGACTCCCACACTCGTTACGGCGCTCTGGGTACCATGGCTGTCGGCGAGGGCGGCGGCGAGCTGGCCAAGCAGCTGGTGGGCCGCACCTATGACTTCGCCCGTCCGCAGGTCATCGCCATCTATCTGACCGGCAAGCCCCGCGCAGGCATCGGCCCCCACGACGTGGCCCTGAGCATCTGCGGCGCTGTCTACAAGAACGGCTACGTCAAGAACAAGGTCATGGAGTTCGTCGGCCCCGGCGTGGCAAATCTGCCCATCGAGTTCCGCAACGCCATCGACGTCATGACCACCGAGACCACGTGCCTCAGCTCCATCTGGCGCACGGATGGGGACACGGCCGCCTATCTGCGCGAGCACGGCCGCGGCGACGACTTCCGCGAGCTCAATCCTGCCCCCATCGCCTACTACGACGGCTGCGTCGAGGTGGACCTCTCCGCGGTGAGGCCCATGATCGCGCTGCCGTTCCACCCCTCGAACGCGTACACCATCGATGAGCTCAACGGCAATCTGGAGGACATCCTCCATGAGGTCGAGCTCCGCGCGGCCGAGGTCGGCGGAGGCCGCGCCTCCCTGTCCTTGCTCGACAAGATCCGCCCTGACGGCCGCCTGCAGAGATCGGAAGAGCAC
>OIML01000242.1_pt1 | contig 9965 bp, 5 predicted proteins | sample 1584811 | NCBI WGS metagenome assembly OIML01 (sample SAMN02674698, study PRJEB24791) | human gut metagenome, SKBSTL036 | isolation source: stool | host: Homo sapiens | place: USA
ATATAGCCATGGTGCCGAAGGTACTGATAACCCTAAACATGTTAAAGAAATCATCACAGCTTTGACAGCTAATAAAGATAACCTTTTGAAGATTTCTAAAGATTACCAAGACTTCACAAATACTAAATCTGGTATGGAAGCAGCAGCTAAAGATGATAGCTTCAAATCAGATTTCCTTGGTGGTGAAAATGCTTATTCATACTACGCACCAGTTGCAGAAAACATTAAGATTGCACCATTGTCATCATATGACCAAGGTTGTGTTGAATTGATTCAAAATGCCTTTAATGATTACCTACAAGGTAAAGTAAGCTACAACAAAGCTAAATCAAACTTTGAAACAGCTATTAAAGAACGTTATCCAGAAATTACAGATGTTAAATGGCCAGACTAAAAGTAGCTTAATCGTCCCAGACTTAAGTACTATTTGAAAAAATTGGGGCATTTAATTAGGATTTTAGAATTTTGGTAGACCTTACGGGAGCGAATTAGAAAATCGATTCCAGATGGAAGGTATTCTGACTTGCTCCTCGTATTTTGGAGGAGTGATAAAGATGAAAAAAAGACGTAAGCGTATAGATTATGGGAAATGGGGATATATTTTCATCCTTCCCTTCTTCCTAATTTTCTTCATTTTCTCTTTTATACCTTTGGTGGACACCATTCGGTATAGTTTCTTTGAATATTACCGATCAGGAATTAAAGAGGTTGGACCGAATTTTATAGGAATGGCAAACTATGTGAGTCTTCTTCATTCAGATATGCTGAAATATGGAGCGAATACTTTAATTCTGTGGATGATCGGATTTATACCTCAGATTGTGATCGCGCTGGTACTTGCAGCGTGGTTCACTGATGTCCGATTAAAGATTAGAGGGCAGCAGTTTTTCAAAGTTGTCATTTATCTTCCAAACCTGATTATGGCATCTGCATTTGCATTGTTATTCTTTACAATGTTCTCAACAAATGGACCGATTAACTCAATTCTGATGTCAATCGGAATCCTGAAAAAACCGATCGATTTCCTTGGATCTGTATTTGGAACAAGATCGTTGATCGGATTTATGAACTTCCTGATGTGGTTTGGAAATACAACTATTATGTTGATGGCAGCAATCATGGGAATCAGTCAGGACGTCTTCGAGGCATCTGACCTGGATGGATGTAACAGTATCCAGAGATTCTTCTATATTACACTGCCTTTGATCCGTCCAATTCTGGCATATACATTGATCACATCCATTATTGGCGGACTTCAGATGTTCGATGTTCCTCAGATCCTGACAAATGGACAGGGTAACCCGAACAGAACATCCATGACTCTGATCATGTTCCTGAACAGTCATCTGAAGAGCAAAAACTATGGAATGGCCGGTGCACTTTCTGTATATCTGTTTGTCGTAAGTGCAATCCTCTGTTTCTTTGTATATCGTATGACAAATGATAACGATCCGGATGGTTCTAAGAAAGCAGCTAAGAAAAGAGCAAAAGCAGAAAGGAGAAAGAGATAATGAAATCAAAAACAAAGTCAAGTCGTGGACGTAGCATACTGGCACATACCGTATTGATTCTGTTATCTTTTATGTGTCTGTTTTTCTTCTATGTGTTGATTATAAATGCAACACGTTCTCATGCAGATCTGCAGAAGGGATTCTCAGCACTGCCGGGAAAATATTTCTTTACAAATCTAAAAAATGTGGCGAATGACGGAAGCTTCCCGATGTTCCGTGGTATTTTGAACAGCTTGATCGTATCAGGGTGTTCAGCAGCATTATGTACCTATTTTTCAGCTCTGACAGCATATGGACTTTATGCTTATGATTTTAAAGGGAAAAAAGTAGCATTTACATTTATTATGGCAATCCTTGTTATGCCTACACAGGTTACAGCAATGGGATTCCTGAAATTGGTTACGAACATGGGAATGTATGATTCTCTGCTTCCATTGATCATTCCATCAATTGCATCACCGGCTGTATTTTATTTCATGTACAGTTATCTGCAGTCTTCCCTTCCGATTTCTCTTGTAGAAGCGGCAAGAATAGATGGATCTGGAGAATTTAAGACATTTAACCACATTGTTCTTCCAATCATGAAGCCGGCAATTGCAGTTCAGGCAATCTTTACTTTCGTTGGTTCCTGGAACAATTACTTCGTTCCGGCTTTGATCATTCAGTCAAAGAATAAGATGACAGTCCCGATCCTGATCGCAACACTTCGTGGAGCAGACTATATGAACTTTGATATGGGTAAAATCTATATGATGATCACAGTAGCAATCGTGCCGATCATTATTATATACCTGCTGTTGTCTAAATATATTATTGCAGGAGTTACTCTTGGTGGAGTAAAAGAATAATAAGAATTAAGTTGTTGGAGGAAGGCTGTCATTTAGTGGGCAGCTTTTTTCTTACAGTTGGTTTATTTAAGGAGATGTGTAAATGGAAACAAATTTGAAACATAGTGGAACAAGAAGTACAGAAGTTTGCCAGCGTGAAATAGATCATGCAGTGTTTGCGCGTGAGGCAGCAGAAGAAGGAATTGTCCTGTTGAAAAATGAAGGACTTCTTCCATTAAAAAAAGATACAAAGATTGCACTTTTGGGAATTGGGGCAGAGAAGACGATCAAAGGTGGTACTGGTTCCGGAGATGTAAATAACAGAGAAAGTGTATCTATATATGCCGGAATGAAAGAAAAAAACTCTGATATTGTAAGCGAGGAGTGGCTGAAAGATTATCACAACCGTTATGAGCAGGCGAGAACAGAGTGGAAGGAGCAGATCTTAGAAGCTGCAAAACATGTAGACAATCCGTTTGATGCCTATGCTGCCAATCCATTTGCCATGCCGGATGGCCGTGCGGTGACAAATGAAGATATCAAGGCTGCAGAAGCAGCGGTTTATGTTATAAGCCGTATTTCCGGCGAAGGAAAGGACAGAAGAAAAAGAAAAGGGGATTATTATCTGAGTGACCAGGAAGAAAAAGATCTGTATTTCCTGAATGAGCAGAAAATCCCAACTGTATTGATCATTAATGCAGGTGGACCAGTAGAACTTACAGACCTGCTGGCTGGAACAGAAAATATATGTGCAATCCTGAATATTTCCCAGCTTGGACAGGAAGGTGGAAATGCAGTTGCTGATATATTGTTTGGAGAATTTACACCGAGTGGAAAGCTGACAACAACATGGACAAAACGCTACGATGATTGTCCGGCAGCAGAGGAGTTCAGCTATTTGAACGGAAATCTTGAGACGGAAGAATATGCGGAAGGAATCTATGTTGGATACCGCTATTTTGACAGCTTTGGAATTGAACCATTATTTTCATTTGGTTATGGTCTGTCTTATACAGAATTTGACATTCGACTTTGCGGTATAAATACTGCTTCGAAAGGTGTGACAGTAACTGTTGAGGTAGAAAACACAGGAACAACATACAGCGGAAAAGAAGTTGTGCAGATTTATGCTTCTCTTCCTCAGGATGGAAGCAGAAAAGAATTCCGTCGTCTGGTCGGATATGAAAAGACAGAAGAACTGAAACCGGGAGAGAAAGAGATACTGAATATTGTTCTTCCTGCAAAGGCGTTCGCAAGCTTTTTGGAAGAGCAGCAGGAGTGGAGAATCCAGGCAGGTGCTTATGGAATATGGATTGGAAACAGCTTGTCAGAGGCAAAACTTTCAGCGGGGGTAAAGGTATCTGCTGATGTAATGATGGAGAAAACAAAGAAACTGGAAGATCATAGTGAAGTCGTTGAAATCAAAGACTGTGCAGAAGAATTATGCAGACGCGCAGAAGAATGGACAGCACTGCTTGAGGAACTTCCGAACGTATCATTTGAACCAGAGGCAGAAGAAAAGAAAGTATGCAGATTTCCAGAAGAAACGGAGATTCCTGTAGAGGATTTGATTTCACTTCTGTATGGAAATATGTCTGAAATCAGAAGTACACTTGGAGCATCTGGAATTAAAGTACCGGGAACAGCAGGAGAGACGAGTGAAGCACTGCTTGATCAATACGGAATCCCATCTTTGATCATGGCAGACGGACCGGCCGGAATCCGCCTGCAGCAAACTTATGAAGTAGACCGTGAGAAAGATACAGTTTATGGAACAGGTGTGCTTGGTTCACTTGAAAATGGTTATCTTGTTGGAAGAAAAGACCATGAGGGCGCAGAACGTTACTATCAGTATTGTACTGCATTTCCGGTAGGAACAGCACTTGCACAGTCCTGGAACAAAAAACTGATGGAACAGTTTGGACGGAAGGTTGCGGCAGAGATGGAAGAATTTCATATTAATCTCTGGCTTGCACCAGGATTGAATATTCACAGAAATCCGCTGTGTGGAAGAAACTTTGAATATTATTCAGAAGATCCATTCCTTGCAGGCACACTGGCAGCAGCAGTGACCAGAGGAGTTCAGAGCAGACCGGGATGTGGTGTTACAATCAAGCATTTTGCATGCAATAATCAGGAAGATAACAGAATGGGTGTTGATGCACACGTATCAGAAAGGACATTGAGAGAAATTTATCTCAGAGGTTTTGAAATTGCCGTGAAAGAGGGTGCACCAACTGCGATCATGTCTTCCTATAATCTGATCAATGGTGTGCATGCAGCAAACAGCAAGGACCTTTGTACAAGGATTGCACGTGAAGAGTGGGGATTTGACGGAGTTATAATGTCTGACTGGAATACAACAGTACCGGAGGATGGAAGCATTCCGTGGGTTTGTGTGGCAGCAGGAAATGATATTATTATGCCGGGGAATCCGGATGATGATAAAAACATTCGTGATGCGTATAAAGAAGGAAAACTTACAGAAAAGGAAATCCGTCTTTGTGCAGACAGAATCCTGAAACTGATTCGCAGATTAAGCTGATTGTGTCAATTTAGTTGTTACGAGTCGGAGCTTCTGCCACAAGGCAGGGCTGGTTTGAAAAGGAAAGAACGAAAAAGAATTATATCCGTATGTGGGACTACCGGATACGAAATACTTTGGGAAATATTCGTGTTTTGGATTTTAAGACATCTCATGTAAGGACATTCTTTTCAGCATTGCCAGATGAAGGACTGGCACACAGTACGATAAAAGGTCTTTATGGCTTATTGAATCCCAGTTTTGAACTGGCAGTGGAAGACGGGATTATCCGTAAGAATCCGGTAACAGGAACACTTGGAGATTATGGGGCTCCGGCAAAGGAGAAAGAAGCACTGACACTGGAACAGCAGGAAAAACTTCTGAAGTTTGTTGAACAGAGTAATGTGTATAAGCCTCATCTTCCAATGATGCAGGTTATGTTTGGGGCTTGCCTGAGAGTGAGTGAGACCATCGGCTTAACCTGGTCAGATGTGGATATGAAGAATCGGGAGATCCATGTAGGTGGACAGCTTGTGTATTATGAAGGTGATGAAGGATATTGTTTCCATGATTCAGAAACCAAAACGGATGCAGGAATCAGAGACATTCCTATGACACAGATGGTATATGATGCGTTCCGTAAACAGAGAGAGCTGAACTTGATGCTTGGTTTGCAGAGTAATGTTGAGATCGGTGGACGCAGTGGATTCATCTTCAATACAAAGCATGGACGTCCAATCATGCCGGCGGGAGTGAACAGCTTTCTGAAAAATATTGTCAATGCCTATAATAAGAAAGAAAGCAAACTGGCAGAAGAAGAGAAGCGAGAGCCGGAGCTGATGCCTCCTATTTCATCGCATACCCTTCGTCATACGGGATGTACCAGACTGGGTGAGAACAATGTCAATCCCAAAGTTATGCAGTATGTGATGGGGTGCTGGATGTCCGGTGGAGATCCGTTTAGCACCGACCGTAGCGGAGCGAAGAACATTCAGATGCACAGATCACAATGAATGTCTACAATCATATTGCAGAGAAGTCTCATGTGGAGAACGAGATGTCTAAAATGAACCTGCCAGAAACCGTACCTGCTGTGGTATAAAACAGAAGCCGTTGTCGTAAAATGTGGTAAGAAAATCAGACGAATATATTTTTCCAAAGATTTGTCGTAAAAATGTGGTCAAATCAAGAAAATAGAGTGCGAAAGCAAGTGAAAAATCCCTGTGAAGCCCGTAAAATCAAGGCTTCACAAATTTTTCACAAAATAATTAGCACTCATCTATTGACATGGCTAACAACATATGTTATATCTATTATAGAACAAGAAGAAAGAGAGGTAACAAGATGAACATTAATAAATTTACCCAGAATTCATTGCAGGCGGTACAAGGATGTGAAAAAGTTGCCTATGAATATGGCAATCAGGAGGTAGAGCAGGAACATCTGCTGTATGCTCTTATCATACAAAATGACAGTTTAATCGCAAATCTAATCGAGAAAATGGGGATTCAGAAGCAGTTGTTTAGCAATCGCGTGGAAGAAGGATTAAGAAAACGCACAAAGGTACAGGGCGGACAAATCTACATTGGCCAGGATTTGAACAAAGCTTTGATCCATGCAGAAGATGAGGCAAAACAGATGGGAGATGAGTATGTTTCGGTAGAGCATATTTTCTTATCTCTGTTGAAGTATCCAAACAAGGAATTAAAGGCCATTTTCAGAGAATTTGGAATTACGAGAGAAGGATTTCTTCAGGCACTTTCTACTGTCCGAGGAAATCAGAGGGTGACAAGCGACAATCCGGAGGCTACGTATGATACTTTGAATAAATATGGAAGCGATCTGGTAGAACGAGCCAGAGAACAGAAGCTAGATCCGGTGATCGGGCGTGACGCAGAGATTCGGAATGTGGTCCGGATCCTTTCAAGAAAGACAAAGAATAATCCGGTATTGATCGGAGAACCTGGTGTCGGTAAGACTGCAGCGGTAGAAGGCCTTGCACAGAGAATCGTCAGAGGAGATGTGCCGGAAGGTCTGAAAAATAAAAAGATTTTTGCGCTGGATATGGGGGCACTTGTAGCTGGAGCCAAATATCGCGGGGAGTTTGAGGAACGTCTGAAAGCGGTACTGGAAGAAGTGAAGAACAGTGCTGGGAATATTATTCTTTTCATTGATGAACTTCATACAATTGTCGGTGCAGGAAAGACGGATGGTGCGATGGATGCCGGCAATATGTTAAAACCGATGCTGGCGAGAGGTGAATTACACTGTATTGGTGCGACAACGTTGGATGAATACAGGCAGTATATCGAGAAAGACGCGGCTTTAGAGAGAAGATTTCAGCCGGTTATGGTAGATGAACCGACGGTGGAAGATGCCATTTCTATTCTTCGTGGATTGAAAGAACGCTATGAAGTATTTCATGGTGTGAAGATCACAGATGGTGCCCTGGTAGCAGCCGCAACATTATCTGACCGTTACATTTCCGACCGTTTCCTTCCGGATAAAGCTATCGACCTTGTAGATGAGGCGTGTGCATTGGTTAAGACAGAACTGGATTCTATGCCGGCAGAGATGGATGAGCTGAACCGTAAGATCATGCAGATGGAGATTGAAGAGACGGCTCTTAAGAAAGAAGATGACCGGTTAAGTAAAGAACGTCTGGAACACTTACAGCAGGAACTGGCAGAGCTTAGAGATGAATTTGCCGGTAAGAAAGCACAGTGGGACAATGAAAAAGTCGGTGTCGAACGTGTACAGAAACTACGTGAAGAGATTGAGCAGGTCAATAAAGACATCGAAAGAGCACAGCATTCCTATGATCTGGAGAAGGCAGCAGAACTTCAGTATGGCAAACTGCCACAGCTTCAGAAACAGTTAGAAGAGGAAGAAGCAAAGGTAAAAGACGAAGATCTGTCTCTCGTACACGAAAGTGTCAATGACGAAGAGATCGGAAGAATCGTATCTCGCTGGACAGGAATTCCGGTTGCCAAGTTAAATGAAAGCGAACGAAGCAAGACTTTACATTTAGGTGATGAACTGCATAAGAGAGTCATCGGACAGGATGAAGCGGTAGAACTGGTAACAGAAGCCATCATCCGTTCCAAAGCAGGAATCAAAGACCCGACCAAACCAATCGGTTCGTTCCTGTTCCTTGGACCTACCGGTGTAGGTAAGACAGAGCTTGCCAAAGCACTGGCAGAGAATCTGTTCGACGATGAGAACAATATGGTACGTATCGATATGAGTGAGTACATGGAGAAATATTCTGTGTCACGTCTGATCGGAGCGCCTCCGGGATATGTTGGATACGATGAAGGCGGTCAGCTTACCGAGGCAGTCAGAAGAAGACCTTATTCGGTTGTACTGTTTGATGAGGTAGAAAAGGCACATCCGGATGTATTCAATATCTTGTTACAGGTATTAGATGACGGACGTATCACCGATTCACAGGGACGTACCGTGGACTTTAAGAATACGATCCTGATCATGACATCCAATATTGGATCTCAGTATCTGCTGGATGGTATGGACGAAAATGGCAACATCAGCCAGGAGAGCCAGAATGCGGTAATGGAAGACTTAAGAGCACACTTCAGACCAGAGTTCCTGAACCGTCTGGATGAGACGATCATGTTCAAACCATTGACGAAAGACAATATTTATGACATTATTGACTTATTAGTAGCTGATGTCAACAAACGTCTGGCTGATCGTGAGATTTCAATCTTCCTGACCGAAGATGCGAAGAAATATGTCGTAGACGGAGGATACGATCCGAACTATGGTGCAAGACCACTGAAGAGATTCCTCCAGAAACATGTCGATACACTGGCAGCAAAACTGATGCTGCAAGGTGACGTTGGAGCACAGGATACGATCATCATAGACGTAGAAGACGGTAAGCTTGTGGCAAGGAGTCAGAGCGTGTGCGAATAATATTTCACATAGATGTCAATTCAGCTTATCTTAGCTGGACAGCAGTAGAACAATTGAAAAACGGAGCCGGGGTGGATATCCGGACGATACCTGCGATCATTGGCGGAGACCAGAAGTCCCGCCACGGTATCGTACTGGCCAAATCCATTTCGGCAAAAAAATATGGCATTCGTACGGGGGAACCTGTTGCGAATGCCTTTCGTAAGTGTCCGAATCTTAAGACCTATCTGCCGGATCATCAGATGTACCGTGAATATAGCAGAAAGCTGATGGAATTTTTACGTACTTACACGACACATATAGAACAGGTCAGTGTGGATGAATGTTATATGGATTTTACAGAGATTGCGGACCGGTTCACATCTCCGGTGGAAGGTGCGTCTGAAATCAAAGATGAGGTGTATAAAAGGTTCGGATTCACGGTGAATGTGGGGATATCTTCCAGAAAAGTCCTGGCAAAGATGGCATCTGACTTTGAAAAACCAAATAAAGTGCATACCTTATTCCCAGAAGAAGTCCCGGCGAAAATGTGGCCGCTGCCGATCGGAGAATTATTCATGGCAGGCCGTTCCAGTGTAGAGACGATGAAGAAGCTTGAAATCTATACGATCGGAGATCTGGCGAATACGGATCCGGCAATTTTGGAACTGCATTTGAAAAGCCATGGAAGAAAGCTATGGGAATTTGCCAACGGGCTGGATGATTCGGAAGTGGAAAGTGTCCGTGCAGAGGCAAAAGGAGTCGGCAATTCCACGACACTTCCCAAAGATCTGATAACAGAAGCAGAGGCATTGCCGGTATTGAAAGATCTGGCTGTAAGTGTGGGACGACGGTTGAGAAAAGCCGGACAAAAAGCCGGAATGGTGAGCGTAGAAATTAAGTACCACACTTTTAATCAGGTGTCTCATCAGAAACAGATGGAGAGACAGACGAACCAGGATCAGGATATTTATCAGGCATCTATCGAACTGTTCCGCGAATTGTGGAGCGGGGAACCTATCAGACTTCTTGGAATCCGGACGTCCAAGTTATCGGAAGAAAGCGAACCGGAGCAGTTGAGTCTGTTCGATATGAAGTTCGAATCCGAAGAGATGAGGAAGAAAAAGAAAAACTTAAAAGAGGCATTAAAGAAATTAGAAGGAAAATACGGGGATGGGATTGTGA
>OIML01000258.1_pt1 | contig 9756 bp, 6 predicted proteins | sample 1584811 | NCBI WGS metagenome assembly OIML01 (sample SAMN02674698, study PRJEB24791) | human gut metagenome, SKBSTL036 | isolation source: stool | host: Homo sapiens | place: USA
ACCGGCGGCTACCGGGGAAATACCCGCAGGAATGACTCCTATCAGGCGGCTTCCCTGTCAGAGCATAATGCTGAGACAGCCGGCGGCAGCGGACAGGAAACAGAGGAGTAATCCGGTAAATGAACATGGGGAGGCTGTTGCAGAGTGATTTGCGGCGGCCTCTTTTTGCGCTGAAAGCCAGAAAGGCGAGGAGTGAAAATGAAAACAGAAACCATTGCTGCCATTGCCACAGGCATGAGCAATTCGGGAATCGGCATTGTAAGGATCAGCGGAGATCAGGCCTTTGAGGTCATTGACCGAATCTATCGGAATAAAAAGGGGCAGGCAGGAACATTATGGGACGCAAAGTCCCACACAGCCCATTATGGATATATTTATGATGGAGAGGAACTGATTGATGAGGTTCTGGTAATGATCATGCATGCACCGAGGACTTTTACAGGAGAAGATACAGTAGAAATAGACTGTCATGGTGGTGTATATGCTATGCAGAGGGTTTTGGATACAGTGCTGAAAAATGGTGCCGAAATTGCAGAACCAGGAGAATTTACCAAACGTGCCTTCCTGAACGGACGGATGGATCTATCCCAGGCAGAGGCTGTTATGGATGTTATACAGGCGAAAAATGAATATGCGCTTCGCAGTTCCATGGATCAGTTAAGAGGTTCTGTGCAGAAAGCAATCCGAGATATCAGAGAAAAGCTGATTTATCACATTGCATATATAGAATCGGCACTGGATGATCCGGAACATATCAGTCTGGATGGATATCCCCAGGAACTTCTGGAAGTTGTGGATAATGAACAGAAAGAAGTGAAGCGCCTGTTGAAAACTTCTTCTGACGGAAAGATGATCCAGGAGGGAATCCAGACAGTTATCCTTGGAAAACCAAATGCCGGAAAATCCTCACTGTTAAATCTTCTGATCGGAGAAAACCGGGCTATTGTGACAGATATTGCAGGAACGACCAGAGACATTCTGGAGGAATATATCACACTTCATGGAATATCTCTGAAGATTATTGATACAGCCGGAATCCGGGAAACAAAGGATATTGTGGAAAAAATAGGGGTAGACAGAGCCAGAGAAATGGCACAGAAAGCAGATCTGATTCTTTATGTAGTGGATTCTTCTGTTCCGCTTGACGAAAATGATGAAGAAATCATGGAAATGCTTACTGGAAAAAAGGCGATTATCCTGTATAATAAAACTGATCTTCAGCCGGAAATCCAGCCGGAAATCCTGAAAGAAAAAACAGGACATCCTGTAATTCCGATTTCTGCAAAAGAAGAAAAAGGCATTACAGAACTGGAAGAACAGATTAAAGATATGTTTTTTGGAGGAGAGATTTCCTTTAATGATGAGGTATATATTACAAATGCCCGTCATAAAGCAGCATTGGAAGAGGCTGACAGAAGCCTTGATCTGGTCAGAAACAGTATCGAAAGGGGAATGCCGGAAGATTTCTTTTCTATAGATCTTATGAATGCATATGAAAATCTGGGTAAAATCCTCGGAGAGTCTGTTGGTGAAGATCTGGTAAATGAGATATTCAGCAAGTTTTGCATGGGTAAATAAAAATCAAAAAATCGCCTTCGGCGATTTTTGAAAGAATAGAATGAGCAGTTGTAAAATAAAAGGAGACAAAATGAGAACGTTAGTAGAAGATTATGATATTGTTGTAGTCGGTGCCGGTCATGCCGGATGTGAAGCAGCACTTGCGGGTGCGCGCCTGGGCCTGAATACAGTGATGTTTACTGTAAGTGTAGACAGTATCGCATTAATGCCATGTAACCCGAACGTAGGTGGCAGTTCCAAAGGCCATCTGGTAAGAGAGCTTGATGCCCTGGGCGGTGAAATGGGAAAAAATATTGACAAGACCTTTATCCAGTCCAAAATGCTTAACTGTTCCAAAGGACCTGCAGTGCACTCCTTACGTGCGCAGGCTGACAAACAGGCATACAGCAATGAAATGAGAAAAACGCTTGAAAATACACCTAATCTGACTATTAAACAGGGAGAAGTAACAAAACTTCTGGTCGAGGACGGAAAGATTACAGGGGTAAAAACATATTCCGGTGCAACTTATAACTGTAAAGCTGTGGTCCTCTGTACAGGAACTTATTTAAAAGCAAGATGTATTTACGGTGATGTAAGTAATTATACAGGACCAAACGGACTGCAGGCAGCCAACTATCTGACTGATTCTCTGAAAGAGCTGGGAATTGAAATGTTCCGTTTTAAAACAGGAACACCTGCCCGTATTGCCGGAAATACAATTGACTACAGCAAAATGGAGGAACAGTTTGGAGATGAGAGAGTTGTACCATTTTCATTCTCAACTAATCCGGAAGATGTTCAGATAGAGCAGAAATCCTGCTGGCTGACATATACAAATGAGAAAACTCATGAGATCATTCGTGCAAACCTTGACCGTTCTCCGTTGTATTCCGGTATGATCGAAGGAACCGGTCCGCGTTATTGCCCGTCAATTGAAGATAAAGTAGTCCGTTTTGCAGATAAGAACCGTCATCAGGTATTTATTGAGCCGGAAGGTCTCTATACAAATGAGATGTATATTGGTGGAATGTCCAGTTCTCTGCCGGAAGATGTGCAGGAAGAAATGTATCATTCCGTACCGGGACTGGAACATGCAAAAATCGTAAAAAATGCATATGCCATCGAATATGACTGTATTAATCCACGTCAGTTATATCCTACACTGGAATTTAAGAAAATCAAAGGACTGTTCAGCGGCGGTCAGTTTAACGGAAGCTCAGGGTATGAAGAAGCAGCGGCGCAGGGACTGATCGCAGGAATTAATGCTGCTCTGGAAGTTAAAGGTCAGGAACAGCTGATTCTTGACCGTTCTGAGGCTTATATTGGTGTTCTTATTGATGATCTGGTAACAAAAGAAAACCATGAGCCATACAGAATGATGACCAGCAGAGCGGAGTACAGATTACTTCTCCGACAGGATAATGCGGATCTGAGACTTCGTAAAAAGGGATATCAGGCAGGGCTCATCAGTGAAGAGGATTATCAGAAAATCCTTACGAAAGAAGAACAGATAAAAACAGAGATCAGCAGAGTAGAACATACAAATATCGGAGCAAACAAAGAGGTTCAGACCCTTCTGGAAAGCTATAACAGCACACCGCTGAAATCCGGAACCACTCTGGCAGAACTGATCCGCCGTCCGGAACTTTCTTATGAAGCAATCAAACCACTTGATAAAGAACGTCCGGAGCTGCCATGGGATGTACAGGAACAGGTTGACATTAACATCAAGTATGATGGATATATCCGCAGACAGTTAAAACAGGTAGAACAGTTTAAGAAACTGGAAGCAAAGAAAATCCCGACAGATATTGATTATGAGAAAGTTGGAAGTCTGAGAATCGAAGCACGTCAGAAACTGGAAGCATACAGACCGATTTCAATCGGACAGGCTTCCCGAATTTCAGGAGTTTCTCCTGCTGATATATCAGTTTTACTGGTGTATCTTTCCAGTACGAAATAATTAATATAATACGCTTTAATGTGCTTATAAAAACAAGAAATTGGCAAAAAATATTAAAATAGTACATAAAAGAGTAAAATAACGGACTATAAATAACAGATAAAATCATAAAAGCACATAAAACAACCCTGTAAAATATACAAAAATAATAAATAAAGGTAGAAAAAGGAGAATAATACATGCCGTATAATCTGACGACATTGGAAAATGGATGCAGAGAACTGGGTATAGAGCTGAGCCAGAAGCAGAAAAATCAGTTTATCCAGTTTTATGAATTTCTGGTAGAAAAAAATAAGGTTATGAATCTGACAGGTATTACTGAGTTTGAGGAAGTTCTTACAAAGCACTTTCTTGACAGTCTTGCCTGTGTAAAAGCCATTGATATGACAAAAGTAAAAACAATTATGGACATCGGTACAGGTGCCGGATTTCCAGGTGTGCCTTTGAAAATTGCTTTTCCACATCTGGAGGCATGTCTGCTGGATTCTCTGAAAAAGAGGGTAAACTTCCTTGAGGAAAGTTTTGAGCTTCTTGGATTAGAAGGGATTAAGGCGATTCATGGAAGAGCAGAAGAGTATGCAAAAAATAAAGAGTATCGTGAGAAATATGATCTCTGTGTATCCAGGGCAGTATCAAACCTTGCAACTCTGTCAGAATATTGTCTTCCTTATGTAAAGATAGGAGGAACTTTCATTTCCTATAAATCAGGAACTGTACAGGAAGAGGCAGAAGAAGCAGAGAAAGCAATCAATATCCTCGGTGGTCAGGTGAAAGACATCACATACTTTAAATTGCCGGACTCCGAGATTGACCGATCCCTTGTCATTATAAATAAGAAAAAATCTACACCTGGAAAGTATCCGCGTAAAGCAGGAACACCATTAAAAGAACCATTGTCATAATAAATCTATGTATAGTTGTCTCATGAAATCTTCTGGCAAAAAATGCCGAGATTTCGGGACAGCTATTTTTTTCAAACAAACATCACAGAATAATCACACTTTTATCCTAATTTCATCACAACTTCATCATAAACTATTTTTATAGAGATGTCCTCGGGTTCCCCCATTCTCTGTTTCACCTGGGGACATTTTCTATATTTTATTTTGGCAAAAATTAAGAGGAGGAGAACACATTGATTGAAGTAAACAATCTGGTCAAACGATATGGTAACCATACGGCAGTTGACCACCTTTCCTTTAAAATAGAGAAAGGCAAAATCTATGGATTTCTGGGGCCAAACGGTGCAGGAAAATCCACTACAATGAATATGATAACCGGATACATCGCATCCACCGAAGGAACCGTCAAAATTGACGGACACGATATCCTCGAAGAACCGGAAGCGGCAAAGAAATGTATCGGTTATCTGCCTGAACAGCCGCCGGTCTATTTTGATATGACTGTCCTGGAATACATGAAATTTGTGGCAGATCTCAAGAAAATCCCAAAAGATAAAAAAGCAAACATGATCGAAGAAGTCATGGATATGGTAAAGATTTCAGACATGAGAAACCGTCTGATAAAGAACCTGTCAAAAGGTTACAGACAGAGAGTTGGTCTTGCTGAGGCGATTATGGGGTATCCGGAGGTGATCATCCTGGATGAGCCGACAGTAGGTCTTGACCCTAAACAGATTATTGAAATCCGAACCTTAATTAAAGAATTAAAAAAGAAACATACCGTTATTCTCAGCTCGCATATACTTTCTGAAGTAAGCGCGGTATGCGATTACGTGCTGATCATTTCTCATGGAAAACTGGTAGCAAGCGATACTCCTGAGAATCTTGGAAAACTTGCAGAAGGATCCAATACTCTGGAGATGCTTATTAAAGGTGAAAAAACACAGATCAGGCAGGCTCTCGAGGGAATCGAGGGAGTCAACAGCGTAACAATGGAAAAAGATGAGAAACAGAATCTCTGGAGTGTGAAAGTTTCAACAGAGGAGCAGAATGACATTCGGGAAGAAGTATTCTACAAAATGTCGGAGATTAACAGCCCAATCTATGAGATGAAGTCTAGGAAAGTATCACTGGAGGAAATCTTCCTTGAACTTACTGCATCTGATAAACCAATATCTGCAGACGAAGTCCCAAATACACCTGAAGATAAAGATACTGATGCCGGTAAATCAAACGAGACAAACGTAAAACAGACATCAGCAGAAATACCGGAAGAACAGAATAATGATAAAGGGGGAGAGAAATAACCATGACAGCTATATATAAAAGAGAGCTGAAAAGTTACCTGACATCCATGGTAGGATATTTATTTATCTTTTTCATTCTTGTACTGACAGGTATTTATTTTTCAGCATATCAGCTTTCAGCAGCATATCCGAAATTTGAATACACCTTAAGTGCAATTACCTTTGCATTCCTGATCGGAGTACCGATTTTGACTATGCGTGTACTTGCAGAGGAAAGAAAACAGAAAACAGATCAGCTGCTTCTGACAGCACCGGTTTCTGTGAGCGGTATTGTAATAGGTAAATATCTTGCACTGGTAACTGTATTTGCTGTTCCGATGGCAGTTATGTGTACTTATCCGCTGATTATGTCCAGGTTTGGCACAGTAGAGTTTGCATCTGCATATACAGCAGTCCTGGGATTCTTTCTCCTGGGATGTGCAAATATTGCAATCGGTGTATTTATGTCAGCATTAACTGAGAGCCAGGTAATTGCAGCGGTACTCACATTTGTTTTCTTATTTGCATTTTACATGATGAATGGTATTTCTTCATTCTTCTCTCAGACATCTATGTCGACATGCGTGACATTTGGGTTATTGATCCTGGCAGCAGCCATCATTATCTATACCATGATCAAGAATATTCTGATCTCAGCAGTGATCGGTGTGATCGGAGAAGTGGCACTGATTATTATTTATGTAGTAAAATCCAGTATTTTTGAGGGCGGTATTCAGAAAGTCCTGGATGTGTTTAATCTGAGCGGACACTTTGATAATTTTACAAGTAACATCTTTGATATAAAAGGAATTGTATATTTTCTTTCTGTGATCGCAGTATGCCTGTTCCTTACAACACAGTCTATTTTGAAGAGACGCTGGAATTAGTGGGGAGGTGAAAGAAAATGAAACTGAAAGAAAAGATGAAAAATAATAACCATAAAAAATTTGACAAAAAGAAACTGATTGGCACCATCAGTAAGAAGCATATCAAAAACGGCTCTTACACAATGGTTATGTCAGTGATATTTATTGCAGTAGTTGTAGTGCTCAACATGATCGTAAATGCGATTCCGTCCAAATATTCAGAAATTGATATCAGCAGCCAGAAACTCTACAGTATTGGTGATGATACAAAAGCAATGCTGAAAGATCTGGACAAGGACGTAACAATTTACCAGATTGCACAGAGCGGTTCTGAAGATGAGAATATTACCAATCTGCTTAAGAAATATGAAGATGAATCCAAGCATATTAAAGTAGAGCAGAAGGATCCTGTAGTAAATCCTAAATTTGTAACGGAATATACAAGTGATGATCTTTCTGCAAACAGTCTGATCGTTGTATGCGGCGACAGAAATAAAGTCATTGATTACAACAATATCTATGAGAGCACAATTGATTATCAGACCTACAGCTCTCAGACCACCGGTTTCGACGGTGAAGGTCAGATCACAAGTGCGATCGGATATGTAACATCCGAAGATCTCCCGATCCTTTATACACTCGAGGGACATGGTGAGAAGGAGATGGATTCTACTATCAAAGAAGACATCGAGAAGGCAAACATGGATATTCAGTCTCTGAATCTTCTTACAGAGGGAAGTGTTCCGGATGATGCAGACTGCCTGTTCATTGATTCTCCATCCACAGATATTTCAGAAGATGAAAAGACTGCTATTATTGATTATCTTGAAAATGGCGGAAAGGCGATGATTTTCTCTGATTATACAACAGAAGACCTGCCAAACTTTGATGCAGTTCTGGAAAACTATGGTGTTCAGAGAGAAGCTGGAATCGTATTTGAAGGTGATAATCAGCATTATGCAATGCAGATGCCATATTATCTGGTTCCGACTATAAACAGCACAGATGCAAGCTCTGAGACTGTTTCCGGAGGATATTATGTACTTGTACCATATGCACAGGGAATCAAAAAAATGGATGATGTAAGAGATACCGTAACGATCAACAGTATCCTCACCACATCAGACCAGGCATATTCCAAGACAGATCTGAACAGTGATACTCTGGAGAAAGAAGACGGAGACGAAGCTGGCCCATTTGATCTGGGAGTAAGCATCACAGAGACTCTGGATGATGACAAAGAAACGCAGATCGTATACTATTCAACTTCCAATCTGATGGAATCACAGGTAAATCAGATGGTATCCGGCGGAAATGAGAAGCTGATCATCGAATCTCTGAAGTGGATGACAGACACAGAAGACAGTGCAACCGTATCTATCCCATCCAAGAGCCTGTCTGTATCTAATCTGACACTTACAGACTATGATGCTGCATTCTGGAAGATCTGCACCATCGGTCTGATTCCTGGATTCTTCCTTGTTGTAGGGTTTGCAGTTTGGATGAAGAGGAGAAAAGCTTAAATGAAGAATAAAACTGTAAAAATGGTTCTTGCAGTTGTAGTTCTTGGTGTCTGCTGCGGGGCTTACGCAGGTGTAAAAACCTACGTAGCCCATCAGGAGCAGAAAGAATCCGAAGAAGATTCTGAAGAAAGCACAACTGTATTTACTGCATCAACAGATAACATTAAATCTCTGGATTTTATGGTTGATGATACAGAGACAACATTTGAAAAAGATGATGACAGCTGGGTAAAGAAAGACGAAACAGATTTTCCGGTAAATCAGACTACTCTGGACAGTGCAGCATCTGCTATTGCATCTGTCGATTCAGACAGAGTTCTGGAGGACGTAGATGATCTTTCAGAATATGGTCTGGACTCTCCGTCAAACACGATTAAGATTGTAACAAAATCTGATGAGGAAGATGGCGATGACATAACAACTACACTGTATGTGGGAGATGAAAATTCCTCCACCAGTCAGTATTATGTAAGAAAAGATGATGATGAGAAGACAGTATACCTGATAGATTCTTCCTGCGTAGAGCCGTTTGCCAAATCATTGAATGATTATGCGCAGATGGAAGATTTCCCTGCAATTTCCAATACAGATACCATTACAAAAATTTCTGTAGACGGCGATAATTCCTATGAATTATCAAAAGACGAAGATACAAGTACCTGGTCAGTAAAAGGCAGCGAGGATGAAGAAAAAGCAGACTCAGCTACCGTAAGTTCTTTGGTATCTTCATTCGGAAGCATGGCATATAGTTCACTTGCAGATTATAAATGTGACGACAAGAGCAAATATGGTCTGGATAAACCATATGCAACAATCACAGTAGATTATCAGGAAGAAGTTGCTGATGATGACACTGATGAAGACACACAAGATGATACGACAGCTTCCGGTGAGACGGCAGATGAAGATGCTTCATCTGTGGAAGAAAACAGTGACGATGCTGAACAGGATACAGAATCAGACGAAAGTGTAAGTGAAACTACGGATGAAACATCTGAGGCTGAAGATACTGACGGTGAAGAAGCAGAAGATGAAACATCAGAAAACTCAGACAGTGCATCAGACAATGAGGATTCTTCGGAAGAAGAAACTAAGATGGCAGATAAGCAGCTTACAATTCTTGTTGGAAATGAAACAGATGACAGCAGCAGATATGTCATGGTAAATGACAGCAATGAAGTCTATACGATGTCAACGGATACTCTGTCCGCGCTAACTGATAAATCAGAAGAAGACTTCTGGGATATGACAGTAAGTTATGTATCTTTAAACAGCCTCGGAAGCCTCAAAGTAAATTATCAGGGCAGTGATTATAAAGTAAATGTTTCACGTGAAACATCCACAGATGATGATGGAAACGATACAGAAACAGTTACCTATAAACTGAATGGTTCTGATCTGGATGAAACAACATTTACAACATTCTACAATAAACTGATCAACATGACGGCTCAGAAACGTCTGACAGATAAATATGAACCTGACGGTGATGCAGAACTGACAGCTATATTTACAGAAGAAGACGGTGATACACAGGAAGTTGCATACTATAGCTACGATACAAACTATTATGCGGCAGTGGTGGATAATAAAGTATATCTCGTAAATAAGATGAATGTAAAAGAACTGTTCACAGCATTTGAATCAGTTGTCGGA
>OIML01000260.1_pt1 | contig 9710 bp, 14 predicted proteins | sample 1584811 | NCBI WGS metagenome assembly OIML01 (sample SAMN02674698, study PRJEB24791) | human gut metagenome, SKBSTL036 | isolation source: stool | host: Homo sapiens | place: USA
GGCGGTATGCGGAAGCACCAGGGCGCAGGCGCGCGACAGCTTGAAGGCGACGCTCGGGGTGCCGCTATGAGCACGCATTACAAGAACCGCCAGCCGTCCGGGTGCGCCGGGTTCATGGAGGACGCGGCAATGGTGCCGCTGGCGCTCGTCGTTCTGGCCGCGTTCGTGTTCCTCATTGTGCCGTTCTGCGTGGTGCGGAGAAAGGATTGAAGAAGATGGATAACGAGGGAACGACGTGCTGGTACCTATGCGACGGATGCGAGTGGAACGCGGGCGACGTGTCGCTTGCCCGTTGCCGCTGCGCGAAGTACCCCGGCGCTCCTATAGAGACGCGCAAGCGCGTCATGAGCAGCCGCGCCGAGCCGTCCGACGTGTGCCCAAACGCTGCGCCTAAGACGAGCGACGTTACAACGGAGAAGGTGCTGCGCGTGCACGGGGCGTGCCGCTGCGGTGTCATGCGCGCGAAGAGGCTGCTCGAATGGGCGGAGGGCGACCTGTCAATCGCCGTCGAGTGCGCCCAGCACCTCGGCAAGTGCGTGAGCGTGACCGACGGCGGCGGCAACAAGATCGGCTACGCGGAGATGCGCGCCAAGATGCTGCTCGCCGAGAAGAAGGGAGGAAGGCCGTGAGGCGCGAGGCGTGCGGAGGGGAGTTCGGCCACGGCGACATCCGCGTCGGCGTTGTGGTGCCCGTATGGCTCGACCGCAACGGATGGGGGCAGAGGACGGAGCCGTACGCGGTCGGCGTGTCCATGGACGTGTGCAACGGCTGCTACGAGGGCGCGGCGGTGCTGCACGGGTCGGGCGACGGGACGGTGACGTTCGAGCCGTTCCCCGGAACGGAGCACACGACCGGGCGCGCGGTCGCGGAGAAGAAGCGGGGCGAAAGGCGCGAGTTCGACGAGGAGTTCTGGCTGCGGCTCGTGACCGACGAGGACGGCGCGCTCTCGAAGGAGAAGGTGCTTGCGGAGCTGCACGACTGCAGCGTGCTGCTCGACATCGTGCCCAAGGTCTACGACGAGGTTGCGGAAGGACGCGCCTCCAAGCCGTTCACGGTGCCGGAGGTCGTGTGCTGGCTCGTGGAAGACCGTATCGAGAGATACGTGGAGGAGGCGCTGGAAGAGCAGCGCCGGGGGCTTCAGGGCGATTGAGAGGGGCGGCCATCGGGCCGCCCCTTTGCTTTTCCACCGCTCTTCAACAGGATGCGGAAAGACGAAAGTAAAAAAAAGAATTAAGAGAAAAAGTTAAGACAACAGTGAAGGAATGTGGTAAGATCGCACGAGGACGAAAGGAGGCCGTTGTGGACGATTGGCCTTACCGCCCGCGCTGCGAGAAGCCGACGGAATGGACTGTCGAGCACGATCTGCGCTGCGACGGGGACGAGCGCTTCGAGTTCGGCCACGTTCTGGTGTGCGGAGGGTGCGGGGCGAAGGTGCCGGTAAGCTCGCGGCATATTTTCCGGGAAACCGGCAAGATACGTCGGCTCGCCTGAATTAAATAATCGAGAAAGGAGACGGACATGCCGGAGAAAAGGTACGTGAGCGGGTTCTTCAAGAAGGGCGACCTCGTGGTGTACGCGCCGATGAACGAGGACGGCAACGCGTTCAAATGCGAGATCGGCGTTGTGAAGAGCGTGGACGAGGGGAGGATGACGGCGTTCGTCGCGTACAGCACGGGCGACACGTGCGCGCACACGCGCCTCGAAAACCTCATGAAGGTCGAGAACGCATACGCCGTGCGCGCGCTCGCAGACCGCATGGAGCAGCTGGGGTGCCCCAAGCTGTGGTCGCTTGCCGACGGCTACGAGGATTGGAGCAAGGAGGGGCAGGATGACTGACGAGGCGCAAGGGATTCCCCGCGACATAACGCCGGAGGAGGTGTGCCGCCTCGTGACCGGCGCGCTGTACCCGAAGGAGATGGCCCTGCTGCAAGAGACGCAGCGCCAGCTCGACGAGGAGCGCAGGATGCTCGATGAGACGCGCGAAAGGTGCAAGGCGCTCGAAAGCGAGTTGAGTTCCGCGCGCATGCGCATCGACAAGCCGCTGCGCGACGCATGGCTCGGAGAGGCGATTGCGGCGCTCGCGGAGCGCGTCGTCGCGTACCGTCCCAGCTTGGTTCGCACCGACTGGCCGGAGAAGTGCCCCGACTGCAACGAAGACCGCAAGATCGCGTTCACCTCGCCGCAGGGGAACGCGTGCACCGAGACGTGCCAGACATGCGGCGTTCGCATCGTCGAGTACCAGCCGGTAGAGTACGTGCTGGCGAGCGTGCGGAAGCGGTTCAGATACGAGAGCGGCGCAGACGGGACGGAGCCGTGCGATCTTTACTACGCGCCCAGCGGGGACGACGACATCGACGGCGCAAGCCGGTTCGACCTCGAAAACGTCGTCGCGGAGCTTCCGGAAGAAGGCGGCATGCCGTCGCTGTTCAAAACGCAGCACGAGGGCGAGGACGACTGTTACCCGTTGTGCTCCGACACCCTGTTCTGCGACAAGCGGGACTGCCAGACCGCATGCGATCGGATTAACTCACGGGAAGGATACCCGAGAAGGGAGAATTACAGATGGTGGGGAAGCGAATCGTCATGGGCGCTCGGAAGGAGCCAAGCGGCGCTGAACGCAAGGGCGCTCGGCCTGTTCTCGGCGCAAGGCGCCGACGGCAAGCCCATATTCTACGGCAGCAAGGTCGCGTTCGAGGAAGATCAGGACGTGCCGTTCTCCGTCGTCGGCTGGGCCGTGGCGCAAGCCGCGCCGGTGGCCGTGATCGAGCAGCTCAACAAGGTCGGGCTGCATCCCGCCGACACCCTTATGCTGGCAAACCCGGAAAGGCTGGTGAGCATCGAGCGGCACGAGGCGCTGGAAGGAGCCGGGCATTGGGAGTTCCTTCGGGCGCACCGCGAGGAGAGGGCCGACGGCGCATGGCGGGCCGAGATCGAACGGCTCGAACGCGAAAGCGCCGCCTACGAAGCGCAGGCGATGGAGGGCAAGGAGGCCGCCCGCCCGCTCGGCGCGGTTGACGAGAGGGCGCGCGCGGAGGAGGCGGCTGCGGCGCAGGACATGGCCGGGCACCTAGGCTTCGTGCCCGGAGCAGTGCTGGCGAAGGATGGGAAGCGGTACCGGGTCGAGGCCGTCGTGAACCCGGAGGGAGGCCCGTGCGCGGTTCTGTCGGACGAGAACGGCGAACGGCGCGACGTGTGGCTTCGCGGGCTTTCCGACCACGGCTTCGAGGAGGTAGAGGATGTCTGATCGCCGCCCCGACGCGTGCGAGGAGCGCGCGGGCAACGTGCCGAAGGGCAGGCGCGAGGACATAGGGAGGCGCGCGGAGGAGGCGCTGGCCCGCGCGCTCGAACGGGAGGCCGAAGGCGCCCGGTGAGAGGAAGGGCTACCGCGAACTCCTCGAAGCGTTGGAGAGGTGCGGCCCGGACGACCCGAAGCCGCTCCTCGACTGCTTCTTGGAGAACGAGGCAGACCCGGTTCTGACGTGCGCGGTGGTGCGCAAGCTCTACCGCTACGGGCACGATTCGTGCGGGAAGATTCTCGACTACTTGCAGAAGTTCGAGCGGCACCCGTCGGAGTACCACACCGAAGACGACTGGAAGGCGCCCGCAAAGGCGCCCCAGACGCCGCAGGAGGCGGGGAAGGCGGACGACCCCCCCCTGCAACTAGGATTGAATCTGCGAGGCTTAGAAACGGCGAGACGTTCTCTTGGGAACAGCCGCCGCTTCTGTGAGAGGAGACGGGCATGGGCGGGAATAGGAGCGAGACGGTCGGATGCGATGTATGCGCACGATGCGGCGCGGTCATCGTGGCGGTGCCGACGGCTGATGGGGAGCGCAGGTGCGCCAGATGCGGAGGCTCCGACTTCTTCGCATCGACGGTCGATGTCGATGCGCCATTGTTCGAGCGCGACTGCTATCAGCTCGCACGGTGCGCCGAGTGCGTCAACATGTGGAGCGCCGTGCGCCAGTATGGACGTGCGCCGTCGGCGCTCGTGCTCTGCCCGTTCCTGCGCGGTCGCGCTGGCATAAGGCTCGCTCCGCTTGTCGTAGCGGGCGCGATGGCCGACGAGGAGTGCCCGTTCCGCCGTCCTGCATCGTGCGTCGGAGATGCCGAGCTGTCTGAACTCGCCATGATGGGCAACTCCGCAGCCGCCGACGAGTTGAGGCTGCGCGGGCTTCCGGCGAGGTGCCCGCTGTGCGGTTCGGTGCCGACCGTCGAACGGAGCACGACCGGTCTTGCCGTCGGAGGAAGGCTCGCGCTCTTGTCGGTGCGGTGCGGATGCGGCTTCGAGGTGTGCGAGCGGATGCCGTTCGAGCTGTTCGAGGCAGGCGAGGGCGTTGCGCGAGCGCACATGCTCGACCGCGCCCTTGCGAAATGGAACGCGCGCGCCGTCGCGGTGCCGTCGTTGGCGAGAATCGTGCGCATGTTGAAGGAGCATACGGTAGAATAGCCGTTGCCGATAAAAGGAGAAAGGAAGAGCCATGGAGAAAGCGAAGCTGCCGTTCGAGCTGCTGCCGAGAGAGCTTTCGGAGCGCATCCGACGGAAGATTCTGAAGATGCCGCAGCTCGACATCGAGCGCGACGGCGCGATGGTCACCGACTGCGACCTCCGCATCAAGGGCCTCGACGGCGGCGAGGTCGTGTACTCGTTCGTCATCGACGTGTTCGGCCCCAAGACGGTCGAGCTGGCGCGCCGTTTGGAGGAGGCCGACGGGGAGCCGCATCAGAACTCCCGCACGTTCGAGCTGGAAACGGGCATGCAGCTCGAAGGCTGGCCCGGAAGGAAGCAGGTGCGGTGGATGGCGCGCCGCATCGCCAAGGACTGCGCCGAGTTCTACCTGTCGAAGGTCTACTACGGGTTCGAGGGCGACGCGAACATCCTCCTCGACGCGATGCGCGAGAACGAGGAGAACCGCGACATCATCGAGGAGATGCGCGTGCCGTGCGGCCCGAAGGGCGACAAGGGCTATGTCGGAAGCGACAGAGCGCCCGCGCCCGACGAGCATCCTGCCAACCGCGTGCTGCCGGAGGAGATCGCCGCGCTCATGGCATCCGCCGAGTTCTTCGACGAGAAGAGGTACGGCAACACCACGGTGGTCACGGCCAAGCTGCCCAACGGCTGGACGATCACCGAGCAGAGCGCGTGCATCGACCCGGACAACTACGACCACGATCTTGGCGTTGAGATTTGCAAGAAGCGCATAGAGGACGAGCTGTGTAAGCTGGAAGGCTACCGCAAGGTATGCGAGAGGGCGGTGCGAGATGGCGAGCAAGGGTAAGGCCGAGAAGGTCACGGAGGCCGTTCTTGGCGGCGATGGAAGCCCGTACGCCGCGCGCGTGGACGGGTGCGAGATCGTGTGCGCCTACAACGGCAACGCCGTCGCCAAGCTGCCCGCCGCGTCGGGCGAGGGCGTTGGAAGCGGCTGCAAGCGCTGGACGGGCGCAGTGCGCCGCGAGCTGGCGCTGGCCGTCAGCGGCGCTCTGGTCGCGCGCAACCTGCACGGAAACCTCGTGTACACCGTACCGGCCAACGAGGGAATCGACGGCGACCGCCTCGCGTCGGGCATCCTCGTCGGCCTCTCGTTCGGGGGCCAGCTCTTCGAGCTGACGACCTCCGTCACGTTCGACGCTGGCGCGCTCGACGGGGAAGACCCGCTGTCGGTCGTCAAGGGCAACTGCGAGATCGCGGCGCGCTCCCTCGTGGAGACGGTCATGGCGAGCAGGCTGCAACCCTAGCGAACGCCCATAGGAGCCACGGAGACCCCGCGTAAGGCGGGGTCTTTTGCTTTCATGGGTGGTTTGTCGTAGAATTGCCGACATGACCGCACAGAAGAACATACGCAAGGGAAGGCCCGCGAAGTGCAAGGTGTGCTCGCACCCAGACCGCGCGGCAATCGAGATGACGTGCGTCACCGGCGCGGCGCTGTCGTGGACGGAGCTTGCGTCCGTCGTCAACAAGGCGTACGGCACCGACTTCCGAGCGCGCACGCTTCAGAACCACATGGCGAACCACCATCTCGAAGAGACCGCCTTGGAGGCGGGCATCATCATGAAGGGCATCGTGAACGAGGACGGCGAGACCCCGCGAATCACGGCGCAGTCCATGCTTCAGACGATGTTCATACAGGGAGCGCGCGACGTTGCGGAGGGCAAGATAAGGCCGCGCAACGTCGGCGAGATGTTGCAGATCATGGAGGCGATGGAACGCTTGCAGAAGGCGCAGGAGGAGAGGGACTTCATGGCCGACGGCGACCGTCAGGGCTTCTACATGGCCTTGGCGGCAATCGGCGAGGCGGTCAAGAGCGTGGTAACGCCCGAACAGCTCGCCTCGATCATCGCCCGCTCGCAGGCCATCGGCATGAAGATGGACTTCACGGCCATCCCCGTTCAGGCCGCGCAGTCCGTGACGGAGATAGACTACGACGTTATCGCCGACGACTACGACAGGCTCGGTCGCGCCCGGACGCGCGAGGAGCTTGTGGCCGCTGGCGTTATGACGGACGAGGAGGAGCTGAACGGCATCCTCGACGCGTAAGGGGAGGGCCGAAGCCCCCCCCCGCTACGCGAGCGGCCGGCCCGCGTCCTCGAAGCGCATGCGCCCATCGACGACGGCGCGCAGCTCCTCGGCCGATATGGACTTCCCGGCCTGCTGCTTGGCGAACTCCTTCACGTGCCTGCGCGCGGTCGGGCCGTAGTCCGCGTCCGGGTAGAGCGCGATGCGGCCCTGCCCCTGCGTCTCGGCCACCTTAGCGCCGTAGCTGTACAGCGTCAGGGTGCCCCCCCCCGATTCCACGAGCGCCTTCCCGTAGAACGACTTCCTCGCGTCGTGCATGGCCTCCAACTGGTAGATCATCTCCCTGCTCCTTCCTAGAACGTCGGGTCTTCGCACTTCTCGCGGATGCCCAGCGCGAACCGTCGGTCTTGCCCGAGCGCCTTCCACCCCCGCTTGGTCTTGACGAGCGTCACGCCGTTGGTTGGCGCGGCCTCCCTGAGCCGCTTGCAGCCGCCGCAGCCGTCCGTCTCGCCCCTGTCGTCGCATCTGTCGGTTCCGATCTGCATGAAGAGCATGTGCGTGCAGCGCCGCTTCTTCTCGCCGACGGTCAGCGGAACGCTCTCGCAAGCGTGCTCTTGGCACTCGCTTCGCCCGTTGGAATCGACGCGCGTCCACTTGTCCTTGGCCACGATCACGCGGGAGGGGCTGACGACCTTCTGCACCGTGTACGGCTCGCGGTCGGAGTACATCATCTCCGTCGCGCCCATGCCCACGCGCAGCGCGCCGACCTGCTTGCCCTCGTCCATGCGGTTCTCGACGCTTCCGTACCACTCCATGGCCACCACCCCTTCCCTATCTCCTCGTGCGCGAGATGGGCTATCGCCCATTCGCTCGCCTTGCGCAGAGAATCGAGGCGGTATCCCTCGCCGTAGGTTTCGATGCCGTCCTTCATGGACACGTTGAACTCGCCTTGGCGGTCGATGCCGATGGTGCCCTTCCTCTCGCCGTTCAGCACCACGTCCCAGCAGCCGGGCAGCAGGTCGTTCGACACGATCTTCGCGTCTCGACCGGCATCTTTCTTAAATTATTCTCTTACATTCTTGTTTTACATATACCCTTCATATTTCCCACTTTTCACTTGACTTCTTTTCTTAACACGTGATAGGATGCCCGTTGCGAGGCAACGCAAGGTGGAGAAGGTGCATGCGATGGAGGAATGGCGCGGCATAGCAGGCTGCGAAGGGTGCTGTCAAATATCCAGTTGCGGTCGCGTCAAAAGTCTCGAACGCCCTATTTACAGGGCGGATGGAAGCCTCCATCGCATGCAATCGGAAAAGATTCTTGCCGACCGAGTGAACACATACGGATACCATCTTGTTCTGTTGAGCAACATGGGCGCAACGGAAGCAAAGTGCATCCACAGGCTTGTCGCAGAGGCGTTCATACCGAACGACGATGGCAAGCCGCAAGCGAACCACATCGACGGCGACAAGGCCAACAACGCTGTCGAGAACCTTGAATGGTGCACCGGTCGAGAGAGAGCATCTTGCACGCTCGCGATGTGCTTGGCAGGAAGTTGAGCGGAAGACGCAAGCTGACGAACGACGATGTGCGGCATATAAGGGAAAGCGCCGAACCGTATACGGCGCTTTCCAAACGGTATGGCGTATGTTTGGACACAATAGGTGCGGCAAGGCAACGAAGAACGCATCGAAGCGTCGTTTGAACGCTCTTTGACATTCATGCGGGGTTAGCTCAACGGTAGAGCAGGGAACTCATAATTCCTTGGCCGCAGGTTCGACACCTGCACCCCGTACCATACATACAGCAGCGCGGCATCGAAAGGTGCCCGCTGACGGAAGGCCGAGGGCGGTTGATGCGACATGTCGATTATTTAATCGAGGTCGCGCCGTTCTGCCCGAAAGGATGAGGGGCGCGCCGTCGCATCGTCGGCCCGCAGCTCCCCGCCCTCGACTTTCCGTCAGCGACGAAGCTGATGCCTTGGGATGCGGCGCTAGGCCTTCGATGGCTAGGGCTATGGACGAATCGGACGTGACGCTCGCGCGCATCCACGAAGGCACCCCCGTGGCCGACTTTCGCAGAGGAGGCGAGCGGGGTACGCGGTGGGAGGACGCCGTTATCCGGTAGTTTCCCGAACGCGGGTTCCGAGCACGGGCCGCTGCGAACGGGCCGCGCAGAGGGGCGAGGGAGGATGCCGAAAGTCATCATCGGTGGGCATCCTGACTGCGGACGGCGAGGGCACCCGCAGCGAACTTGGGAAGCGCCCGAACGGTGCGCATTGCACCTTCCTCCGGCGCTTCCCATGCATCGGGAGGTAGCTCAACGGCAGAGCACTGGGCGCGCCGCAACAGGTACAGCATGTGCGGGTTCGATTCCCGCCCTCCCGGACTGAAGCCGACGGCCCGCAATCGCGGGCCTTTCTTTTGTAAGATAAAAAAAAGAAAGAAAAAGTTAAGACAAAAGTTAAGAAGTGTGGTAACATGGGCGACGCACCGGCGAGATAAGACGCTCGGCGGCGCGCACGAAGGACGAACGCGCCGGAACGAGGTACGCGTACCGTTGCGGCGGCGGGGCAATGCCCGCCCAACGGCGTTCGGAGCGCCCATGTCCGCGCCTCCCGTGGAGGGAGGAGAGCGGGCAAGCGCGACGGGGATGCCCGGAGCCGGGAGGGCCGTACACCCTCCCGGACGAAACATTGAAAACGCACCCCCGTAGCCCAGCGGAAGGGCAGATTCCTCCTAAGAATCAGGTCGTAGGTTCGATTCCTACCGGGGGTGCCAGACGAGCAGTCGCCTTGCGGTCAAGTCGGTTGAGATGCGGCATACAGGCCGACCACTCACTGCAAGGCTGTGAATAGCCGGAACGGCACTGTCAGCGGGATGCAAGCAGGGCCGTCACCCAAGCCCGAAAACGCGTCCTGCGGGGAGCGGGACGGCCCGCATGCGGCGCTGGATGCCAACAGGATGCCCCCTGCGACGGCAGGGCGATACGTTGAGGGCGGAAAGCGCCGTCGGGGCGGGTTCGCCGATTGAGGTGGTCGGCGATCAGGCGGTTCGATTCCTCCGCCGTCCCGCGCTCTTCCCTTCGGCATGAGGTTCGATGCGCGCTCTGTTCGGAGGGGCGGAGCGCCCATCGAACCCTATGCGAAAGACCCGGCATAGGGGCGGGCGGCACTATTCGTGCATGGTGGACAGGCAC
>OIML01000261.1_pt1 | contig 9680 bp, 10 predicted proteins | sample 1584811 | NCBI WGS metagenome assembly OIML01 (sample SAMN02674698, study PRJEB24791) | human gut metagenome, SKBSTL036 | isolation source: stool | host: Homo sapiens | place: USA
ACAGGCGCATTGCTCCGCAAACCTGCTGTATAAACTAAAAAATCCGCCGAGGATGCCTCCCAACTGGGAAGCTCCTCGGCGGTATTCGTTTATCGGGTCTGTGTTTTCTCGGTGGTTTTTTTGCCCTGTGCTTTTAATCCAGAATTTTTCCGTCAATGGAGATGGTGACCACCTGCCACGGAATGAACTTTCCGCTGGTCTGCAGTGCCTTTTTTGCCGCCATCTCCAAACCGCCGCAGCAGGGCACCTCCATGCGGAGGATGGTCACGCTCTGGATGTCGTTGCTGCGCAGGATCTCCGTGAGCTTTTCGCTGTAATCTACAGCGTCCAACTTCGGGCAGCCGATGAGGGTCACCTTGCCGCGCATAAATTCCTGATGAAAATTGGCGTAGGCATAGGCCGTGCAGTCCGCTGCGATCAGGAGCTTTGCGCCCTCAAAGTAGGGCGCATGGACAGGAGCCAGCTTGATCTGCACCGGCCAGTTGCGCAGGCGGGAGACCGGCTGTACGGGGGCAGAAGCTGCACTTTCGGCCGCCTCCGGCTGTTCCAGCATCCGCATCCGGGAGCCGGGGCAGCCGCCCTCGTGGAGGTGCTTCATCTTTTCCTGCAGTTCCTTTTTCTTTTTGTTTTCCTGCACCGCCGCCTCGTCGTAAGCAGGGGCTTCCCGTTCCTCAAAGGTGATGGCACCGGTAGGGCAGCCCGGCAGACAGTCGCCAAAGCCATCGCAGAAATTTTCCCGCACCAGCTTTGCCTTGCCGTTGATAATATCAATGGCGCCCTCGTGGCAGGCGGTCGCACACAGCCCGCAGCCGTTGCATTTTTCTTCGTCAATATGGATGATCTTCCGAATCATATCTATACTCTCCTGTTGTGGGTGTTTTTTGCATTTGCAGGTCTATTATAGTATACTAAAGCCATCTTGTCTGTTTGAATTCCAACAAGGAGAGTCTTTATGCAAAAATATCTGCCTGTTCTGCGGAACTGCCCCTTCTTTACCGGGCTTACCGATGATGAGATCTTGTCCATCCTGCACTGCGTCAGTGCAGCGAAGATCACCCGCCCCCGGGGCTCCTATATTTTCCATGCCGGAGATTCCACAGAGGTCATGGGGCTCATGCTGTCCGGCTCTACCCTTGTGATCCAGGAGGATCTTTGGGGACACCGCAATATCCTGTCCAAGTGCAGCACCGGGGATTTTTTCGGGGAGCCTTACGCCGCCACCCCCGGTGCCATCCTGAACATCAGCGTGGTGGCAGAGGAGGATTGCGAGATCCTGCTGCTGAACGTCAAGCGGCTGCTCACCTCCTGCCCCACCGCCTGCGACCATCACCAGAAGCTCATCCGCAATCTGGTCAGCGTTCTGGCAAACAAAATACTGCTTTTCAACGAGAAGATCACCCATATCAGCAAGCGCACCACCCGGGAAAAGCTGCTGTCCTACCTGTCTGCCGAATCCATCCGGCAGTCCTCCCTCTCCTTTGACATTCCCTTTGACCGTCAGCAGTTGGCAGATTTTCTCTGTGTGGAGCGTGCCGCCATGTCGGTGGAGCTTTCCAAGCTGCAAAAGGAAGGGCTGCTGGTCACAAAGCGGAATCATTTTGAGCTGTTGACCCGTTGACCGTTCCATGCGCCGCCCGCAGGCGGTTTTGTAGGGCAATTTTCCTGTCAGGATGCGCTGGCATAAAAAGAGCGGACAAGCGTTTTAGGGTCGTCCGCTGAAGGATGTATTGTTTTCGTCACTCGATAAATGGGAATTTAGTAACGTAAAAGGAAATATATGACATATACCCAACTAAGTAATCCATGAAAAATCGCCCAACCGACAGACTTCCACGTTGTATAACTAATAACCATAGCCAATGCACTTCCAAAAGTTATTCCTGATTTTACCGTTTTCTTGACATTCATTGATTTATTATCTTCCATGTTTGTTTCCTCCACAAATTCCGAGTTATCCCCCTCAGTATACCACACTTTTTCCCTGCGGAAAAGATACCGCGCACAAAAGGCCTCTCCGGCAACTATCCGCACTCCGGCTCATACACTTTAACAACTATGTACCGGGAGGGATATCGTATGCTGTTGACCCTGCTGCAATTTTTTGCATCCAAATTCCTCGTGCTTGCTCTCCATCTGGAAGCGGGCAGTTTCCCCCGCCCGCTCAGCCCACAGGAGGAGATCCGGACCTTCGCCGCCCTGCGGGCCGGTGATTCATCCGCCCGGGAAAAGCTCATCCGCCACAATCTGCGCTTAGTGGCGCACATCGCAAAGAAATACTATGCTCTCCCCTCTGAGCAGGACGATTTAATTTCCATCGGCACCATTGGCCTGATGAAAGCCGTGGACACCTTCGACTCCACCCGCCGGGCGCGCTTCTCCACTTATGCCAGCCGGTGCATCGAAAACGAGCTCCGGATGCACTTCCGGCGGGAGCGGAAGAACGCCCCCACCCTCTCGCTTCAGGAGACTCTTGATGCCGGAAAGGAGGACTCTGCCCTCACCCTCGCCGATGTGCTGCAGGACGGCTTCTGCATGGAGGACAGCTGTGAAAAACAGGACGATGCCCAGCGCCTGCGCCGCCTCATCGAGGGCCTGCCTGCCCGGGAGCGGAAACTCATATTGTTAAGGTACGGTCTGGCGGGCCAGCCGCCGCTGACTCAGCTGGAAACGGCAAAGCTGCTCCAAATAAGCCGGAGTTACGTTTCCCGGCTTGAAACACACGCACTGGAGCTTTTGCGGGCCGGATGGGAGCAGTCTTAGCTTCCTCTTGCATTCCTCACCGAACTGTGGTACAATACTAAGGCACACGAATCGTGTGCCTTGTCGGACAGCGCCTGCTGCGTGGTTCGGCATACGGATGCGGGTCCTGTACGATGGAGCCGCAGTGAACCAGGTCAGGTGGGGAACCAAGCAGCCTTAAGCGGCGCGCCCCGTGCGTTTCAGTCAGCCTGCATCCGTATGCCGAGTTACGCAAGGCGGGGGTCAAACCCCGTCAGCGCTGTCCGATTTTTTATTACTGACGGGAGGGAAGCACCGATGTATCGCGCATTATACCGCAAATGGAGACCCCAGCGGTTTGAGGATGTCGTCGCACAGCGCGGCATCGTCACGGCGCTGCGCAATCAGGTAGCGTCGGGCCGCGTAGGCCACGCCTACCTGTTTACCGGCGTGCGCGGCACGGGCAAGACCACCTGCGCGAAGATCTTCGCCAAGGCGGTCAACTGCCTCCACCCCCATAACGGCGACCCCTGCGGCGAGTGCGAGATCTGCAGGGGCATCGACAACGGCAGCATCCTCGACGTGGTGGAGATGGACGCCGCGTCCAACAACGGTGTGGACGACATCCGCGACCTGCGTGATGAGACAGCCTACACCCCCAGTGCCTGTCATTATAAGGTATACATCATCGACGAGGTACACATGCTGTCCACAGCGGCCTTCAACGCGCTGCTGAAAACGCTGGAAGAGCCGCCCGCCCACGTCATCTTCATCCTCGCCACGACCGAGATCCAGAAAGTCCCGGCCACCATCCTCTCCCGCTGCCAGCGGTACGATTTCACCCGCATCGGGCCGGAAGACATCGCCCAGCGGGTCGAGTATATCGCCGGCCAAGAGGGCTTAGAGTTGACGACCAGTGGTGCAGAGCTGATCTCCCGCCTGGCCGACGGTGCCATGCGTGACGCCCTCTCGATCCTCGACACCTGCGCCGGCGTGACCGCAAAAATCGATGCTGATGTTGTCCGCCGGATGGCAGGCGTTACCGACCGGAGCTACCTGTTCCATATTTCGGATGCTCTGGAAGCGCAGGACGGCGCAGCGGCGCTGGCTCAGCTGGCCGCACTGCGGCAGCAGTCGGTGGATGTGAAGCGTCTGACAGAAGAGCTCATCGCCCACTACCGCGCCCTGATGCTGGCGGCTCTGCCCGGCGGGCAGAGCCTGCTGTCCGGCGTTTCCCCCGAAGAGGAACAGCAGTACCTTGAAAAAGGCCCTCAGCTGGGCCAGCGGGAGGCCATCCGGGCCATCCGTGCGCTAGGCAACGCCCTTGAGCACATGACCCGGGGCAGTGACCAGCGCATCGAGCTGGAACTGGCCCTCTTCACCCTCTCGGAGCCGCCGCAGGCCGCAGCTGTCCCCGTGGCGGCAATGCCTGTGCAGACTGTCGCTCCTGCCGCCCCGGCCGTCCGGCCCTTTGTTTCGGCACCGATCCAGTCTGCGCCGCAGCCTTTCATGAGTACACCTGCTGCACCCGTGGAACCTGTGGCCGCACCGGCAGTGGAAAAGGAGCCTACTCCCGCGCCCGCTGCAGAGCCGAAGGCCGCTGTCCTGGATATTCCAGAGTCCCCCGCGCCCGCAGACGAAGAGCTTCCACCACCGCCCGACGAGCCGCCGGTGGCAGAGTCGGCCCCCTTGCCCTGGGATGAGCCGACTGCGCCTGTATCGCCCGTACCGGAAGAGAAACCGGTGGAGCCCGCTGCCCCGGTCTCACCGGCAGCACCTGCCCCGGAGTACACTGCCGACCCGGCTCTCAGCCGCCCCCGCAAGGTGGCCGCAGAGGGTATCAATCCCTTCGAGCAGTGGAGCGAGGTCGTCAAGCTCTTACAGGAGAAGGACCCGATGCTTCACAGCTATCTGCGCAAATCGAAGGCGTACTTCGACGGCACACGGGTGCTCATCGACGGCGGCAAGACCTTCCGGGACTTCATCCGTGTCAACAAGGACAGCCAGCGTCTCATCAAAAAGCTCATCGCGCAGGTGTCAGGCGTCGCGGTGCCGATCGGCCCCTACGAGCCCCGCACCGCCGCAAAGCACACCTCCAACGCCGAACAGTCGCTCCATGCGCTGGAAAAGCTGGGTCTGGACGTGAGCATTGAGGACAGCGCGAAGAAAAAAAGATAAACAATAACTTTTAAGGAGAACCAATTATGAAAGCAAGAATGCCCGCAGGCTTTGGCCGCCCCGATATGAACGCCCTGATGCGTCAGGCTCAGAAGATGCAGGATGACATGAAGGCCAAGCAGGCCGAGCTGGAAGCCGCCGAGTACACCGGCAGCGCCTCCGGCGAGATGGTCACTGTCCGCATGAACGGCAAGCACGAGATCCTTGGCATCACCATCAAGCCCGAGGCCGTTGACCCCGACGACATCGAGATGCTGGAAGACCTGGTGGCCGCTGCCGTCAACGCCACCGTCAAGCAGGTGGACGAGACTGCCGAGGCCGAGATGGGCAAGCTGACCGGCGGCCTGAACATCCCCGGCCTCTAAGCGGGAGGGATACGCATGGGTTACACCGCAGCGCCGCTGGAAAAGCTTATTGAGCAGTTCAGCCAGTTCCCGGGCATCGGCCGCAAGGGCGCGACCCGGATGGCCTATCAGGTGCTGAGTATGTCGGACGCGGACGCCGCGGCACTGGCCGAGGCCATCCAGAACGCCCACACCCGGCTCCACCGCTGCCGCGTCTGCCAGAACTACACCGAGGCCGAGCTCTGCCCCATCTGTTCCAGCGCCAAGCGGGACCGCTCCACCATCTGCGTGGTCGAGACGCCCCGCGATGTGCAGGCCTTTGAGCGCACCCGGGAGTACCACGGCCTGTATCATGTCCTCCACGGCCTCATCAGCCCCATGGACGGCATCGGTGCCGAACAGCTCTCGGTGAAGGAGCTGTTGGCCCGGCTGGGCAGCGGCGAGGTGAAAGAGGTCATCATGGCCATGAACCCCACCGTCGAGGGCGAGGCCACGGCCATGTATCTGGCAAAGCTCATCAAGCCCCTGGGCATCAAGACCACCCGTCTGGCCTACGGCCTGCCCGTGGGCGGCAGCCTCGAGTACACCGATGAGACGACGCTTTACCGCGCGCTCTCCGGCCGCGACGAGCTGTAAAGAGCAGATTTTATAGAACCTTAACGATTCTTTCAAAAATCGCTCTTGAAAATCCAGCAAAATGTGATATAATGACAAGACAAAGAAGCTGCTTTTATAGGCAGGGTGCGCCGAACGACGAGAATTTTTGCCCGTATACAAGGCGGTTTCCCGCAGCAATCCTTGGTGGATTGCAAGGGGAAACAACGCAGGATGCGAGCAAAAAGGCCGTTCGGACGATGTGCAATGCTTATGAAAACGGCTTCTAGAGTAAAGGAAAGGAGGCGCGCTTCATGGCACCTGCCAAGGAACGTCCGGCGACAAAGACCATCGCCACAAACCGCGAGGCGCGTCACGAGTATTTCGTGCTCGAAGCGCTGGAAACGGGCGTCGAGCTGAAAGGCACCGAGGTCAAGAGCCTGCGTGCCGGCGGCGTCAACCTGAAGGACAGCTGGGTCGATATTGAGGACGGCGAGCTTCTGGTCAAGGGAATGCACATCACCCCCTACGACCACGGCAACATCTTCAATCAGGACCCTCTGCGGGTGCGGCGTCTGCTGGCCCACAAGACCGAGATCCGGCGCCTGCACCAGCAGTGCAAGCTGCAGGGCTATACTCTCGTTCCCCTTTCTCTCTACTTCAAGCATGGCCGCGTCAAGATGGAAGTCGGCCTGTGCAAGGGCAAAAAGCTCTACGACAAGCGTGCCGACGCCGCCAAGCGCGACGCCAAGCGCTCTATCGACCGGGCTGTGAAGTCCAACGGCAAATTCTACTAAATCTCTTTCAGGCAGCATTCCTGCCCTGAGAATACCAAGCTTTCTGCGCATGGCAACATGCGCTTTATGGGGGCGTAAAGGTTTCGACGGGGGGAGCGAGGCCTGGGCAGCGGGTAGCAGTGGGGGAACTGCTCTAAACTCCTCCAAAAAATTAACTGACAACAATAATTATCAGTTGCTCGCAGCCTGAGTGCTGCGCGTTCCGCCCACTCTTGTGTCGTGTGGGGCCGGGGCGTCCTTTAGACACAGCACCTGAACGGACCTAAGCTTTGCGGACCGGCAGGAACTCATGAAGCTACTGAAGCGTTAGCCTGACGACCGGCGTGACGCGGAGGGAATGTTGTAGATCGCCTGCACCCGGAGACACCTACGCTGAACTCTTTTCGGACATGGGTTCGACTCCCATCGCCTCCACCACACGTGAGCCAGACGAACCCTCTGTGCTCCACCAAAGGGAAGAGCCTCACCGCTTTGCAGTGAGGCTCTTCCCTTTTCATCTTATAGCATCCTTATCCCATGAAATCAAGCAGTACGTCGATGTCCTGACTGATGGCGCGGAGATAGTCAGCTCCGCCGCGCCGGCCTCTATAGTTCCGGGCGCGGCTGCTCATCTCATTCAGGAGCTCTTCCTTCCGCACCAGAACGGGGTCTCCGATCCACTCGTCTTTCTCTATAAAGGCTTCCAGCTGCTCATATTCTTTTATGATACGGACGTTGGACAGGTTCTCCGGGAGGGTACGGGCATCGAACCAGTCCGGCTGCGCGTGAAAGTCCAAAGGCGGCAGCGGGTCCAGCGGCTCATCGGCGTCCCACACATAGGGATGCCGGTCATCTTCTTCCGGCGTCTTCTTGAAGCGTCCTACCCGATTCTCGGCCTTGCCGACCGTCTCATAGTGGTTGAACAGTGCCTCAGCATCGTAACCATAGAGCTCGTAGGCGTCCGAATAGCGGTCTGCATAGTCCTTGTACTGGAACGTCTCGACGCTTTCCGTCCCCGGGGTACGGTCAAGCCAGATGCTCACCGCCTCCGCATGGGTGGGCAGAGCTGCCATGACCGTCAGGGCCAGAACGCCCGATGTGACCGCCGCAATCAATTTTCTTCGCATGATAAAACCTCCTTTTTATGAGCGGTTCATCCCAGGATCGAGAATCTCCGCACTACAGCCAAAAGAGCCGCTGCCCGCAAAATGCGGCAGCGGCTCTTTTCAGCTTTTCAGTTCAGCCGGGTGTCAGCTCAGGACTGGCAGGCGGTGATGAGGCTCATCTTGTAGACCTCGTCGGCGTTGCAGCCACGGGACAGGTCGTTGATGGGAGCGTTCAGGCCCTGCAGGATGGGGCCGTAGGCAGCGTAGCCGCCCAGACGCTGTGCGATCTTATAGCCGATGTTGCCGGCCTCGATGCAGGGGAAGATGAAGGTGTTGGCCTGACCGGCGACCTTGCTGCCCTTGCACTTGACCTGTGCGACCTCGGGAGCAACGGCTGCGTCGAACTGCAGCTCGCCGTCAATAGCCAGCTCGGGGGCCATCTCCTGAGCCTTGATGACAGCGTCGTGGCTCAGAGCGACGGTGCCGCCCTTGCCGGAACCCTTGGTGGAGAAGCTCAGGACAGCGACCTTCGGGTCGATGCCGAACAGCTTAGCGGTCTTAGCGGTCTCGACAGCCACCTCAGCCAGCTTGGCAGAAGCAGCGACCTTGACCTCACCGGTAGCCTTATCGAAGGTATCGGTGTAGTCGATGTTGACGGCGCAGTCGCCCATAGCGATGCGCTTCAGGCCCTCTTCGCCGCAGTCACGGTCCAGAATGAAGCAGGAGCTCACCAGATGAGCGCCCTTCTTGGTCTTGACCAGCTGCAGAGCGGGACGGATGGTGTCGGCGGTGGAGTAGGTAGCGCCGCCCAGCAGGCAGTCAGCCTTGCCCATCTTGACCAGCATGGTGCCGAAGTAGTTGGACTTCTTCAGCAGAGCAGTGCACTCCTCTGCGGTCTGCTTGCCCTTGCGCAGCTCGACCATGGTGTTGACCATCTCATCGAAGCCGGCGTAGTTCTCAGGGTCGATGATCTCAGCAGCGGAAATATCAAAATTGCCAGCAGCGGCAGCAGCCTTGCACTCTGCCTCGTTGCCGACCATAACGACCTTCAGCACGCCCTCAGCCAGCAGCTTGCTTGCGGCCTCCAGGATGCGGGGGTCATTGCCCTCGGTAAAAACGATCGTCTTGGGGTTTGCCTTCAGCTGGGCTACCAGGGGTGCAAACATATCAGCCATTGTTGATTACCTCCGAAATTACTTTGCAATTATTCCCGGGCATCACAGATATGCCCTTCTTTTTTATTCTAGCACAGAGTCAGAAAACTTCAAGACAAATCTTGAATTTTGTGGTATATTTTAAGGAAGAAATCGTGCGATAATTTGTTAAGAAAATGTCATTTAATTTGTGAGAGGATACCGAACTTATGGATTGGGAAACACTGAAAACCGACTGTCTCGCCTGTCAGCGCTGTCCGCTGCACACCACCCGGCACAACGTGGTGTTCGGGCAGGGCGTAGAGAATGCCGAGGTGCTCTTCGTGGGCGAAGGCCCCGGCCAGAGCGAGGACGAGCAGGGTCTGCCCTTCGTGGGACGCAGCGGCCAGCTGCTGGACAAATACCTCTTCGCCATCGACCTCGACCGTGCCTCCAACTGCTATATCGCCAACATCGTCAAGTGCCGCCCGCCCCAGAACCGCGACCCCCTGCCCGCCGAGAGCGAAGCCTGTATGCCCTGGCTGCGAGAGCAGTTCCGTCTGCTGCGGCCTAAAATCGTCGTCTGCCTGGGCCGCATCGCCGCCCAGCGGATGATACGCGCCGACTTTTCGGTGACGAAGGAGCACGGCACCTTTATTGAGAAGAACGGCATCCTCTTTATGGGGACGTTCCACCCCGCCGCCCTGCTCCGTCAGCCCCAGAACAAGCCGGAGGCTTTCGGCGACTTTGTGGCCCTGCGGGATAAAATACACGAGGTGTGCGAGCATACCTACTGATGGGGGCTAAGCCTCTCCCTTTGGGAGAGGTGTC
>OIML01000284.1_pt1 | contig 9251 bp, 8 predicted proteins | sample 1584811 | NCBI WGS metagenome assembly OIML01 (sample SAMN02674698, study PRJEB24791) | human gut metagenome, SKBSTL036 | isolation source: stool | host: Homo sapiens | place: USA
CAGGAAGTGACCGAAGCTACCCAGCAGGCGGTAAAACAGGTAAATCAGATTACCCAATATCTGCAGGACAGTATTCCGGGACTGATTACATTTGGACTGGAAGTGCTGGCGGCACTGGTTGCTTTCTTTATCGGAAGACTGGTGATAAAGTGGATCAGGAAGATTGTGAGGCGTTCATTTGAACGTTCGGAAGCAGATAAAGGAGTTGAACAGTTTGTAGACTCACTTTTGAAATATGGATTGTACGGGATTCTGATCTTTTGCCTGATCTCCAGTCTTGGATTTGATACTACATCGGTGGCGGCGTTACTGGCATCCAGTGGTGTGGCTATCGGTCTTGCGTTACAGGGAAGTCTTTCCAATTTTGCGGGAGGCGTGCTGATTCTTCTGTTAAAGCCATTTGTGGTAGGGGATTATATTATTGAAGATACGAATGGAAAAGAAGGAACAGTAAAAGAAATTCAGATCTTTTATACAAAATTAAGTACGATTGACAATAAGACCATCGTAATCCCGAATGGAATGCTGACGAATAACAGTATCACCAATGCAACGGCAAAAGACGAAAGACAACTGGATCTGCGGGTAGGCATTTCTTATAATGCCGATATCAAAAAGGCAAAATCAATGATCGAAAAGCTGTTGTCGGAAGATGCAAGTATTCTAAAAGAAGAACAGATGAATGTCTTTGTAAATGATCTTGCGGACAGTGCAGTCGTGCTCGGTATCCGTGCCTGGGTGAAGAACGAAGAGTACTGGGCGACCAGATGGAGACTGCTGGAAGAAATTAAAGTGGAACTGGATGAGAATGGAATTGAGATTCCATATCCACAAGTGACGGTGCACATGAAAGAGGATAAATAGCTGGATGAAAATATGTAAGGCCAGACAGATCTGCCGTGACGTGCATGGAAGAGAGAATCCTAAGCGGCCGTGGCAGAATTTCTGGTTTGCATATGAGAATCTGTTAAAATCTTTTTCGGAAAAGAACGTATAATAATTAAAAAAGTACTTGCAAATATGTGAAAATACGGTATAATTATATTCGTGCCTGTTATAAGAGCACGCTGGAATAGCTCAGTTGGTAGAGCACTTCACTCGTAATGAAGGGGTCGTCGGTTCAAGTCCGATTTCCAGCTTATATACAGAATGAGATATAAAGAAGAATCCTTGATGTAAGGATTCTTTTTTTCGTGTATAATAGAATTGTGGGTGTGAAAGGGGAGAAGAAAAATGAAAAAAATATGGAGGCAAAGACTGTTATCGGCACTGCTTTCGATCTTTATGGCACTGGCAATGACAGGGGTGTCTGTGAGTGTACGGACGCAGGCTGCGGAAAATAACTCAACTGTTCCATCAGGGACAGTGAAAGTGCATTTCCTTGATGTAGGACAGGGATTATCTATTCTGGTTCAGTCGGATGGGAAAAATCTGATCTATGATGGAGGAGATCGAAAGACTTCAAGATTTGTTGTAGCTTATTTGAAAGAACAGGGCGTTACGAAGATTGATTATCTGATCAGCAGCCATTATGATGCAGATCATATGGCGGGTCTGATCGGATGCCTGAAGAGCTTTAAGGTGAAAAATGTTATATCCAGTAACTATGTACATACTAGTAAGTTATACCGGTCATTTGTAAAAGCTGTGAAAGAAGACGGATTGAAAATGAAGCATCCGCCGGTAGGAAAATCTTACAGGCTTGGAAGTGCTTCGTTTCAAATACTGGCACCGGAGACGATAGAAGCTAAGGGAAGTAACAATAATTCCGTTGCAATAAAACTTACAAATAAAGAGAACAGTTTTATCTTTACGGGAGATGCAGAGCATGAAAGCGAAAAGGCGATGTGCAATTCCGGTATAGATTTAAACTGTGATGTACTGGTACCCGGACACCATGGATCAGCAACGGCAACATCCTGGGATTTCCTTCAGAAAACCGTACCGGAATATGCGGTGATCAGCTGTGGGAAAGATAATAAATACGGACACCCGGACAAAGATACGATGGATAAACTTCAGAGTATGGAAATCCAGGTGTACAGAACCGACAAACAGGGAACGGTCACAGTAACAAGTGACGGTAAAAATCTGAATTGGAGTGCGGCACCGTGTAATGATTATACACCGGGAGATGAATCAGATAAGGGGACTGTGACGGAACAGACGGTAACGAAACAGACAACGCAGAAAGTAACCGAAGACCAGGTATGGGTATCGGCAACCGGTTTAAAATACCATAAAACGAACCACTGCGGTAATATGAATCCGGATACGGCAAAGAAAGAGACAAAGGAAGAAGCAGAGGCACAGGGTCTTAAACCTTGCGGGAAATGTTATTGATACAAAAAATGGCCCGAAAAGAATAACAGTAAATGAATCAGGAGATGGTAGAAGTAAGAACAAAAGCAGATGGCTTTCTTAACTATACGAAAGCCACTGCAATATCTTTGAACGGGATACGGTTGTTATGTTATCTCGGAATCTTATGCCGGGTGGCATTAACGGATCACAGTACCCGTAAGATCCCCGGCAGATATCATATTTATATATTGCTGATCGCAGCAGCAGATATGGTACTGACAGGGAACAGTGATTTATACAACCGGATCCCCGGGGCAGCAGCTGTGGCAGGACCGATGCTGGTCTTATCCATTCTGATTCCCGGGGCATTTGGAGGAGGCGATATCAAATTCATGGCAGTTTCCGGATTTCTGCTTGGAAAAGAGAAAATCATTTGTTCGATGGCATGTGCGGTTATGCTTGCAGGAGGATATTGCCTTATTATGCTGAAATGTGGAAAGCTGACCAGAAAGGATGAATTTGCATTTGGACCGTTTTTGGTGCTGGGAATTATGATGACCTTATTTGCAGGAGATCAGCTGATCTTATGGTTTTGGCAGGGAATCTGATGCGGAGGTTTAAAAATGTTTAAAATAAAGTTTTTCTCCGAAATCAATCAGAGCGTACAAAAATATCGCGAAGACGCAGAGAATACATATGCTCATAAGAAGCCAATCCATTTTGAAGACCTGGCTTGAGTAGATAATAAGATATCCAAGGCCTTCTTTGGCGGCCAGAAATTCACCGATGATGACGCCGACCAGGCATAATCCGATATTAACTTTCATGTTACTGATAATAGCCGGAATAGAATAAGGAAGGATTACTTTGGTCAGTACATGCAGATGGTTCCCTCTGAGGGTATAGATTAACTTAATCTTTCCGGGATCTGTAGAGCGGAAACTGGTATACAGATTGAGTATACTGCCGAAGATAGCGACGGACATTCCGGTTACAATGATCGTGGTTTTTGTAGCGCCAAGCCAGACAATAAGAAGAGGGGCCAGTGCAGATTTCGGAAGGCTGTTTAATACGACAAGGTAAGGTTCCAGGATTTCCGAAAGGTTATTACTGTACCACAGAAGAATTGCAAATAATATACTGACGAAAATAACAAGAAAGAAACTGACGAAAGTTTCGTATAAGGTGACGCCGAGATGTAGAAAAATACTATGATCCGAAATCATTAAGAGTAAAGCATTCATGATCTTGGAGGGACTGCTGAAGATGAAAGAATCTATGATCTGGTGTGACGCACAAAATTCCCAAAGGAATAAAAATCCCGTTAAAAGGAAGATCCGGAAGAATATAACCAGCAGTCTGTGAAAATGATAATGTCTGAGATAGTGCCGGTGTCCGGTGGAAAGTGCCGCCGGAGCACCGGTACCTGGGCTTTTATGAAGATTTTTCATCCTGATTTAGCTCCTTCCATATCAGATTAAAATAAGATTTGAATTCCGGTGCATTTCGTCTGTTCATAGGAGTATCTTCTTCTAGATGAAAGATAAGCGGAATAGTCTGAATGATGGCTGCCGGACGACGGGAAAGAACAATTACCCTGTCGGCAAGAGAAATAGCTTCCGAAAGATCGTGTGTTACAAGAAGCGCGGATTTCTTCTCATTTCGGATGATCTGTCCGATATCATCGCCAACCTGTAACCGGGTCTGGTAATCAAGGGCGGAAAAAGGTTCATCCAGAAGCAGCAGATCCGGTTCCAGGATCAGGGTGCGGATCAGAGCAGCTCTCTGGCGCATTCCTCCGGAGAGTTCAGAAGGGCGTGAGTCGGCAAATTTTTCCAGTCCATAGGTTTTTAACAGCTCCCGTGCATGGGTTTTGGCTGCAGCAGTCAGTGTATGCTGGATTTCCAGTCCAAGGAGGATGTTGTGATAAATTGTTCTCCATTCAAAGAGGTGGTCGTGCTGCAGCATATAACCGATATTGGTCGCGCTTTCTTTTAATGATTTTCCATTGAGCAGAATCTCCCCCTCTTCCGGTTTCAAAAGACCGGCGATTAGAGAAAGCAGTGTGGACTTGCCGCATCCGGATGGACCGACAATTGCCACAAATTCTCCCGGTTTCACGGAAAGGGAAATATCTGACAGTGCTTTTGTTTCGCCTTCCAGAGTATGATAGGCATAGCTTAAGTGATCCAGTGTTAAAATTGGTTCCATACAGACACTCCATTCGACAAGTATATAATCAGTTTATGGAAAACAAGAAAATCTGTGCGTTTCTTTTGGAAAATCCGACATTTCTTTACAGATATCCCGGAAAGACGTATACTATAATAGATTGTAAAAAAGGAAAGAATGAAAATCCGGAGGAAACAAACGATGAATGTGATAAATTATCAGAAAGAACTGGATAAAACGATCGTAAGTCTCCAGAAAGAGGGACGTGTGCCAAAACTTTTGCTGCACAGCTGCTGTGCGCCGTGCAGCAGTTATGTATTGGAGTACTTGTCAGAGTATTTTGAAATCACGGTATTTTATTATAATCCGAACATTTATCCGGAAAGTGAATATACAAAACGAATTCTGGAGCAGCAGGAGCTGATATCCCGTATGAATCTGAAGCGTCCGGTCAGTTTTCTGGCGGGAAATTATGAGAAGGATCGCTTCTACCGGATGGCAGAGGGGCTGGAAGATGTCAAAGAGGGCGGCGCCAGATGCTTTAAATGTTATGCGCTCAGGCTTCGGGAGACGGCACAGATGGCAAAAAAAGCCGGTTATGATTATTTTACGACCACACTTTCTATCAGTCCTATGAAAAATGCAGCCAAGTTAAATGAGATCGGACTGGCGGCACAGAAAGAGTTTGGAGTGAAATACCTGCAGTCTGACTTTAAAAAGAAAAACGGATACAAACGATCCATTGAGTTATCCAAAGAATATGGATTGTATCGGCAGGATTACTGCGGTTGTGAGTTTTCACAAAGAAGCAGTACACAATAGAGCGGAAACTGTCACAGTTTTCTATGGACATATAACACGTTAATGTGTTAAACTAATTGCAATCTGAAAAGATACTATCGGAGAAAAGGAGACAGGGGAATGGCACAGTTATGGGGCGGTCGTTTCACAAAAGAAACAGACAAGCTGGTATATAATTTTAATGCATCGATCTCTTTTGATCAAAAATTTTATGCGCAGGATATCCGGGGAAGCATCGCACATGTGACAATGCTTCAAAAGCAGGGAATTTTGACAAAAGAGGAGAAAGAGAGCATCATTGAAGGTCTGAAAGGGATTCAGGCAGATGTGGAGAACGGGACACTTGAGATCATGGATGAGTATGAAGATATCCACAGCTTTGTAGAGGCGAATCTGATCGACCGGATTGGAGATGCAGGGAAGAAACTGCACACCGGAAGAAGCAGAAATGATCAGGTGGCGCTGGATATGCGGCTGTACACAAGAGACGAGATCGAAGCACTGGATACACTTTTAAAAGAATTGCTGGAAGTGCTTTTAAAACTGATGAAAGAGCATATCGAGACGTATATGCCGGGATTTACACATCTTCAGAAAGCACAACCGGTGACACTTGCGCATCATCTTGGCGCATATTTTGAAATGTTCAAAAGAGACCGTCTTAGAATGAAAGATATCAGAAAACGCATGAACTACTGCCCGCTTGGAGCAGGGGCTCTTGCGGGGACAACTTATCCGCTGGATCGGGAATATACGGCAGAGCTGCTTGGATTTGACGGACCGACCTTAAACAGTATGGATTCCGTATCTGACAGAGATTATCTGATCGAGATGCTGTCAGCAATGTCTACCGTGATGATGCACTTAAGCCGTTTCTGTGAGGAAGTGATCATCTGGAATTCCAATGAGTATCAGTTTGTGGAGATTGATGATGCGTACAGTACCGGAAGCAGCATTATGCCGCAGAAGAAGAATCCGGATATCGCAGAGCTTGTGCGCGGAAAGACAGGAAGAGTTTACGGGGCATTGATGTCCCTTCTGACGACAATGAAGGGAATCCCGCTTGCATATAATAAAGATATGCAGGAAGACAAAGAGCTGGTGTTTGATGCCATTGATACGACAAAAGGCTGTCTGGCATTATTTACGGGGATGCTTCGCACCATGAGGTTCAGAAAGCAGCGGATGGAAGACAGTGCAAAGAATGGTTTTACAAATGCGACAGATGCGGCGGATTATCTGGTCAATCACGGCGTGCCGTTTCGGGATGCTCACGGGATTGTAGGACAGCTGGTTTTATATTGTATTGATAAAAATATCGCCCTTGATGATATGAGTCTGGAGGAGTATAAGGCAATCTCTCCGGTATTTGAAGAAGATATCTATGAGGCCATCAGCATGAAGACTTGTGTGGAAATGCGAAATACCATCGGAGCACCGGGGAAAAGTGCCATGGAGCAGGCAATCGCACTGGAAGAAGCATATTTGAAAGAAGAATAGCAGGTTTGCTGTTTTCAAATAAAAATGAGAGGAAAGGACAGAAAGAAGATGGAAAAGAAATTAAAAGTTGGAATTTTAGGAGCAACAGGAATGGTCGGACAGAGATTTATCTCTTTGCTTGAGAATCACCCGTGGTTTGAGGTTGTGACAGTGGCAGCAAGTCCGCGTTCTGCAGGAAAGACTTATGAAGAGGCAGTCGGAGACAGATGGAAAATGACAACTCCAATGCCGGAAGCAGTGAAAAAACTGGTTGTTATGAATGTAAACGACGTGGAACATGTTGCGTCTACGGTAGATTTTGTATTCAGCGCAGTGGATATGACAAAAGAAGAGATCAAAGCGATCGAAGAAGAATACGCAAAGACAGAGACACCGGTCGTGTCAAACAACAGTGCGCATCGTTGGACACCGGACGTGCCGATGGTAGTGCCGGAGATCAATTCAGAACATTTTGATGTGATTAAGGATCAGAAAAAACGCCTTGGAACAACACGCGGATTTATCGCAGTAAAACCAAACTGTTCGATCCAGAGCTACGCGCCGTGTCTGGCTGCATGGAAAGAGTTCGGACCAAAAGAAGTAGTGGCAACGACTTACCAGGCCATTTCCGGAGCGGGAAAGACATTTAAAGACTGGCCGGAGATGGTGGAAAATATCATTCCATATATTGGCGGAGAGGAAGAAAAGAGTGAGCAGGAGCCGCTGCGTGTTCTCGGAAAAGTAGAAAACGGCGAGATCGTAAAGGCTCAGCTTCCGAAAATCACTTGCCAGTGTCTGCGTGTACCGGTATTAAACGGTCATACAGCAGCTGTATTTATCAATTTTGAGAAGAAACCGACAAAAGAGCAGCTGATCGAAAAGCTTGTGTCATTCAAAGGTTTCCCACAGGAAGAAAACCTTCCAAGTGCACCAAAGCAGTTTATTCAGTATCTGGAAGAGGACAACCGTCCACAGGTGAAACTGGATGTAGATTATGAGAACGGAATGGGAGTGTCAATCGGACGACTGAGAGAAGATTCGATGTTTGACTTCAAATTTGTAGGACTTTCCCACAACACAGTCAGAGGAGCAGCAGGTGGAGCAGTTCTCTGCGCAGAAGCTCTGACAGAAAAAGGGTTTATTCAGGCAAAATAAAGATTGAGAAAGGGGGATTCTCCTATGGGAATGACAATGACACAGAAGATACTGGCAGCACATGCAGGGCTGGAATCTGTAACTGCAGGACAGCTGATCGAGGCAAAGCTGGATATTGTGATGGCAAATGACATCACAGGACCGATGGCGCTGCCGATTCTGAAGCAGATGGCAGATCAGGTGTTTGATAAAGAGAAGGTTGTATTTGTACCGGATCATTTCACCCCGAACAAAGACATCAAATCCGCAGAGAATTCAAAAGCGATCCGTGAATTTGCAAAAGAACAGGGATTGAAATGGTATTTTGAACAGGGCAAGTCCGGAGTAGAGCATGCTATCCTTCCGGAGGCAGGCGTGGTGACAGCAGGAGAATGCATCATTGGTGCAGACTCCCACACCTGTACCTATGGAGCGCTGGGTGCGTTTTCAACCGGTATGGGAACGACCGATATCGCAACCGGTATGGCAACCGGTGAGATCTGGTTTAAAGTTCCGGCGGCGATTCAGTTTGTACTGACTGGAAAACCTGGAAAATATGTCAGCGGAAAAGATATCATCATCCACATCATCGGCAAGATCGGTGTAGATGGGGCACTTTACAAATCCATGGAGTTTACCGGAGACGGAATTGCACATTTGTCTATGGATGACCGTTTTACCATGGCGAACATGGCGATTGAAGCAGGTGCGAAGAACGGAATCTTCCCGGTGGATGAACAGACAAAAGCATATTTAGAAGAGCATTCGAAAAAAGAATATCAGATTTTCGAGGCAGATGAGGATGCAGATTATGAACAGGTTGTAACCATTGATCTTTCCGAAGTGCGTCCGACAGTTGCATTTCCGCATCTTCCGGGCAATGCAAAGACCATCGATGAGATCGAGGCGATGGAACCGATCAAGATCGATCAGGTGGTGATCGGTTCCTGCACCAATGGAAGAATGGAAGATATGCGAAAGGCAGCGGCAATCTTAAAAGGGCATACGGTACATCCGGATGTGCGTGTGATGGTCATTCCGGCAACTCAGAAGATTTACAAACAGTGTATCAAAGAAGGGCTGCTTGATATTTTTGTGGATGCAGGCTGTGCGGTCAATACACCGAGCTGTGGACCGTGTATGGGCGGTCATATGGGTGTTATGGCAGCAGGAGAACGCTGTGTATCTACGACAAACCGGAATTTTGTAGGAAGAATGGGACATGTAGATTCTCTCATTTATCTTGCATCTCCGGAAGTGGCAGCGGCGAGTGCGATTGCAGGATATATTGCAAATCCGGAGAGGGCAGGTGAAGAGGCATGAGAGCACAGGGACACGTTTTTAAATATGGAGACAATGTA
>OIML01000286.1_pt1 | contig 9236 bp, 9 predicted proteins | sample 1584811 | NCBI WGS metagenome assembly OIML01 (sample SAMN02674698, study PRJEB24791) | human gut metagenome, SKBSTL036 | isolation source: stool | host: Homo sapiens | place: USA
GTCGGATAGGATACCTTACTGAGATTTCCATCCTCATTATAAGTATACTGGATCTGATGTGCCTTGATATCATCTGCCGTTGGCTGAGTACTCTGACTGATTTCCGTAAGGTCTCAGGGAGCTTAAGTTTTTGCACTGTGAGGTTCCTGTTTTTGTCTATTGACATTATTTATGAATTACAGAAATGCTTAAGATTCTATAAATACATTCTCATTAAAATATTGCATAATTTTTTCTGTTTCATCTTTAAATGTTTTATAAAAACTAAAATCACAAAAAATTACAAAAATTATAATATACAATCCCCAATACCTATTATTTGTAGTAATCATAAGTATAAGAAGCGAACTAATAATCAGTAGTATATTTGTTATTATTATTATAAGCTCAGCTTCAAAATATAACGAATATCTCATTGTCATTATAGTATTTTCACCATTAGAATACATCTTAATTTTTATTTTTATTTTTGGAATAAATCCCCTATTTTTAATATATTTACAATTCATCATTTGTGACTAAAAATCAAGATTCCGAGATTTTGTAAAATTATTTACTTCTACACATTCTTATTTTTTGTTTTTTGATACAGCAACTTTTACAAACATGTTTCCCAGAAAATATATTAAAAAACTATTTACTTTCTTTTTAATAATTGTATATCTTCTTCATCTACTCCCAAAAATGAAATAGTGTCTATATTTTCTTTTTTTAATATTGCCTCTCCATCATCCTCTCCGTATTCTGTTAATTTTGAAACGATTACTTTATTATCGTCAATTTTATTTATAACTCCTTTAATTGGGCATTCATCATCTTGTATCATTTCAATTGATACTATATACTTATTATTCATACAAATTTGAAATATGTTATTCTTTAAACTAACTTTATCTTGTAGTTTTAAATCAATATGTCTTTGATTCTTTTTAGAATATAATTTTTCTATTTTTTTTTCATACTGCCCACTTATCTCTAAATGCATAACACTATCTATTTTTTTCAGAATATACCCATCTGCTAATCCATGAGGTGTTATATGTTTAATTAAAAAATCTTGTCTTCCAATTGCGTAAATATATCCTTCCAAAAACATCGAAGTATCATCTTCATCGCAAAATATACTAACTATATTATTATTTTCTTTTATCTTTATCAATTCTTTAATCATATTTACTCCTTCTTCCATCATATCTTGTCTTCAGACTATGATCTTTCCATGTAGAATAAAATACATTCCACTAGTATAGCACACTTCATTTTTCGCCTGATCATCTCCATGGATTGTTGTCTCTCCGAAATCCGTGACTTCGTAAGGTCTCAGGGAACTTAAGTTCATACAGTATCCTGATATGTCGTTTTCATTCTCCCCTTATGCTTGGATTGTAACATTTCACCATTTTACAGGCAATCAGATTTAGTTTTTTCATCGTTTAATACAAAAAACTTTTTTATTTTTGTGAAATATTATGGTTGACTTTTTTAATAAGTATACCTACTTAATATATTGTTCCATTACTATACAAAAAAAAGAACCCTGATAACTAAATTACCAAGGTCCTTTCCATATTCCCGTAAGAAACTAAATCATATAATCTTAGCTTCTTGCTCTTTCTTCTAATAAAGCTTTTACTTCTGCTTCTGTTTCTAACTGCATTACTTCATCAACTAATGCTTTACATTCATCCATTGTCCACAGAGACATTACTTTTCTTGTAGCAAGGATTGCTGTAGCACTTACTGAGAATTCGTTTAATCCGAATCCTAATAATACTGGTACTAATAATGGATCGCTTGCTGCTTCTCCACACATACCTGCCATGATGTCTTCTTTGTTTGCAGCTGAGATGATATTTCTGATAGAACGAAGTACAGCTGGATTGTATGCAGAGTACAGATATGCAACATCTGGGTTACCTCTGTCGGCTGCCATTGTGTATCCAGTTAAATCGTTTGTACCGATACTGAAGAAGTCTGCTTCTTTTGCAAGAATGTCAGCAATTAAGCTTGCTGCTGCAGTTTCCATCATAACACCAACCTGGATATCTTTGTCGTATGCGATACCTTCTGCATCTAATTCCTGTTTCAGTTCTTCGATGATCGCTTTGACTGCACGAAGCTCGTCTACACATGTTACTAATGGTACCATGATACGAACTTTACCGAAGGCACTTGCACGTAATAATGCACGAAGCTGTGGTTTGTAAATATCTTCTTTTCTCTGTAAGCAGAAACGTACTGCTCTGAATCCTAAGAATGGATTCTCTTCTGTTGGAAGTCCAAGATATGGAAGTGCTTTATCCCCACCGATATCCAGTGTACGGATGATCACTGGTTTACCGTCAAGAGTTTCAGCTACTTTCTTGTATGCTTCAAACTGAGCTTCTTCTGATGGAATCGCATCGCTTTCCATGAATAAGAACTCAGATCTGAATAATCCAACACCTTCTCCATCACGCTCTAAGACACCTTCTGCTTCGTCTGGTCCACCGATGTTAGCAACCAGTTCCACAACGTGTCCGTCTGCTGTCTGGGATTTCTGTCCAACAAACTTCTGAAGGGCAGCTTTCTCTTCTAAGAATTTTGCTTTCTTAGCTTTATATTCTTCTACAACAGATGCTTCAGGATTGATGAATGCTTCTCCTGTTGATCCGTCAAGAACAACTTCATCTCCATCATTAACGATAGAAACGATGTTTTCGATACTAAGAACTGCTGGAATTTCCATAGATCTGCAGATGATCGCAGAGTGAGATGTCTTACCACCAATCTCTGTTAATACACCCTGAACGTTTGCAGGATTGATTCCTGCTGTCATAGATGGTGTTAAATCTTCTGCTACTAAGATTGTTCCTTCTGGAACTGCACTGATATCTACTTCTTCAATTCCAAGTAAGATCTTAATTAAACGAGTTTTGATGTCGCCTAAGTCAGATGCTCTCTGCTGTGTCAGTTCATCGTCTGCCATAGCGAAGATCTGTGCGAAGAAATCGCAAGCTTCTTCTACAGCAGCTTCTGCGTTGATCTTCTCTCCATCGATCTTAGCTTCGATCTGTTCTGAGATCGCTGGATCCTGGATCATCATGATATGACCTTCTAAGATCTCTGCTTCCTGCTCACCAGCAGTTACTTTCATGGATTCAACCATCTTCTGAGTCTTCTCAATGAAAACTTCAATTGCATCGCTTAAACGTTTTTTCTCTGCTTCTGTATCTTCGATAGACTGTTTTGTGTAATTAAGTTCTTCTTCCTTAATCTTAACGATCTTACCGATACCGATACCAGCAGATGCTCCTATACCTTTATACATGTTGCCACCCGTCCTTTATCAAATTATATGTTACACTCGTTATGAGCAGTGATTATTCACCTAACCCAGATTCAATCAGTTCTGTTGCATGTGCAAGAGCTGCTTCTTCGTCTGGACCTTCACATACTAATTCGATTTCAGAACCACATTTGATGCAAGCTCCGATGATGTTTAATAAGCTTTTAGCGTTGATTTTTTTATCTTCGAATACGATAGTTACGTCAGATTCGAATTTAGTTACAGCTTTCGCTAAAACTCCAGCTGGTCTCATGTGTAATCCCTGTTCGTTTTCAATGACAAATTTCTTTGATACCATAATTGTTTCTCCTTCTCACATATAAAATAATTTTAATTTATCTGGATCTTTAACTGGCTTATCTTTGTACTCATCTAAGTGCAATTTCTTAAAAAAGCATAAAAAAAGACCTACTTTAACAAATGTTCACACTTATTAAATAGGTCTTGCCTGCCTCACCAGTCACAATCCAAAATTCGATAATATTATAATATCAAATTTTGCCTTATAAGTCAACCTGGTTTTATGACTGATGCCCCATTTCTAAGATCAGTCTTTTGACATAAATGATCAGATACATCTTCTCATCTGCTGAGAGTTTGCAGTTGTAATGCTGCTCGATATGTTCCACGATCTTCTGACTGCACACGTAGGCTTCTGGATACTTCTTCTGATTGCGTTCATAAAATTCAACATCATCTTCTTCGTCTTCTTCTATCGGGCGTTTCTTTGATAAGATTTCCGTCTCAAGATATTGTAAATGTGTTGCAAATCTCTGATATGCTGGATGTTCCGTATCTAGCACGATTTCATAAAACTCCTGAATGATCGCCATGACTTCTTGTACAAAAGATGATTTACCGCTAAGGTCCAAGGTAAAAATCTTCTCAATCTTCGTCTTATCTAATTCATCCCCGGTTTTCTTGCGAAATCCAATTCCTTTTCCCATCAAAATAACTTCTTTTCCGTTTGAATCAAATGTACTGACCACGTTATTGTTGATTACTTTCTGTATGATCACTTTCTCGCCTCCTAGATACTTCCAAGAATCTCTTTTGGAATGTATGCTTCTACGTAAATTCCATCATCTCTGTATTCTTCTTTCAAAAGCTGTCCGTGACTTCGGATCAGCTGGATCTTTCCTGCTTCCTGATATCCATACAGCTTTTCTAAATATAATTTCTGTTTTTGCAGTATTTTCTCAATCTGCTCTAACAACTGATCGGTTCCTTCGCCATTTTTCCCGGAAATCCTTACCACCGCTTCTGCATTTGGATCTTTTAAGATCTCATCACCATTTAACAGATCGATCTTATTGAATGCTGTAATGATCGGTGATTCGTTAGCTCCTAACTGCTTTAATGTATCATAGACTGCTTCCATCTGTTTCTCTTTCTGCGGATTGGATGCATCAACTACATGCAGGATCAGATCACTGTATTTGGCTTCTTCTAATGTACTTTTAAATGCTTCGACCAGATGATGTGGAAGTTTGCGGATAAAACCGACCGTATCCGTCATAAGAATTGTCTGCCTGCCGCTTAGATCTAAACTCTTTGTCGTCGGATCAAGGGTTGCAAACAACTGATCTTCTTCATAAACTCCTGCATTGGTAAAATGGTTTAATAATGTCGACTTTCCTGCATTGGTATATCCAACGATACAAACCACTGGCAGGTGATTCTTCTGGCGTTGTTTTCTCTGGACTTCTCTGTGCTTTACAACATCTCTTAACTCTGCTTTTAATCTGGAGATTCTTGTACGGATCAGTCTTCGGTCCATCTCCAGTTTCTTCTCTCCCGGACCTCTGGTTCCGATTCCTCCACCTAATCTTGATAAAGCTCTTCCTTGTCCGGTAAGCTTGGATGCTCTGTATTTTAACTGGGCAAGTTCGACCTGGATCTTACCTTCTCTTGTAAATGCTCTCTTCGCAAAAATATCAAGAATGATCAGTGTTCGATCCATCACTTTGGTATCTAATGCTTCTTCTAAATTGCTGATCTGTGCTGGTGATAATTCGTCATCACAGACGATCCCTGTCGCATCAGTTCCGTATAACAAAGCATTGACTTCATCGATTTTACCTTTTCCGATATAAGTTCCTGGATGTGGTGTTTCTCTTACCTGGATCACCCTTGCTACAACCTCGGCTCCTGCCGTTTTGACCAGTTCTTCTAACTCATCCAGAGATTCTTCTGCTTCTGTTGTGTCTTGATCAGCAACCGCAACCAAGATCACTTTCTCTATGATTTCTTTTTTGATTTCTTCCATAATATATGTTCCTGTATCTATTTTCCTAATTTCCCTAATATCTGTTGGACTGCCATGTCAAATGCTTGCTTCTTCGCTGAATCCCTGCCCATCGTCTGATTCATCATTTGACTTTTTTCAATTCTTTCCTGATTCTCTTTATAATATTTGATCAGGTCCATTCCTATATATTCTTCACATGACCGACAGCTATTCTCCATCTCCTCTTGCGTAACTTCCCATGCATCTACAACTCTGTGATCATCCTTGCTGACTGCCAACATTAATGTTACGGGTTCTGTAAATGCATTCGTCTGTGCATAACCCATAGAGATCACTGATTCTCTCCCATATTGCCCTTTAAATACTTTGTATACTTCGGATGTGTATTTTGACCGTTGATTTTGTTTATAAGAATAACAAATAAATACTATTATACAAAATACAATTCCGATTCCTACGGCCAGAATTAACATTTTATTCTTGTATGATGTTTTTATGGAAACGAAAACATCATATTTCCTTTCTTTTTAATTTGTGATGCTAAGAATCATTATACAACGATTCTTTTTTTGTAGCAACCAGAAAGAAACCGGCTTTGCCATACTTTCTTATATCATAGAGAGTTCCATCGGATTTTCCTGCTATATTATGTTAAAAAAAGATATCAGCTGATCCTAAAACCAGCTGATATCTTTATCTTCTATATCTTCTATCAGAAATTATTCTATCCTCTTGTCTTACCACCCGCAACGTTGACCGTCACACCATGTACGTAAGAAGATCTCTTGCTTGCAAGATATACACACAGATCTGCAACTTCAGAAAGCTTTCCAGAACGTCCTAGTGGAATTGTGGATGTTTTGGAATATCCTGCTCTTAACTGTTCTACTGTGATCCCTCTTGTATAAGCCAGAGCTGTTTCATAACCGATCGTACGAAGTCCTGTAGCTTCCATGATCCCAGGTGCTACTCCGACAACGCGAACTCCCTGTTTTCCTAATTCTTTTGCCCATGATCTTGTTAAAGAGTTTACTGCATTCTTTGTAGCTGCGTAAACACTCTGTCCTTCGGATCCTTCCAGACCACTTTCAGAAGACATGTTGATAATGACACCTTCACCTTTTTCAACCAAGATCCTTCCAACTGCCTGCGCACAGAAGAAAACACCTTTTAGATTTACATTGCATACTTTATCCCATACTGCCTCATCTAATTCATATTGTCCTTTTGGATCCTTTGGATCAACTAACAGACGTGGAATATTGATTCCTGCATTATTCACTAGTACATCAATTGTTCCGAATGTTTCTATTGTTTTTGCTACCATAGCTTCAACATCAGAAACTTTTGTTACATCTGTTCTTACATATAATAACTGGCCTTCTTTTGCATCCATCTCTGGTGCATTCTCTGCCATATCAGAAATAACTACATTCGCCCCAATATTCAAAAACTCCTGCGCAACTGCCTTCCCGATTCCGGATGCTGCGCCTGTGACGATGACTGTCTTCCCTTCTAATTCTAACCAATCGTTATTCATCGTTATGATCTCCTTTTATAATTTTTCTTCTGCAACAGACTGCTCGTGTTGTGCCACATTCTCAAATGAATCCCATTTTGTGGAGAACAGTAATAAGAACAGTGTGTCGATTACTGACATCGCTGCCATTCTTGTGAAACTAACCTGATCATGGAAAATGTGTTCTCTTGTTGCTGTCAGCAAAACATGATCACATAACTCTGCAAGTGGCGATTTGGATTGATTGGTGATCGCAATTGTTGTTACACCATTATCTTTCACGATCTCTACCATCTTCACAAGTCTTTTGGATGCTCCAGAGGCGGAAATCGCAAAAAATACATCACCTTTTCTCAAAGTTCTGGAAAATGCTTCCTGACTCTCCCAGATTGTTGAACTAACTGCTTTCAATCCTAACTGATTGAACTTGTAAGATCCATCCAGTGCGATCGGGATCGTATCTCCCATCGCAGCGAATTCAATCAGATTGGCATGTATGATCAGATCCACGATCTCTCTTAATTCTTCTGGATTAAAATTGTGAAACGTCGCTTTGATCTCTTCCACTTTACTGATCATGATATTATTGAGTGATTTGTCCATCTGATCGATATCGATCTCGTTCGATATCACCTGTTCTTCCTGCTGTCGTTGTTCTCCGGCCAGCTTGATCTTCAACTGATGAAATCCCTTACACCCGATCTTCTTACAAAAACGGATGATCGTTGCCTGGCTTGCATCACAGTGAGATGCAAGTTCTGATACAGACATCTCGATTGCTTCGGATGGATGACTGATCAGATAATCGGCTACTTTCTTCTCTGCATCATATAAACTATCATATGTTGAAAAAATCTGGTCTCTAACTAAGATATCACTACTCATACTACTCCCTTCTAAATCTCAGGAGCATTCTGTATGAAATACCTTTCTGCCTCACCGCTCCATAAATTACCATTGCGTTCTACGATTGATTTTAATTCTCTGATATACTTATCATCGCTGTTTTCATCGAATTTGTCAACCTCTGTTAATGGAAATTTTTTGTGCGTATAGACAATTTTTTTACTTCCTTCAAGTTCTGGTAACACCTTTGTTGTTTCAACCGCATGGTCAAGCCCTAATATATGTGTTGCGATCTTTGCAACATTGACTGTCTTGTTCTCGATCAGTTCAATGGATTGTTTCATATCTTCTGTATTTCCACCACTTGTTCCCACAAAATGTGTAGAATTATAATGAATATTATAGAAATTTACTCTGGATGAAAATTCTTGATCAGCAGGCCCTGAGAAGAAATTCAAACATCCATCGAATGCTAACATTTTAACTCCGTATGTTACCATTTCTTCATTTGGTGCAAAAATAAAGACATCATCAAATCCTTTTTCTGAATATTTACGTAGCTCTTTATTGACATCTGCTATATCTCTTGTATTGACATATACAAGCTTTACACCATTCTTCTTTGCTTCTTCTACTGTGTATAATCTTGCTGCCATATCAATCTTCTTCTGTGTTCTTCCTGTGACAACCAATGTCTTTGGTTTCTTTGGTCCATGGATTGCAAAGTCGATTGCTAAAAATCCCATTGGTCCTGTTGCACCGAGAAGTGCGATCGCTCCACCTTCTTTAATTCCCATCACATGTTCATATGAATACATTTTCTTCATATGATACTGTGCATTAAATGCACCTACGACACATGACAGTGGTTCAACGAGAGATCCTTCAAAGAAGGAATCTCCGTTGTATTTTAATAGTGAACCATTTTCCATAACCTGATCAGAAAAAATGATCGTTGTGGCATCTCCTCCCATATGATGGAAAGAATATCCTGGGGCATAGCCTCTGATATCTCCAATGTTAGGCTGAATGACAAATTTGTCACCTTCCTGATACTGATCTTTCCATTTTTTACCGACCTTTTTGATCGTCCCACAAAATTCGTGTCCTAAAATGATTGGATTTTCACTGATATCATCTGGTACTTTTTTGTGTTTTTGTGCCTGGGTGATCGCTTTGTAACTGGACATACACAAACTGTCTGTTACAACCTCTGCCATAATTTCATCATCTTGCATCTCTGGCAGTTCAAATTCATCCAGATCGGAAGAGCACACGTCTGAACTCCAGTC
>OIML01000293.1_pt1 | contig 9074 bp, 9 predicted proteins | sample 1584811 | NCBI WGS metagenome assembly OIML01 (sample SAMN02674698, study PRJEB24791) | human gut metagenome, SKBSTL036 | isolation source: stool | host: Homo sapiens | place: USA
GAAGATGGAATCTACGTCCTGCACAACAACTGCCAGACGTTCCAGACCCATACCTGTATCAATGTTCTTCTGTTTCAGTGTTGTATAATTTCCGTTTCCATCGTTCTCAAACTGGGTAAATACGTTGTTCCATACTTCCATGTAACGGTCGCAGTCACAGCCTACTGTACAGCCAGGTTTCCCGCAGCCGTATTTCTCTCCACGGTCATAGTAGATCTCTGAACATGGACCACAGGGACCTGCGCCATGCTCCCAGAAGTTATCTTCTTTTCCAAAACGGAAAATTCTGTCAGCAGGGATTCCGATTTCTTTGTTCCAGATGTCAAATGCTTCATCATCTTCCAGATATACGGAAGGATACAGACGGTTTGCATCCAGTCCTACTACCTCTGTGAGGAATTCCCAGGACCAGTGAATGGCTTCTGTCTTAAAATAATCACCAAAGGAGAAGTTACCAAGCATCTCAAAGAATGTACCGTGACGTGCAGTTTTACCTACATTCTCGATATCACCTGTACGGATACATTTCTGGCAGGTACTTACTCTTGTTCTTGGCGGGATTTCAGCACCTGTAAAATATGGTTTCAGCGGAGCCATACCTGCGTTGATCAGCAGAAGACTCTTATCTCCCTGTGGTACCAGGGAAAAGCTTTTCATTACCAGATGTCCTTTGCTCTCCATGAAGTCGAGGAACATCTGACGAAGTTCGTTTACTCCGTATTTCTTCATAATCTTTTCCTCCTGAAATCGGCGGCACCGGTTCAGCAGTATCCGCCGATATTTCTATAATGAATTTTTTATTTTGCCAGAACTTTATTGAATTTCTTTTTGCCTTTTTTCAGCACTACACCTTCACCTGTAAGTGCATCTTTGGCAACTGTGTATTTCACATCTGTGATCTTCTCACCGTCAATGGAAACACCGCCCTGTTCAATGGCACGACGTCCCTCGGAACGTGTTGGAACCATTCCTGCTTTTACAAGCATGGAGATCAGGTCGATTGTTCCTTCTTCTGAGAAGTCTTCGTCTGCAAGCTCAGTTGTCGGCATGTGTGCTGTATCAGCGCCGCCTGCAAAAAGTGCTCTTGCGCCTTCCTGCGCTTTCTTTGCTTCCTCTTCGCCATGAACCAGATTTGTCAGCTCGTATGCAAGGATTTCTTTTGCTTTATTCAACTGGCTTCCTTCCCATTTCGCCATCTCATCGATTTCTTCTAACGGAAGGAAGGTAAGGAGACGCATACATTTGATAACATCTGCATCATCCACGTTTCTCCAGTACTGATAGAAATCGAAAGGAGAAGTCTTCTCCGGGTCAAGCCATACAGCACCGGACTGTGTTTTACCCATCTTCTTACCTTCGGAGTTCAGAAGAAGTGTGATTGTCATGGCGTAAGCGTCTTTTCCAAGTTTACGACGGATCAGCTCTGTACCGCCAAGCATATTTGCCCACTGGTCATCACCGCCGAACTGCATGGTGCAGCCGTATTTCTGATACAGCATGTAGAAGTCGTAGCTCTGCATGATCATATAGTTGAACTCAAGGAATGTAAGTCCACGTTCCATACGCTGTTTGTAGCACTCGTGAGAGAGCATACGGTTTACAGAGAAATGTGGTCCAACATCACGAAGTACTTCTACATAATTTAAGTTCATCAGCCAGTCTGCATTGTTTACCATTAATGCCTTACCGTCTGAGAAGTCGATAAAACGCTCCATCTGTTTCTTGAAGCAGTCGATGTTGTGCTGAATGGTCTCCACTGTCATCATCTGACGCATATCAGATCTTCCGGACGGGTCACCGATCATACCGGTTCCGCCGCCTAATAATGCGATTGGTTTATTTCCCGCCATCTGCAGACGTTTCATCAGGCAGAGCGCCATGAAATGTCCCACATGAAGGCTGTCTGCGGTAGGGTCAAAGCCAATGTAAAATGTGGCTTTTCCATTATTTACCATTTCTTTGATCTCTTCTTCGTCTGTTACCTGAGCAATCAGACCACGGGCTTTCAGCTCGTCCCAAACTGTCATTGTTTGTTTCCTCCTCGTAATAAAATAAAACAACCCGGTTCCTGTCCATTTAGGACGAGAACCGGGTCCCGCGATACCACCTAAATTCGCAGAAAACTCGCATTCTCTGCCTCAATAAGTAACAAACCATGCCATTGTTATGATAAACAACGGTTCTCTCTGTTACTTAAGCATGTTAACGGATGCCACTCCGCTGCAGCCTACTTACCTTACAATATCTCTGAGGTGTTCGGTGCAGAGCTCCGGGAGGTATTCACATAAGTTCCCCACGCGCCTCTCACCTGCCGGCAGCTCTCTGTCTGTTTTCCCTATGTTACTCTTTCCCATCTGTGCTTTTTTATATCATATATCTGCAAGTATACAAATACAAAATTTATTTGTCAAGAAATTTATAACAATCCTCTTCATATTTCACCAACTTAAAGCGTTAATGTGCTCACCCTGAAATCCAGTCCACAAAGAATACATGTCCTTTGTACTGTTCATATTCCAGCTTGCTGAAATTAAGGTTCTGTGCCTTAAATGCTGCCGGAGTCATAAAGAATTTGTAATTGAAATCCTTTGTCTTAAATCCCGGGAGTGTTCTCTTTGTGCCATGATTCACATAGTTACTGAACACTTCCATGGCTGCCTTTGCTGCCGCATAGGCATTGGTCCTGTCCTCAAACTGGCCTTTCAGTCTTTTAAGAAGTGCTCCGTCTGTGACAACCGCATACTGGGTAGGTTTTCCCTGATATACCACATAACGGATCTGTGACGGAAATTCTTTATACTGGTCAATGGTACAGTTTAATACGCAAAGCGCAACTGCCTCCATTCCCACGACTCCCTGATCTCCTGCTTCTGCATCACACACTGCTGCCAGAAGATCCAGATCTGACACCTTTCCGTCTGCAATTCCCGGATGTTCCAGGAACTCTTCTTCCATATAGTAGTATTTATTATTCTTCGCATCAAAGACCTTGACATATTTGCCCTCTACTGTGTAATCATTACCGGAAGTCTTTGTTGCAGCACCGTCAGAATCAAACCTGTATGTAGTTCCGTCAATGGAAGCGATGGTATTTGCCAGCATCACTCCTGATGTATCAAAATAATATTTCTTTCCATCAAGCTCAAGCCAGCCTGTCTTCGCCTTACCATCTGAAGGGTTGAAATAATATTTCTTACTTCCTACGGTTCCGAAACCTTTCTGATAACGGACACCGGTTGATTTTGAAAAATAGTAATAGTCTGAGTCAATTTTCTCCAGACCTGTATACATTATTCCATTTGACGGCTTAAAGTATCTGTAATTTCCGGCACTGCTCTTCACCCAGCCTGTACACATACGTCCATTGGCCTGACTGAAATAGCGTTTTTGTTCTTTTTTGTTCTCCACCCAGCCTTTTGCCATAACGCCGGAACCGCTGTAAAAATAATATTTATATTCATCTGTATCTGTGAGCCAGCCTCTTGTCATCAGGCCTGTTGTCTCATCAAAATGACGGGTATTTCCATTGGAATCAGTGATAAATCCTGTCACCATATATCCGGCTCCGCTGGTAAAGTATCGGATCGCCTGTCCGCTGGAGTCTTTTACCCAGCCTTTTACCTGAACTCCTGTTTTCTTATCAAAGTAATATTTCTTACCCTTAAGTTCCAGCCAGCCTTTCTGTTTGGAACCGTCTTTGTTTATGTAATAGGTTTTCCCTTTCTGAGTGACAAATCCTGTTTTTGTTGCCGCGGATACACTAAAACAGCCCATTACAAAAACGGTCATCACAAAAAGGAGCAGATACTTTAACAATAGTTTCCCATGTTTCTTCATTCTTATTCTCCGTTTCCTCTCTTTTTATACGTATTGTTTTACGTTTTAATTGGGTTATCGTTGCATTTCTTTCTCAATCATTACAGATTTGTTACGTGGTATATTATATCGGATTCATATATTATTGTCAACTTGTGAAAAGCAACAATTCGCATCGAACTTGAGGTTATTGGTTACTGTGAACATAATGAACAATGATGAAACTGTAACACTTTTTGCGGTTCCACATATGATAGGATTGTAAAGAAAAAAAACGGAGGATTTAATATGAGCGACTTAGCTGCTACAAATTGCGGATGTGAGGACAGAGGAGGATGCGGATGTGGCTGCGCTAATAACAGCGGATGCGGATGCGACAATGGCTGCGGATGTAATAACGGATGTGGATGTAACAGTGGATGGGGACTTTCAGGCGGAAATAATTCCTGCTGTAATATCCTCTGGATTATCATCCTTCTGTGCCTGTGCGGAAACAATAACTGCGGATGCAGCAATGGCTGCGGCGGATGTGGCAACGGTGACAACTGCTGGATTATTATCGTGCTGCTTCTGTTATGTGGAAACAATGGCTGTGGATGTGGCTGCTGACAATCATTTTCTGTTGGCAGGGGGATCTTTCCCTCTGCCTCTTTATATTTTACAGGATTATAATTTCGTCCTTATTATTCATGCTGCCTGATATTATCCTTATATTTCATATTCCGGGAATTGATCCTGTCTGTTTTCTTTTCCTGGTGCACTGTCTGAGCACATTGTTTTTTCTTTTTCACACACTCCAGATCTATCTCATAAAAAGCATTTCCATCTATAATAAGCATTTCTTTCTTTTCTTCTGACTCTGATCCCATATCTGATTCTCCATTTTTTTGCAACTGCAAACGCATGATACCTGCAGCAATTCCATAAAATTTGAGACAGCGTGCAGTAAAGCAGTCTCACAGTTATTTAAATTCTACTTTATTATATGTCAGAATCCTTCTCCCCGTCATATTCTGTTAATAAAAAACATAAAATGGAAGCAGATATTATGAATGAAGAGCAGATTTCCCAGACTTTGCTGGATCAGATGGTCAGTTCTGACCGCGGACAGATGATAAAAGCCGCCATTCCTTATCTTCCGCCAAAAGGACAGCAGATTTTCTCAGTCTATGAAAAAGCGGTTGAATTTATCAATACGGTTTCTGTTTTCAGCAAAAGAAGTTCCGGCAGCGATCTGTGTGCCATGAGCATGCCGGCCCAGAATCCAGTGGATATCGTCAATGATATCCGCAGCTTCTGTTATGGTCCCAGCAGGGATAAATTAAATCAGATGGTAAATATGATGGCTATGGTTCAGATGCTGCAGCTCATGAACCAGCCTGCAGATGGTGAGAAGGAGGATTCCCATGAATGATGACTGGCGCAACAACCCGAAGCTTGCAGGTATGGATCGTTCCAAGCTTGATATGCTTCAGAATCTGGCTTCCCAGGGAAATTCAAAGGGTGCAAATGAGATGCTGCCTTTCCTGATGAGCGCAGCTGCTCAGGGAAAAAAAGGTGGTCTGAAATTTAATGCTGATGAGATTTCTGCGATCATTGAAGTGCTGAAGATGGGAAAATCTCCCGCAGAGGCACAAAAACTTGATAAAGTGGTGAACCTTATGAAAATGATGCGGTGACCAAGTCCCCACTCACTGCTTATTGCTTTTCGCAGACTCCGCAGAAAACTTACCTGATTCGGTTAATATGAATTGCTATGATAACAAAAAGAGTACATTTCATCAACTTTCCGAAATGTACTCTTATGTTCAGTAATGTAACTTGTCACCAATTATTATCTGTCATATTTGCGCAGCCTGTCGCAGATAAATGTCAGTGCCTGTTCAACTGCCTGGTCTCTGATACTTTTTCTGTCGCCCTCAAAGTGAAATTCCCTCACAGTTGTCTTTCCTGCACAGTAACATCCCATAAATACGGTTCCCACCGGTGTTTCCTCTGTTCCACCGCCCGGTCCTGCAAGTCCTGTCACAGAGAGACAGACATCGGTTTTGGCTGCTTTCGCACCGCCTTTTGCCATCTGTCCGGCACATTTGGCTGAGACAGCACCTTCTTTCTTCAGTGTACTTTTCTTTACTCCAAGACATTTTCTTTTGGCGCGGTTTGTATATGTGACATAGCCGCACATAAATACCTCAGAAGCTCCCGGTACATTTACGATGTCCGCTGCTACCGCACCGCCGGTACAGGACTCGGCAAGAGACAGTGTCATTTTCTTTTTTTTCAGGAGTCCTACAACTGTTTCTTCTAATGCTGTTTCCTCTAATGCTGATTCTTCTGATGCTTCCTTTTCTGAAGCCATATTAAAGCCTTCTTTCTAATCCTGCATGGACAGAACACTCCTGTTCTGCCAGATATATGTGATCAGGGAAATAACGGTAAGTGCCAGGGAAAGCCAGATAAATATCTGTTCCAGAATATCAAACACTCCACCCAGATCGATCAGCAGTAAAATGATCATGATCATCTGGGAAACCGTCTTGAATTTGCCCCAGTAGTTTGCCGCGATCACAACACCGTTCTCGGCTGCGATCAGACGGAATCCGCTGATGATAAATTCTCTTCCTATAATAATGATAACAAACCATGCCGGAAGTTTTTCCAGTTCAATAAAGCAGATCATTGCAGAACACACAAGCAGCTTGTCTGCAAGAGGATCCATGAATTTACCAAAGTTTGTCACCAGATTGTATTTTCTGGCAAGCTTTCCGTCAAACCAGTCTGTCACACTTGCAACAACAAAAATAGCAAGTGCTATATAGCGGTTTGCCTCACCGCCCAGGTCTGTAAGCATAAACAGTACAAGAAACGGAACCAGGATCATTCTGGCTACTGTAAGTTTATTCGGTGTATTCATCTGCCAACTCTCCTATCAAATCATATTCCAGTGCACCGGTCACACGTACCTTTGCAAAATCTCCTGTCATCAGGAGTTCTCCTGTCTGCACAAAAATATAACCGTCGACCTTTGGTGCATCTCCGTAAGTTCTGCCAATGTATGCGCTCTCATCTGCAACTTTTCCCTCGATCATCACGAGAAGTTCCTGTCCGATACGGTCAGTTCCCTTATCATAAGAAATCTCCTGCTGAAGCTCCATGATCTCGTCACGTCTGGCCTCTTTGACTTCTTCCGCAACCTGATCAGGCATCGTTGCTGCAGGTGTATCTTCTTCCGGTGAGTAAGTAAATACTCCCAGACGGTCAAATTCCATCTCATCCACAAAGCCCATCAGCTCTTCGTGGTCTTCCTGTGTTTCCCCGGGGAATCCGGAGATCAGAGTGGTACGGAGCACGATGTCAGGAATCTCCCGGCGAAGCTTATTTACAATCTCCACCAGCTCTGCCTGTGTTGTCCTTCTTCCCATTCTCTTTAAGATACGGTCACTTGCATGCTGAATCGGAAGATCCAGATAATGGCAGATCTTCTTCTCCTCTTTCATGGTCTGGATCAGTTCATCGTAAATTTCCTCCGGATAGCAGTAAAGCACGCGGATCCAGCGGATTCCTTTGATCTTGCATAACTCTTTCAGGAGGATATGAAGAGATTTCTTTCCATATATGTCAGTTCCATATACGGTTGTCTCCTGTGCGACAAGGATCAGCTCTTTTACGCCTTCCTCTGCCATCTCCTTTGCCTGTGTTACCAGACGTTCCATCGGAACGCTTCGGAATTTACCGCGAAGTTTCGGGATGATACAGTAGGTGCAATGTTTATCACAGCCTTCTGCTATCTTGAGGTATCCGAAATGTCCACCTGTTGTGAGAACACGTTTGCCAAGCTTTTCCGGAAGATAATCAATATCTTTAAATTCCTGGAAATGTTTTCCTTCCATTGCTTCACGGATTGCCTTAAGGATGTCTCCGTAGGAAGTTGTGCCAAGTACTGCATCTACTTCCGGTACTTCCTCAATGATCTCATTCTTATAACGCTGTGCCATACATCCTGTGACAACCAGGACTTTACAGCTCCCGGTTTTCTTGTATTCTGCCATCTCAAGGATGGTGTTGACGCTCTCTTCCTTTGCGTCATTGATGAAGCAACAGGTGTTCACCACAATGGCCTCTGCTTCAGTTTCATCATCTACGATCTCGAACCCGTTACCTGTAAGAAGTCCGAGCATTTCTTCGGAATCTACAAGGTTCTTGTCACAGCCTAATGATACGAATAATAATTTCATAAATTCTCCTATAAGAATGTGCCTGAAAATATACCTCTGTAATTCTCAGACACATCCTTTTGTTTATCTATTGTGTTACCATCAGTTCTTACTCTTCAGTTGTTTCTGCAGTTGTTTCTTCTGCTGTTTCAGCAGTCTCTGTGATTTCAGAAGCCTGTGCTGATTCTTCTGTCTGTGCCTCAGCTGTCTGTTCTGTTCCTTCTTCATCCTCTTCTTCCGGAGCAAGGATCTTTACTTTTCCTTTGTAGAGCTCGTCGATCGCAACTGAGAGAGGTTTCTTGCCTGCCGCACCCTCTACCATTGGTTTGGAACCTGCAATGATCTGGCGTGCACGTTTGCTTGCAGCAAGTACAAGGGAATAACGGCTGTTAAGGGACATTGTTGTATCGTCGTCCTCACTGTTTGTATTGATTGCTTCGATTAATTCTGTATAAGACGGATGTATCATGTATTTTCTCCTTTCTTTTAAGCGGTCTGGGCCGCATGTTTATCATTTCTGAAATGCTTTTGTCTGTTTCTGGATATCTGCGATAAATTCTGCATTTCTGGATACTCTGGAATGTTCACTCACAATAATCTGATGAAGATGGTCTACGCATTCCTCTACAGTATCGTTGACAAGAATATAGTCATATTGTCCCATACCTTCTGCCTCTTCACCGGCTCTTGCAAGTCTGTCTGCGATCACCTGTGCGGTTTCTGTTCCTCTGCCTGTGAGACGGCGTTCCAGTTCCTCCACAGTCGGCGGAGTTACAAACACCAGAAGTGCTTCCGGTATTTTCTCTTTGATCTTCATTGCGCCCTGGATTTCGATCTCAAGGATTACATTTCTGCCTGCCTGAAGCTGCTCTTCGACATAAGAGCGTGGGGTACCGTAATAATTTTCCACATACCGGGCATATTCAAGCAATGCATCCTCTTCGATCAGCTTCTCAAATTCATCCCTTGTACGGAAGAAATATTCTCTGCCGTCCTCTTCACCGGGACGGGGTTTTCTGGTTGTTGCGGAGACAGATAATGCAT
>OIML01000295.1_pt1 | contig 9032 bp, 10 predicted proteins | sample 1584811 | NCBI WGS metagenome assembly OIML01 (sample SAMN02674698, study PRJEB24791) | human gut metagenome, SKBSTL036 | isolation source: stool | host: Homo sapiens | place: USA
AGAATTGGATATGAGCGTTCCATGATTACAAAAGTTGAGCAAGGAAAAGTTGATTTAACGCAATCAAAAATTGCCGCATTCGCAAAAGCTTTAGAGACTAGTCCAGCTAGACTGTTGGGATGGGAATGGGACATCGTTCCTATGGAACTTTCCGATATAGAAGCTAATGTCATCAGTGCATATAGAGAATCTACTTCAAATGAAAAGCACGCCGTAAACAAATTTCTCGGTGTATGGGATAACCCTCCAGAGCATGAAGATGACCCTACTATTGAACTCCGGAAAACCGTCTTTTGGGAAAAGTATTACTCCCTTGACGAACGCGGAAGAAAAATGGTAGATATGGTTTTAGAACAGGAATATGCTCATTCTAATGAAAACAAGTCTCCCGACAATACGGATAATAATGAATACCCAGACTGGGAGCCAAAACGAGCCCCATTAAGAGCCGCTCAGAAGTCTGAAGAATATAAATAAAAAAATCCCCCTGTGGTACTGCCAATACCATAGGAGCGGAATTGAATACCACAAAATAAACACGTATTAACACATATTCCTATTGACACACGTGTTTACACGTGTTATAATTAAGATGTAATCAGGAAGGAGGTACAAAGCGAAATGCCAATGACGCCAAAAGAAATGGTTAAACTACTAAAAGCAAACGGTTTTGTGGAAATGAGACAAAACGGCTCGCATAAAGTATTTGAAAACAAGGAAACTGGTAAAATAGCAATCGTACCATTCCATTGTAAAGACCTGAAAAAAGGTACTGAACAAAACATCTTAAAGCAGGCGGGGCTTAAATAAAAAAGCCCTCGCCAATTTTCAATATAAAGGAGTGTTGATTATGTTAAAAAAATTATTTTATCCCGCAGTCTTTACTCCCGAAGATGATGGTGGTTATTCTGTTGCTTTCCCCGATCTGGACGGCTGCTTTACACAGGGTGAAACAATCGAATGGGGTACCAATGAAATCAGCGGTACCATTATGCGTGATGATACGGAAGACCACCAGTGGAAGAAAATCTCCAGCATCATGGACAGCGAGGCGGATGCGGAAGCGGCAATCAAACAGTTCCTGTCTATTGCGGGGGAGCCGTAAGCCCGATCATTGGATCGGGTGAAGTTGATTTTGCGGTGTTGTAAGAAAGGAGAAACGAAATGAAAACAGGTATGATGGAAGTCGCGGGAAAGAACTATCCTTTGAGTTTCAGTGCAAGGGTGATTGTGGAGTGTAATAAAAGATATGGTTCCATCGACAATATCGGCAGTGCGCTGGAAAGTGAAGCTGGAGATATTGGAAAAATTCTGACAGAGTGCTTCTGGCTGCTGTCGGAAATGAGCAGAGCCGGCAGTGCTTACCAGAAACTGATGGGAAACGACGCACCGGAACCGCTGACAGAAGATTTTCTGCTGGATGTCATTGGGGCGGATGATATTGCGGAACTGAAATTCAATATTTTTTCCGCAATCAGTGGAAATATGCGGCGGGAAGTGGAAACGGAAGATGAGAAAGAAGCGGCAAAAGACCCAAAGCAGGAGGAAGAAACGGAAGTATCCAATGGTACATCTGGTATGGTTTAAGGCTTGGAATCCCCTATACATTGGTTTGGCAGATGCCCTTTGGGGAACTGTGTGACCTGATCGCCATTGAACAGATCAAGAAAGAAGGGGCAAAGCTGAAGCACATCAAAACGGAGGAAGAAGAACGAGAAGAATTTTTTGAAATATTGAAGTTGGAGTAAGCGTCTGTATTTGCAGGCGCTTTTTTCTTTCCGGAAGGGGGTGAGATGAAATGGCAACAGACATTGGTGCAAGAATCGGCATCGATGGTGAGAAATCCTTTCGGGACAGTTTGAGCGCTGTCAACGCCCAGTTGAAAAATCTGGGTTCTGAAATGAAAGCGGTGGTTTCCTCTTTCACAGGTATGGAGGACAGCGAGGAATCTTTAACTGCCCAAGGGAAAGTGCTGGAACGGTCGATACAAGCCAGTGCGGATAAGATTTCCCTTTTGACTGGGCAATCCGAACGTGCAAAAGCAAAGCTGGATGAGCTGGCAAGGGAACTGGATGATGCCACCAGAAGTTTCGGCGCCAATTCCACAGAAGCCATCCGGGCACAAAATGCTTATAACAAACAGGTGCGTGTGGTAAATAATCTGGAATCCCAGATCAACAGCGCCACAGCTGATATGAACAAAATGAAGCGGCAGATGGATAGTCTGGGAAAATCAGCAGATGATCTATCCGACGATTTGCAGGATGCGGGGAGAGAAGCGGAGGCTGCCGGAAGTTCCTTCAAAGACGCTTTTGCCGGCGGTGTCATTGCCGGAGCTGTTCAGTCGTTGGTAAGCGGCATTGTTTCGTTGGTGGAAAGTACCAAGGAATACAATAAAATCATGGGGACGCTGGAAGTTTCCAGCCAAAAGGCGGGATATTCCGCAGAGCAGACCCAACAGACCTATACACAGCTTTATGGCGTATTGGGGGATAATCAATCGGCAGCAACGGCAGCGGCAAACCTGCAGGCGTTGAAATTATCTCAGGAACAGCTGATACAAATGACAGACGGTGCAATCGGCGCATGGGCAACCTACGGGGATTCTATTCCCATTGACAGCTTGGCGGAATCCATCAATGAAACGGTCAAAGCGGGAACGGTAACAGGTTCTTTTGCGGATGTGTTGAACTGGGCAGGTACCAGTGAGGATGACTTCAATAAAAAACTGGAAGCCACAAAGACCGAAAGTGAACGGGCAAATCTGGTATTACAGGAATTATCCAAACAAGGGCTGACGCAGGCGGCAGAGGCTTGGCGGGAAAACAACGCCGAACTGGAAGCGGCAAACCGTGCCAGCGCCGCATGGGAGCAGACCACAGGGCGTTTGGGAACGGCTTTGATGCCGCTGACCACAAGCGTCACAAATCTGGGAAACGCTTTATTGACAAATCTGCTGAATGTCATGGACGGATTTCAAAACGGTGGTGTAGAAGGCGGTTTTTCTGTCATTACAGACCTGATTAACGGTTTACAAACGAAGCTGAAAGAAAGCCTTCCTTTGATGATTGAAAGTGGTTTACAGTCTTTGGTGGGATTTACGGAAGGGCTGCGCAGCGGGGTCGGAACGCTGGTGGATGCGGGGCTGTCCTTGCTGCAGACATTGGCAGACAGCATCATTCAAAACCTGCCGACGCTGATTGAAACCATCCCCCAGATCGTCATCAATATTGCGGGTATCATCAATGATAATGCACCGAAACTCATTGTGGCAGCATTGACGCTGATCAAGAATCTTGCCATTGGCTTGGTAAAAGCCATCCCCACATTGGTGGCAAATATACCGAAAATCATACAGGCAATTGTCAGTGCCTTTTTGGCGTTCAACTGGCTGTCATTGGGGAAAAATCTGATGACTGCACTGAAAGATGGTATTAAGTCTATGGGACCGGCGATAAAAACAACTGCCGGTAATATTTTCAATTCCATCAAAACGACACTTTCCAATATCCCGGCGGCACTGAAAACCATCGGTTCCAATGGCATTTCTTCTCTTGCAGCCGGATTGAAGTCTATGGCAAAAACAGCTGTTGGTGTGGTTCGCGAGGTTGGGACCAATATCCTCAATGCCATTAAGGCACTGCCAGGAAAAATGGTTGAAATCGGGAAGAACATTCTGAATGGATTGAAAGAAGGTCTCCTCTCAAAGGTGAAGGAAATCGGAACGGCGGCGTCTGAGGTGGTGGACACTGTCAAAAGCATTTTCACAGGGAAAAGCGGGTTTGACACACATTCCCCCTCCAAGTGGTCAGAGAATGTGGGAGAGAATGTTGACATCGGTCTGGCAAATGGTCTGAAGGGGAAGGCAGATGTCCCCATCTCTGCTATGGAGGATTTGACAGACGGTGTGCTCCATGCGGCGGGTGAAATGGATGGAGCAGTTACCGTAGCAAAGAAAACCGCCCGAAAAGTAGGGGATGTGCTCCAAGCTGAAATCAATCAGATCAATCAGAAGATCGAAGCGGAACAGAAAAAAGCATCAGAGGAAGCGGCTGCGGAAGAATTAAAACAGTATCAGGATAATCTGAGCCAGAAATATCAGGAACTGAGCAAAGCAGAAGGAGAGAACGCACAGAAAATCCGGGAGGAAATTGCCGAACTGGAAGCGGAGTGGAACAAAAAGCAGGTGGAGGCAGCCAGAACCACTGCCCAAGAAGCCAATGAAGCCCGTTTGCAGGAATTGCAGACATTCCAGCAGGAATACGAATCCGCTCTGGATGCCATCGAAAGCAAACAGGAAAGTTTGCAGGATCAGCTGGCAGATTATGGAGAATTGTTCCAGCGCATCGACATCAAAGACGAAGAAGGCAATGTGATCGGTGAAAAATTCCAGCTGGGAGATTTGCAGAAGGAAATCGACCAGATCCAGAAATATGGGGATGCTATGGAAAAGCTGCAGGAAAGAGGACTTTCGGATGGGTTGTTATCGGAAATCACCAATATGGGCATGGAAGATGCCATGGATTATATGAACAAGCTGATTTCCATGTCTGATGGTGCCTTTGATGATTATGTGCAGTTGTTTGCGGAAAAACAGAAAGCGGCGCAGGAAGTAGCGGCAAAAGTATATCAGTCTGAGTTTTCCGCTTTGGAACAGAATTATTTTCAGAAACTGCCCCAGAGTATTGCAGATATGCAGGGACAGCTTTTTGCGGCAGGTACCCAGGCTGCTGGACAATTTGCGGCAGGTATGGAATCCCAGGGGACACAGATGGGAACTGCCTTGGAACAGGCTGTGGGCAATGCTGTTTCTGGAAGTCAGGAAACCGCAGCCATCCAGACATTCCAAAGCGTAACTGCCGGCATGACGGAACAGGAACCCATCCTGACGGAATATCTGACAGCGTTGAAAGACCGTTTGATTACATTGATGCAGGGATTCCAGCAGGAATTTCAGAATGTTGGGCTGATGCTCATGGAAGGCGTGGCGCAGGGTGTCAGAGATGGAAAAAGCGGTGTGGTCAATGCCATTGCGGAAGTGCTGGCGGCAGCGGTACGGGCGGCAAGAGCATCTATGGACATCAACAGCCCTTCCGGCGTGTATGAAGAAATCGGCGGATACATGGCGGAGGGTGTTGGCGTTGGCTGGAATAAGAAACTCAAAAAACTTTCCGGCATCATTGCCGGAGGTATGCAGCAGGTTGTACCAAGCCCGACAGGTGTTTCCGGCAGTGTGACGCAAAATAACAACAGCCGCAGTTATGCTTACGGAGATATCAATATCTATGTGGACCGTATTGATAATGGAAACGGCAGATCGGTAGAAACATTCGCACGAGAACTGGAATTTTTCCGCAGACAGCAAAGCACCCGGAAAGGAGGAAAAGCATGAGGTTTGAAACGCTGTATAAACCATATTTTATCTTCCGGGGAAAGAATAGTCTGGACATGGGGGTCATCGTCACCTCTATGCCGGATGTGTACAAACCAAAAAGACGGGTGAGCACACAAGAAATACCCGGAAGGGATGGGGTTCTTCATGTGGATGAGGGAACCTATGAAAATTACAACAAAGTGGTGGAATGTGCCGTGGTGGAGCGTGCCAATCTGGATGGCATCTGTGCATGGCTGGACGGAAGCGGTGAAGCCATTTTTTCCACAGAACCAGATAAGGTTTATCGTGTCCGAGTAGATAACCAGATCAGCATCGGGAAGATGCTCCAGTATTTCCAGAAATTTCAGGTGACCTTTGACACCTATCCGTTTAAGTACAGTGTCAACGCAGTGGATGATTTTGTTATGCTGACAAAGCCGTCTTTGCTGCGCAATCGTGGAACGGTGGCAGCGGAACCAAAAATCAAGATCTATGGAACTGGAAGTGTTGTGCTTATCATCAATGGTAGGGAATATAGGATAGACGGATTGCAAGAATCTGTGGTATTGGAATCGGAAATGATGGAAGTGTTGGACGGGGTGGGGGTAACCTATACCCCGCATGATCTGGATGATGATTTGTTTCCTAGATTGAAAGTTGGGAACAATGAAATCTCATGGACCGGAAATGTGGAGAAGATAGAAATTGAGCCGAGATGGAGGTGGTTGTAAATGGCGAAGCATTATACAAAGTTGATTATTGAAATCAACGAGGATATTACAAGCAAAGTGACTGCTGTAAAAGGGGATGTAAATTCTCGTTACCTTGACGTACAGTTATTTAATGACAGCGTGCCATTGGATTTGACAAGTCACACAGTGACTATGAGCGCAAAATCGCACCCTGACAGTAACTTCAAAGTCCCTATCAATAAATTCATTGATGGGCAAATTACAGAGGCAATAAACGGACGTTGTCAGTTCAAACTTAAAACGGATATTCTGGGACAGGCAGGTGTTATCATTTTACAGATTTCCGTTTTCTCTGGTGAACAGGAAGTCCTTTCTACAAATCCGTTTAATCTGTATGTAATTGATAGTCCGCGAAACGATGAGCAAATCGAAGCAAGCAACGAATTTGGTGCACTAGTTGTGCTGTTTTCCGAAATCCAGAACGCCCTTGATGACATGCATGCAATCCGCGATAACTTTGGAACGCCTTCTGAAGAATCTTTGCAGGCTGGGACAGACACATTCTGGAAAGCATTGGAAAAATCAATTAAAGGATCTGCAGATCTGGTTGCTTATGACATTCCTTCAAAAATCGGTGAAGAAACAGACGAAGAACCATACAACACTGTTTTTGGTAAGTTGAATCGAATTATCAAGTTACAATTAAAAGATGGCGAAGAAATTTTCAGAGAAGATGGCACTTTTACCGTCCCAGAAGGTGTGAACCAGATAACAGTCATTGCTTGCGGCGGCGGTGGCGGCGGTGCATTAAACTGGAATCAATCTCCTAGTGGTGGTGGAGGTGCTGCTTGTGTAAAAAAAACATCTTCTGTTACTTCCGGACAGAAAATACAGATAACTATTGGGAAAGGTGGTTCAGGAGGGGTTGGAGGAAGTTCTGCACAAGATGCAAATGGAAAATCAGGAACCGCAACTGTTGTTGGAAACATAGTTACTTGTCCACCTGGACAAGGTGGAAAAGATTTAAGTAATGACACTGGAGGGGCTTCTGGTGGTTCTGGTGGTGGAAGCGGTGGAAATTCAAAAATTGATGCAGGAGCAGGAGGAAATGGTAAAAATGGTCTGTATGGGGTAGGAGGAAAAGGTTCTTTGATAAATAGTCGTGGTTTTGGTGGAGGTGGTGGATCTTATGGAGATGGTGGGAACGCTGCAACCATAGTTGGAGAATCAGGTAAGGATGGAGGATATGGTGCAGGAGGAGGTGCAGGTTCTTCAAAACTTCCGAACTCTTACACTGGTGGTAAAGGTGGAAATGGTATTGTCATTATTAGATGGGGGGCTGGTTCAGATTGATTTATGCAATGGTTCTAAAAAATGTAGTAATTGATATAAAGGAAGGCGAAACAGAACCGTACTATCCACCGGATATTGACGGAAATCCTGTTTTTGCAGTGGAAACCACAGAAGAAACAGAAGTGGGCATGTACTACCATGAAGAAACAGGGAAGTTCAACTTTGAATTTCCAATCACAGTTCCAGAACCCACACAACTTGACAACATCGAAACAACACAGCTTATGATTATGGAGGCAATGGCGGATCAATACGAACAGCGATTGGAAACAGATTTGATGATGATGGATGCACAGGCAACCACTTTTGAAGCTGTTCTTGCGCTCACAGAAGGGATGGTGTAAATAATGGTAGAAATGTATGTATTGTTGGTTGTCAACAAAAAACGTACTTGTAACGAAGAAAACAAAAGTGTTCCTGTTGTACCCGCCCATTTGAGAGCGGACGTTTTGGAAGTTTTGAATCAGAGGGGGTACGATGCGGACGGCAACAAGATTTCTTAACCTGATTTTTGTAACTATTGTTTTTATATATATCAAGAAAGGATTTGGTAATATGTTGGATTTGTACACAGCTTTGGTAATTGCAGGCAGAAGAACATGCAACCCCGAAACACAGGGTGTGACACTGGTACCAGAACGGTATCGGGCACAGGTGATCGACAACTTAAATGCAATTGGATTGGATGCAGATGGAAATCCCATTGTGGGGTGATATTGTGATTATTTTCGAACAGGATGAACAAAATTTTGACACCATTGGATTGGGGATGCTGGTCCCCAATTCTGGTGAGGTTTACGAAGAATTTAACGGTGATTTTACATTGACCTTTCAACATCCTTACGATGCCAGTGGTAAGTGGAAGCGAATTGAAATAGATCGTATTGTTTTGGCGGAAACACCTAGAGGAAGGCAGCCATTTCGCATCTATTATTATAAGCCAACCATGAACGGGATTGAAGTCCAAGCAAGACATCTCTTTTATGATCTGCTTGATAATATCTGTGAAAGCGTGGCGTATTCCGGCAGCGCACAGGGAGCCATGGACGCCATCAAAGAGGGGCTGTCTGTTCCTATGCCGTTTACCTTCTATACGGATATTTCGTGTGATACAGGTGGTATTGGTTGTACCATGGATAATCCGGTTTCTTTGCTTTTGAAAGAAGAATGGGACAACAATGAAGGCGAAACAAAGTCCTTTTTTTATTTTTACGGCGGAGAACTGAAACGGGATTTTTTCAACGTTTCGATGTTAGAATCCCTGGGCAGCGACAGGGGCGTTTTTATTGTTTACCGCAAAAACCTTGTGGGGCTGGAGGTCACGGAAGATATTTCAGATGTGGCTACCAGGATTTATCCCATTGGAAAAGACGGTCTGGCTCTTGATGGTCAATACATCGACAGCCAGTATGTGAATAACTACGCATACCCAAAAGTTAAGGTTATCGAGGACACCAAAGCAGAAAGTCAAAGCGATTTACGAGAAATTGCAGAGAATTTCTTTGCAGAAGGCGGCGACATACCGAAAGTAAATATCAAAGTCGATTTTATCGACCTTTCTCAAACAGAGGAATACAAAAATTATGCAAACTTGGAAAAGGTATTTCTTGGTG
>OIML01000305.1_pt1 | contig 8921 bp, 8 predicted proteins | sample 1584811 | NCBI WGS metagenome assembly OIML01 (sample SAMN02674698, study PRJEB24791) | human gut metagenome, SKBSTL036 | isolation source: stool | host: Homo sapiens | place: USA
ACGACGCTCTTCCGATCTTCAAGTATCGTCAAATGAAAAGATTCATTTTCTGTGAATTTTTCAGCTTCTTTACAAGAATGGGCTGAAAAGATATGATACCCCTCTTTTTTTAATGCATAAGTGATTGTTTGATTTAATTCCATATCATCTTCCAAAACAAGAATAGTATACACAAATAAATCCCTCCGTAAGAAATATTTTAGCTTTTTTAATTATATCAAAGAACTTACTAGAAATACATATTTTTTAGAGGGAGCATTTTGTCATTGATAGCTCCCTCTTTTGATTATACTTATATAATCTTCCAGTTATCGTCCTTATGAAGCACAAGCTCATACTGTGAGATTTGTGTCATTTTCGACTTATTATCCAGATACTTCACAGACACACTGACCTTGAGGTTATCGCCATCTTTGGTAAAGACAGGGTTTACCAGTTCTGAAAATACATAGTCGCCAGAAACAGGAGCAAGCACTCCGTCTTTGACATAATAGGCAAGTTCCTTTTCCACAGCTGTCGGGTACAGATTAAAGAATGTTTCCAAGAAAACGGTAGTGTCCTTGACTGTATCAGAGCTGACACGGACATCGGTTTCCTGTGCTTTCGGCTCATGCTTTGATTTCTGTACTGCTGGAGCAAGTGTCGGATTCTGGGTAATGGCCATTGCACCGTCCTTATCCACATGAACGGTCACGGTGTAGTTTTCTGTGACTGCCTGTGTCTGTTCTCCCTCTTTTACCTGCTGATCTACTTCGTAGGCAACGGTAAAATCGTTCGTTCCAGACTGCTCTACATTCCAGACCAGCACATTTGCAACGGTCGCACTGGTTGGTATGTCCGTTCTGATGGTATCAGCGTTCAAGTCCTGTAATTCTTTGGTAAGGTATTTACTGATTTCTGTTGTCCTTGCTTCAATGGCTTCCTTGCTGGTATCCCATGAGTAGTAGGCTTTCGCAAAGTTCTTGACGAAATTCTCAATACCGTTGGTATCGTTCAATCTTAGCTGAATGATTTCTTTTTCATGTACCGTGTGGGTGTCAATGGCGGTAAAGTTCTTATACACACCAAAGCTGGTGCTTGCCAGAAGCACCGCCCACAACAGCAGGACAGATTTCTTATGTGTCCCGACTTTCATGGTACGCACTTTCTTATTCTTAGGTGCTTTCTCTGTTTTTTCTTTTTTCTTAAACATATTTCAAGTCCTTTCTATTGTTTGATTCTTCCGGCACAAATGATGTGCTGTTGCCAGTAGGCAGAGGTCAAATCGGTATAGCCGATTGGATTTCCGGCATGATACATCTGATTGTTTCCCACATAGATTCCCACATGGGTAACATAGTCACTGGTATTATAAGTGGAATGGAAAAAGACCAAATCGCCAGCCTGTGCCTGTGACAATGGGATATGCTGGGTTGCGTCATACTGTGCCTGTGCAGTTCGTGGCAGGCTGATTCCGGCTTTTCCGTAGCACCACTGGGTAAGACCAGAACAGTCAAAAGAGGTGTTCGGGTTACTGCCACCGTAGACATATTTCCAGCCTTGATACTTCAACGCTTCATTCATAACCGCCTGTACCGTTTCGTTGCTGAACTGCTTCACGGTCAGATATTGGTTGACCAGCTCTACATAGAACATATTTCCGTAGTTATAACGCCAGCCACCATTTTTACTGACCGCTATCGGGTTCGTATAGGTCACTTTTGTACCGTCGGATTTATTCTTTGCGAAATTCTCTGCAAGGTTGAAGCTGTGCTTTTTCCCGTTCTTCGCCACATAGTCTGCATAGCCACCACCATAGTTATAAGATTGAATGACCACGTTAATGTCATTCATACCTTTGGCTTTACAGGAAGAAAGCAGGGACGCAAAATATTTACACCCCTGCTTAATGGATTCTTCTGTACTTAATGAGTTTGGCGGTAGTCCAAGACTTTCGCTGGACTGCATGACATCGGTAGCCGTACCGCCACTTTCCACCTGTATGATGGCAAGCAGGACGTTCACATACTCCGAGATACCGTTTTCTCTGGCGTATTTTTCTACCATTGTCTGATGTTTGAGGACATCGGCTGACAGGTTCATGCCAGAATAGACAGGCGAATAACTGTTGGAACTGTCGTCATCTTCGCCGGAAATCAGTATCCCGAAAAAGAGAACGATGGAGAAAAGGACAGGAAATATCGCACCTATGATAAGGATACGTTTTAATCTCATTTTTTCCGTCCTTTCTCTGAATGTTTCGTAACAGTTTTATGGGCAGATTTCCCATTGACCTGTGTTTTCTGTACCGTAGATTTCTTATGATTACTGATAGTTTTCGCTACGTTTGGCTGGTTCGTTCTGGCAACAGATTTGACCTGCTGTTCCTGTCTGATGTTGGTTCGGACAGTTTCTTTTCCAGCCTTGATTTCTGCATTTTTTATCACAGGAGAAGTAGCAGGACGTTTCATATCCGGCGTTTTGACCGTATCGGTCTGTGCAGGTTTTGGAACAGGTGTGGCAACAGGGCGTTCATGGCTTCTGGTAGCTCCGGCTGTCGCTGATCCATTCGCATGAACATTCTGTCTTGCTTCCTGTGCTTTCTGTAATTCCTGCTTTTTCTGTGAGATATTTTCCCTGTGCAGGTTACGTTTCTGTGTACGCTGTTTCTGTCGGTTTTCCCGTTCTTCCACAACGCCACGCTTAAAGTCTGATACATTATCTTTTGCTTTCTGTTTTGCAGAGTGGACAGCATAACCAGCCTGTGTCGGCAAGTCTTTCACATTTTCTTTCAGAGAGGAAGCACTGTCACGGACTTTATTTTTCGTATCCATCACAGCACCTACCGCAGAACCGACACGGCTTCCCATGCTGGCAGAGGTATTTTCCCGTTTCTTTGGTGGTTGGTTCGTTGCTGGCTTTCCGGCTCTGGCAACACTTGCACCAGCCACCGCACCTGCAACACTTCCAGCACCGACAGCCCTTGCAATCCTGTGTTCCATACGTCTTGCCCTGTGTCGCATGAACACCATCGGTCTACGGAATATCCGGCGACCTATCTGCTGGCTATCATTCGCATTAAGGCTGAACATACTCATTAGTTCTCCGAGCTTCATATAGATTCCGGCAAAGCAGATTATCTGCAAAAATGCCACCATGAAGAACGGATAGTCCGTGGAAATGTTGTAGAACATACTGGAAATCGAAAATGCCACGGTCACAATCAGTGTGATTCCGGCTCTTGTCATAATGGCGTTGAACACACGGACAACTGCCTGTTTCGCCATGTTCTCATAGGTCGGTATCATGGACAGCAAAAAGCTGACAGGTAAAAACATGGCATATATGATAAAAAGTATCTGGGAAAATAACATCATGCCGGTAAGCAGGAAGATAAAGATTGTGATACCGAGATTGAAAATGAGCAGGAAGAACACCATGCCAAGACGGTTGACGACCTGCGGAATGGTAAGGTTGTCATTGTTGTTATCCTCAATCTCTGTTTTGACAACATTTTCCCTTGTTTCCCCATCTTCGTCTGACGGGCTGGCAGATACCAGAGCTTCCACACGGTCAGCCCCGATTTCTTCGGTATCGCTGTTCCCGAACTGCAATAACAGCCACGGTTTTTCTACCTGTATCGCAAACAGGCTGTCACGGATAAGGTCTACACTGTCCTTGCCTTTGCTTTGTGAATCGGGGAGCATGATTTTTGTCCCCAAATCCAGAGAAGCGGTGCTGATGTCTGAACTGAAATCATTGATTTTCTGGATATAATTGGGAGCATAAGCAATAAAGGACGCAGACACGATGAACACCACCACAAAGTTGATAACAGCGTGAAGTGCTTTGCTTGTTTCCCGTTTGAGAAGCCCTGTATAGGCGGTGTAAACACCTACAATCAGAATGATAATGAGCAGGAATCCCACATAGAATCCACTGCTGGAAAATCCGTTTTCGGTCACTCCGGCAAGTGTCTGGATACTTTTCCCGATACTGTCTGCCATATCATTGATGAAGTCCAGCTTATACGCCTGTTGCACCACATATCCTGTGGCATTGCTAAGATACAGGCTGATTGTCCAGACAAAGTTTGTGATACAGTAAAGCCCGTACTGCACCGATTTTCCAATGCCGTCCAGCCAGTTCCACGGAAGCCATGACCAGCTATTGTCCACGTAAAAATCAAGCTGATAATTGGAAAGCGGATACTTTGAATACAGGTTGCCTGCATTGACCGTATCATCGACCAGTCCAGACGCATGAGCTACCGTCCCAAGCAGGGACAGCAGTACCAGCGTGACGGTCACGGCAAGCAGAACCTGTTTCAGTACATGGAATACCTTTTCTTTTGTGACAGATTTCATCATTCCAAATCCACCTCACTTTTTATCGGCGGTCTGGTATCAAAGGCATGGAGTAGTTCTACAAAGACAGGGTGTATCTGTACCACACCGACACGCCCGTATAAATCCTGCATTAAGCATTGCCCGTTCTCCAAATCCCTCAACCGTTTCTGGTTATTTTCGTCCTCACTGTCCAGCCCGAAAAACTCTAAGGTCTGCTTGATTTCATTGGTATCTGTGGAGCGGAACGCAAACTTTAAGCCGATGTTATTTTTCAGACTTTCTTTCGATACGTCCCCAGAGCTTTGTGTCACGAAATATACTCCGGCGTTCATGGCTCTACCAGCACGCACCAGCTTGTTTGAGAGTGTTTCTCCCTGTGCCACATTTAAGAACGCCCATGCTTCGTCCAAGTCCACGATTTTGAAAATGCTTCGGTCACTGTGAATGAAGTCAAGGGCAAAGGTACTGATAACAATTAAGATGGATACCGACAACAGTTCAATGGTCGTGTATTCCTCAAAGGTGGTATCCTTATCCGGCAGAACCAAATCTGCAACCTGTATAATGTTGAGCTGGTTATCCAGACTGATTGCATTTTCCACCGAACCGTCCGAGAACAGAAGCTGTGCAAAATCATAGTCCGTAAAACTTTCGATATGGTCTGCAATGTTACGGGATACGGCGGTATCCTCTTTTCGCAGTTCCTCAATGACCTGCAACAGCCCGTGGTTCTGATTCTGGGATACCGTGCGGACAGCTTTTCTAAGGACAGGAAACTTTTCGCCGTCCCTTGAAGAAATTCCTGTAAGGAATGTCAGAATGTCAATGGCAAGACTTTCAGCGTCCTTGACATCTTTCATAATCACATACGGGTCTAACAGCCCTTGATTGCTGGAATCACTGGTAATGTTTACAATATTGATTTCCTCTGCAATCTCCGGCAGTGTTTCTTTCCAGTTTCCACGCTCACTTTTCGGGTCTAGGATAACTGCCTGTCCACCGAACAGGACGGAATAATATACTAGCAGGTTATTACAGAATGATTTTCCACCGCCAAGCGAACCTACAAAAGCAGAAGCCAACGCATTTGTGACCGTACCTTTTACCCCTTGACTGGCAAGGGACGGTTGCAGGTAGACATTTCTTCCTGTATCCACGGAATAGCCGATATAGATTCCTGTGTTTTCTCCCAACATCTGGGTAGCACCAAAACCAAGTCCGGCTAAAAAGTCAGATTTTACATACTGGATATAATCATTGATATAACGCTTGCTGGCTGGAAGAAACTCTCCATGCAGTCCCATCATATCTCCGGCAGGGCGAACCAGCTTCACATTCAAATCATCGTAAAAGTCCTTGACTTCATCACAACGGCGTTTCAGTTCGTCAAGATCGGGTGCAGACACCCGTATGACGTAACTTAACTTATACATACTTTCCTTGCTCTGGTCTAAATCTGTTTCCAGTTCATCGACACTGTCTAAGGCTTCCACTACATTTGAACTTGTTTCATTTCCAGCTTGATAGGCGTGATTATCCAAGTCCTTTAATTCCTTTTTCTTGTTACGGACAGTGGTTAAGGCTTTCTTATTCCCGACAATTTCAACATTCATAGACGTATCCACAGGGAATGTGAACTGCTGTTGCTGGAAATAAAAGATTTCCGATGATGGGAAGTCCAGCTCCCCGACAATGGCATTGACCGTAAAGTAGGACACATAACTTTCGCTGTCCTCATGTTCCAGACGCAAATATCGCTGGCTTTCTTCCACCACGCAACGGGTAGGACGGATAAGGTCATAATACTTAATCAGTGTTTCCCTTTTTAATTTTCTTTTTGGCAGAGGATACACATAATCTTCATAGGCTATCCCGTCCCTGCCGTAGAGGTGTTCCATCAGATACGCAAAGTCTTTGGCTTCCAGTCGGCGGATTTTGAACCTACGGGAGATTTTGTTTTCCAGCAGTTTTTCCATCTTCACATAACGGTTGATTTCATCATTGTTCATGGAAACAAAGTCATTCATCAGCGTGTGTCTTACCTCATTCAAAAACTCACGGAATGTCAGAAATACCGATTTTTTGATGTTCTTCAGATTGACTTCGTCCTCTGTGACCATGAGCTTGAATCCCAGAAAGAAACGGTAATCAACTTGATTGTCGCCTATCATGGATACAAGGGCTTCGGTCTGGTCGTCTATCTTTTGGATTGCTACCTCACGGAGCTTTCCAGTGACCAGCTTCTTTGACTGTTCCTGTATGCTTCGGATTGAACTTTCAGTTGCAATCTGCAACGCATGAATCTTTCCCTCACGGGACTGTGCGATAAGCTGACGGAAGCTGTCATGCACAAGGTATTTCTGTTCTGGGGATAAGAATGAATAATTGTACGGTATCAGCTCATAGTAGGCGAACACCTCATTGTCCTTATTCCAGACAAGGTTATTGTCGATATATTTAATCGGGAACATAGGTCACACTCCTTACTGCCGTGATAGTTTCCTCAAATTTCTGCTTATGCAGGTTCACGGCTTTTCCGGCATAAGTCACTTTGGGACGCAGAGCATACAGCACCATCGTCTTGATGTAACTGTATGGCTTTTTCCCGTCAAAGGTTTTCTGTGACATAAACCATGTAAGGGCAACGGGAATCCCGAAATATTTCAAAAACGCACCCTCAATCATGGAAAGTGGCGGTACATCTGCAAACAGAATGATGATAAATTCCGTCAGCACGAACCATGTAATCTGGGTAAAGGTCACAGGGAATGGCAGGTTTACATCATTGATGGCATACAGTACCTTTTCCACGTTCCAGATACTTGTATAACTTCGGATTTTCTTCACTTGTAAATGCTCCTTTCTTCATTTTCCTAACAACAGGGACAGCCGGATTTTCCAGACTGCCCCCAAGAGAAAAGCTGACAGTAGCACCAGTGGCGGTGCTGATCTGCCAGCCCTTAACGCAGTACCTCACAGATACCAGCGTTTGTTGCAATAAATGTCCCCTCTATATCGAGGTCACGCCCGTAGGCTTCATAGTCGATATAGTTCTGTAAAGAGGACGGGATTTCTCCGAGTACCTGTTCTTCATCAATCAGATAGTAGGCTAAATCGGTCATTGTTTCACAGCCGGAATACAGAATGATGTCGTCCTTATGCTCCACCAGTTCTTCTAGACTTCCATAGCAGGACACGAAACTTTCCAAGTCGTCCAGCAGGTAATCCGGTAATTCTTCCAACTGCTCATAGATACGGTTCAGTTCTTCAATGGAAGTGTATTCGCTAATCTCCATCGGGAAGTTGTCCGTATCATGGATTGCGTATTCTTCGTACTCTGCATTTAAGCCGATACGTTCTGCAATCACTTCTTCGTCCAATGGAAAAGAGAACCAGTCCCCGACCAGTTCTTCCTCATTGTACTTGCCAAGATTGGCTATATAGACTTGCATATCATCAATCATAAGCGGTCACTTCCTTTCACTCATCGTATTCATAAAATCTGCCATAAGCAATACCCACCATCAGAGCTTGAACATACCATTGTTGCAGACCGCATAACGTCCTTTTTCTTCCGGTTCATGGACGTAGGCTTCCAGATTAAAATATTTCTTTCCCTTTTCGGAGAGAGCAAAAAAATCAATGTTATGTTCCAAGCGGTAACGGGCAACGTCCATGATGTTGTGGCACTCTGGATAAAACAGAAATTCTTCTGATTTCTGCAATAAATCCTCTACACCGCCACAATAGGAAATCAACTCTTTATAAGCCAGCTGAACTTCTGGCGATAAATCCGTGTAAGCAAAGTACAGCTTGTTTAACCGTCTGACAGATGTTGTCCTTACAATGTCGCCAGCAAAGGGGAGCTTCATATCAATGATTTGATAATCGCCACTGTCAGCTTCCACGCCGAGCAGGTCACGGAACAGCTCATAATCAATGGGTAAATCGAACCAGCGAGAGGTTTTATCCTCTGCTGATTTGGTCGTTTCAATCAATACGCTACATTCTTCCATCGTAATTCAGCCCTTTCTTTTTAATTTTGAATATGAAAAAAGCAGTCGATCATAAATGAAAGGCTGCTTTAAATCATATCCTTTATTGCTTTGTGTGGAGATTTAACTGATTGTCTATGTCCCGTCCGGCATACATTACTCTAAGTATTGTTACAACTTTTTTATCGCTGTCTGGAATATAAAGTACCACATAATTGTCTACTGGTAATACACGAAGTCCACGACTTTTCCACGGTTCTTTTTCATATTTTCGATAACGCTCCGGCATCGTATCCAGACTTAATATCTGTTCTTCCAGACGGTCAAGCTGTCCGCTTGCATTTTCCGGCGATTGTAATTCAAAAGAAATATATTCAAAAATCCCTCTCAAATCACTGTCAGCCTGTTCGGATAATTCTACTTCATATATCATAAGCCATAATCCTTGCGAATGTCAGCAAATGCTTTCTTCGCATTTTTTGTCCGTCCAGCCTGCATATCCGCATATCCTTTCTCCAATTCTTCATTGAACTCTGCTTCTGATAATGTGCTGATGTCAACAGGTCTGGCAGATGGTATTTTTACTTCAAACGGAAGT
>OIML01000326.1_pt1 | contig 8608 bp, 6 predicted proteins | sample 1584811 | NCBI WGS metagenome assembly OIML01 (sample SAMN02674698, study PRJEB24791) | human gut metagenome, SKBSTL036 | isolation source: stool | host: Homo sapiens | place: USA
AAATGTCGGTATTGCTTTCTTATATAGGCATCATATCTTTCCATCACACCAAAAAGTGCTTCTTTTAAATGCTCTGCCGGATATAACATCACATTAAAAAATATATTTCTGTCATACGGATTTTCAGCAAAAAACACTTCCCGTCTCTCCAAAAAAATACGGATTTCTTCCCTTGCTGTCTTTGCCTCTTCTTTCCCTTCCTCCAGATAACTCATCAACTTTTCGAAGCTTTTCTTCACACAGTACAGATATAGCTCATCCTTATTTTTAAAATTATGGTAGATCAGCCCTTTTGCAATCTGATACTTACCGCATATCGCATTCAGCGAAACCGCATCGTAAGATCTGCTTCCAAACTCGATCGTAGCTGCATGTACAATTTTTTCACAAGTCTGTTTTGTCTTTTCTTCTTTTTTCATGCTGTTATCCTTTCTTTTTGACTACACAGTCTATAATAGGATACTATACAATTTTCTTACAATCAATATTTTTGCCTGTGTTTTTTTCTCTTTTTTATGGTATGATAGAGAAATCAATACTTATATTTTTTATCAGGAGGACATCCTTATGATCGCGTTAAAACTGACGAATGTCAAAGCCTGTATGTCTCATCTTCTTCTGATGGACACCTTCGATTCATTCCTTCTGATCGAAGGAGAGATCATGACATTCAATACGTTCAAAATAGACGGTTTTATTCAAAAAAACTTTTATACTTCTGAAGAACTGGAACAAATGGGCACACTCCCTGACTACGCTTACTGGAAGCAGCTTCGGGAATACTGCTTCTCCCTGATCAAAGGGAAAAAGACTCCGCTTGGATTTCGTTTTGTATTCAGTCTGTCTCCGAAAAATATTGCCCGCCTTATCGAGCAGAATGAACTCGGCCTGAATGCCGATGACATTCAGGGACTCTATTTGAATCTCCGCTATGATTCCACCGGACTTCAATGCATTACCGGTACATCTTTCAAATCCTTCTCCATGGACAAGTCGCTGGAACACGCCTGGGACAACATGGTACAGAAGTTTTTCCAGAAAAAAGGACTGGATTTCGAAATTTTGTAATCTGTAATTTTAGTTCAACGAATACCATTATATAAGACAGATCCACATTTTAATCTTAAAAATTATGAAAGTTTTTCTTAAGATTACAAAGTGATTTTATTGCCTTTTTCGTAAATGACATCTACGGTTTCATCAACTGGCATCGGATGGGACAAAGACAGGGAAGCGAAGCTTTCTAAACAATATAAAAGGGAGTCCGAAAAAGAAATGGTTCTAATCCCTTTCTTTTTCGGACTCCCTATATTTTTTTATTTTGTCAAAAGCATCATAATCTGATTACTTCTCTGTACAAATGCTGTCATCTCTTGTGGACTCAGTGGTTTGTGGGCAAGCAGCGCCAGATCATACAGCTGCTTACAGATCAGCTCTACATTCTCACCTTCTTTGTTCTCTACCACATACTGCACCAGTGGATGATCCGCATTCAGGATCAAGGACGCCTGTCCGCCGAACATACCGGTATCCATACCACCCATTCCATACATCTTCATCATCTCTTCCATACGTCTAGACTCTTCAGACAACACGGCCATGGAAGCAATATTCTCATCTTTTAATTTTTCTACTTTGACATCCAGTTTCTCATTATTCAGCACTTTTCTGAAGATTTCTGTCAGACTGTCTGCATTCTTCTGGAATGTCTCTTTTTCTTCTTCTGCAACTTCTGCTTTCAGAGACTCATGAACATCTGCATCGATTCTCTGGAATTTTACATTGTCATGCTTCTGCTCCAGATAGGTAATGAATGCAGAATCAATATTATGTGCCAGGATCACTGCATCCTGCCCCTGCTCTTTGAACATATTGATGTACTGACTCTGCTGCTGTTCATTCGTCACGTAGAAAATATTAGTCTTTGGTGTCTCTTTCGTCTCTTCTGAATCCGTTGTCTCCTCTGCCTTTGTCTCTTCTGCTGTTTCTCCGCCATTGGCCTTGATACAGTCTTCCAGAGTGAGATATTTGTGGTCAAGATTCTTAAACAGCATCGAATCTTTTACTTTTTCTCCGAATTTTTCATCTTTCAAACATCCAAACTTGATAAACGGACTGATATCATCCCAGTATTTTTCATAATTTTCTCTGTCTGTTTTGAACATACCGTTCAGTTTGTCTGCAACCTTCTTAGAAATATAGTCTGCAACTTTTGTTACAAATCCATCATTCTGCAGTGCACTTCTGGATACATTCAGAGGCAGATCCGGACAGTCGATCACGCCTTTTAACACCATCAAAAATTCCGGAATCACTTCTTTGATGTTATCTGCAATAAATACCTGATTGTTATACAGTTTGATCTTTCCTTCAATGGAATCATACTCTGTATTGATCTTCGGGAAGTACAGGATACCTTTTAAATTAAACGGATAATCCATATTCAGATGTATCCAGAATAACGGTTCCTTATAATCCATAAATACCTTGCGGTAGAATTCCTTGTATTCATCATCTGTACATTCATTTGGATGCTTCATCCAGAGCGGATTAATATCACTGATGGAAACCGGACGTTTATTGATCTTTACTTTATCCTTTGCAGGAGAAATTTCAACAACTTCCTTTTCACCTTTATCATTTTCTTTTTCTTCTGTCTTTGCTTCCTCATGAATATGTTCAACAACTACATCATCGTCTCTTAACTCAGATTCATCAATTGTCTCATATTCCTGAGGTGCATTTGCTTTGGAAAGGTAAATATGAACCGGCATGAAGGAACAGTATTTCTCAAGAATCTCACGCATACGGTACTCATTTGCAAATTCCAGGCAGTCTTCATTCAGGAACAGGGTGATTTCTGTACCAATCGTATTCTTGTTACCTTCCTGGATATCATATTCTGTTCCGCCATCGCAGGACCAGTGTACAGGCTGTGCACCTTCTGTATAGGAAAGTGTATCAATATGCACTTCATCCGCTACCATAAATGCAGAATAAAATCCAAGTCCAAAATGACCGATCATCTGATCATCTGTAGTTTTGTCTTTATATTTCTCAAGAAACTGAGTTGCACCTGAAAAAGCAATCTGGGTAATGTATTTCTCCACTTCATCAGCAGTCATGCCAATACCATTATCGATGAATTTCAGAGTTTTCTCATCAGGATTAACAATTACCTGAATCTCTGGTTTGTATCCTTCCGGAAAAGTATATTCTCCCATTACTTCCAGTTTTTTCAGTTTAGTGATCGCATCGCATCCGTTGGAGACCAGCTCTCTTACAAAAATATCATGATCGGAATATAACCATTTCTTGATGATTGGGAAAATATTTTCACTGTTAATTGATAAATTTCCATGTTTTACAGCCATGCTGTCCACACTCCTTTTTGTTTTTAATCATTTGCCGCAACTTTATCTGCTCTGCCTCCTGAGCCAAAACTATCCTCTCCTGTTTATCCTTTGAAATAGCTTTTGACTCCTGTAAGTTGCTTCTCTGAAAGATATAGTAATACCATTTATTCCAAAAGTCAAGAAAAAATTAGCACTCACTAAAAATGAGTGCTAATAATTTTATATTTTACATATTCCCCTGTATTTTTTTCTTCAGATAACTCTTATTTCTTTCGTCTTTTGTATACCACAACTCCCACAATACATCCCGCTGCAATCGCCAGAATAATCACAAACGGTGTGATATTAGTCGTATCTCCTGTCTTTACCGCTGTTTTCGCACTTGCTCCATTCGGCTGTGGAGTCGGAGTTGCAGTTACAGTCTGCGCCTGTGTAATACTGAAATTCACCTGTTTAGTATCCTGCTCCCCTGTATTCTTCCATTCACTTCCATTATACTTCTGACGGTCAAATGTAACTGTCAATGTGTAGGTTCCGGCCTTCGTAATTCCAAATGCAGCAGTATAAGGTGCACTGCTCCAGCTATTTGTATTGATCACTTTCCAGTTATACGGTACATAGCGGACATCTCCCTTTCCCGGACTTTCATTGTCCATACCCGCTCCGACTGCTGTAAATGTAATCTTTGACTGTGTTGTATATCCATCTGAACTGATTCCTGTAATCTTATTATCTGCCGGATCTGCAATTTTCGCCTTGCGGGCAGCTTTAACCGTAAACTGAACTTTCACTTCTGCACTGATCTGCTGTTCATTATCAATCACAACTGACTCTGTATAGGAGCCGGCCTTTAAACCCTCCTTCGGGCGGATTTTAAATGTACAGCTCTCCCCCGGTGCAAGCTCTGTGGCTGAAAGTTTCCCGATTTTAAAGTTTTTACCTGACGGTGCATTTAAAGTTACATTTGTATTCCCATCATTCGTCACTGTAACTTTCTGCGCTTCCGGTGCCTCACTATATCCTTCTTTTGCTTTTCCAAAATTCAGTTCTTCCGGTGTTACGGATAATTTATAAATCTTTTTCACTTCCGAAACAGTCGCAGAAGCTTTGATCGTTGTTAATACATCTTCCTGTCCTTCCGAACTGGTCTGGGCTATCTGAATACTGTCCAGATAATTGCCGACTTTCAGACCGGTCACCGGTACTGCTGTAAATGCAGCAGAATCTCCCGGCTCCAGCACTGATGCCGAAAGTTCCCCAATATCAAAATACTCTGCATATGGCTGCATCAGCGAAACAGTTGTATTTCCTGTATTGGTAAGTGTAATGGTCGTCGCTTCAGGAGTATCATAACCTTCCTTCAGATCATCATAACTGAAAGATTCCGGATCTGCCTGAACTGCTGTGATCTGTTCCTGTTCTGCCTCTTTTACAGATACTTCCGCAGTTACCTGCACTGCTACTTCCGGATCCTCTTCACTTTCAAATATCAGGGTATCACTGTAATCACCCTTCGTCAGACCGGTTTTTGGCTGTACCATGAACATAAGAGAATCACCTTTTGCAATGTGTATTCCTGATACAGCTTCACTTCCATCTTCGTTCATCACCTCAAAATAATCTGATTTCGGTATCTTTAAAGTGACAGTTCCATCCCCTGTATTTGTTACGGTTACGGACAGTGTCTCATTGGCCTGTGTATAATTTTCTTCGATATCGCTGAAATTAAGACTTCCTGTATTTACCTCAAGAGACTGTGCCTCAAGAGATGCATCTGCATTGTCACCTGCCGATGGAGCCTCGCTGTCATCCGGCGTCTCTGTCGGTTCTGCAGAAGGCTCATCCGAAGGCTTCAGATCTTCGTCATCTGATGAATCATCCTCACCTTCAACTGCAATCTTCGCTTCAAAAGAAACCTCAATACCTTCTTCCGTCCGGTATGTGATCATATCATCATATTCACCCGGTTCCAGTCCTTCTCTCGGCTGTATCCATACGCTTACAGATTCACCTGCACTCAGCGGTTCTGTAATATCCTGAACCATAAAATGTTCCGGACTGATCTCCTGAAAATTCAAGTTCTCATTTCCGGTGTTCGTAATCTGCACATACTGTGCTTCCACATCCTCAAGATCACTCTTTACTGTTCCAAAATCACAAATCTGATCTTCGCTGTCCTCTACAGTGACAGTCGCTTCGTAAGTCTTTTTATCTTTATCATCTTCACCTGCTGCCTGTCCATCTTTCTCTGATCCATCTGTCTGCACATTTCCGTTCTCATCCACCTGCAGCTGATCTTCTGTATAAATTTTCATCTGGGAATCATCAGTACCTTCTGTTGTTTCCTCCGGCTGACCTTCTGTGTTCTGAGATCCATCTTCCTGTTCATTTCCTGCATCCTGCTGTACATCTTCTGTTCTATCTGTGTCCTGATTTTCAGAATCCTGACTGCCTTCTGCATTATCTGCTGTTTCTTCCAACTGTGCATTCTCTGTTCCATCTGCCGTTTCTGCCTGCTGTGTATCCTCTGCTTTCGCCTCTTCTTCAGTTGCAGCTACCTCTAACGTCTTTGCAGTAAGAGTACCTGTCAGTCCGCTTCCATCTACAGGGGTCAGATCAAGCACCAGTCTGCATCCCAGATCATCCTGAGTGATCGTATAGGTCTTCTCAGTACCTACCTGTGTTAACTCCTTCTCCCCTGTCTGTCTTGACCAGGAAAAAGTGAAATCTTCATCTGTAACCTCTTCCGGTGTAACCTTTGCATAATCTGCACTCACTACTACGCCTACAGCTGCCAGTCCCTTAATCTTAAGCTTACCGCCCAATTCTCCTGACGGAGCTGCCGCAAAAACCATGGATGGAATCATTGAAATAACCATCATCACAGTCATTACAACTGCAAGAAATCTCTTTCTCTCCATCTGTAGTCCTCCTTTTCATTTATAATAAGATTTGTAATTATTCAGCAGCCGCTCTGAAGGTACTGAATAATTACAGTTCTGTGATGCTTCTGTGTCTGTCTGCCCTTTTCATTCCCATCACAGACCACAACATCGTTTTTCTCTGTATAAAAGCATTATAGCATCACATTTTCCGGAAATGTAATCTGTATTTTCTCCCTTAAAACAACTTCAGCCCCTGAGTATCAGAGTTCAATTTTCTCCAATATTCAGGGACCGAACTGTGTTTTACAGTTATTTCTCCGATATATCACGTGATATCCATAATTTGACCGAACAGTTTTTATCCTTCTACTATCAGATATTTTCCATCCGGCAGAGCAAATACTTCACTTGCATCTTCCAGTTCTTCATCTGACATTCCTTCCACATCAGCGCCTGACTCTTCCAGATATTCTCTCACTTCTTCAATAGAATCCACAACCTGCGCCATGCAATCCTCAAGGAATGCTTCCGCTGCTTCATATGATTCTGCTACCGCCTGTGGAAAAAGCTGCTCCTGATTTTCAAGAAACGTATTAATACATTCTTCTGTAAACAATTTAAATAACCTCCTCAATCTTTCCCTTTGCCCGGATCAGCTTCTCAAGGACCGGTTCAACCTGTTTTGTCATATAGGACGTAGCTGCCCGTACCCCCTCCTTGGAATGCTCCATGGCAAAGCCATATTTTACCGCTTTAAGCATCTCTATATCATTATATTCGTCTCCGAACGCAATACATTCTTCCGGCGAAATATGATATCTTTTCTGATATTCTCTGATTCCTTTTGCCTTGTTTGTTCCAAAAGGAATAAAATCGATCCACTCATTTCCCGAAGTGACAACAACACATTCTTTTCCAAATCTGTCCATCCAGTATTTCACAGATTCTTCTGTAAGGCCGGCCGGTTCAAACACAGCCAGCTTCATGATAGGAGCCGTCATCTCTTCCATACTGTTTACAAATCTGCATTCATTTTTTACTTCATATAACATATGGTCATGAAATCTCTTTGTCTTCGGCATCAGGTAGTGGTAATCCTTTGCAGAACAGGTAAACTCGGCATCCTTCTTTTCCAGGATTGCAGAAATAATCTCCCCTGCCAGCTTTCTGTCAAAAGAATCCTGATACAGTACCTCTCCATGATCCACTGCCAGTGCACCATTCTCCGAAATATAGGAAATCTCTGAAGCAACAGGCGCAAACAGCTTTGTCATATTCGGATATTGCCTTCCACTGGCTGCTACAAACATAATCCCCAGTTCCTCTAACTGCCTGATCAGCGAAAAAATTTCTTCAGGCAGAGACTGTGCCTTATGTAAAAGTAACGTCCCATCCAGATCACTTGCAACCAACCTAATCATTTCCATGTTCCTCGCAAATTTTTACCAGATCTGTCGGTTTCTCAGCGACAAGATCTGCTCCATTCTCATTCAGTTCTTTTCGGTCACGAAAGCCCCATAGCGCACCTACTGTATACATTCCTGCTGCTCTACCGGTCTTCATATCTGTACTTGTATCTCCCACATACATACATTCTTCCGGTTTTACACCAAATTTCTCCGCAACCATAAGCGGACCATCAGGTGCCGGTTTCCTGCGGATTGCTTCACTCTGACCAACTACCATATCAAATTCCCCGTCAAAAAGCTGCGCAATTACTTTCACAGCTGCAGGATGAGGTTTATTTGAACAAACTGCCAGCTTCATTCCATGTTCCTTCAATTTCTTTAAGGTTTCCGGAATTCCCTTATAGGGAACTACTTTATACATCGGATCTGCTTCAAACATTTCCCGGTAAAGCTTCTGTCCCTCATCATAATGCGCAAGTTCCGGATCCCCCGCATCCTTAAGTGCGCGGCGGATCAGCATATTTGCCCCTTCTCCGCTGTAATATCTGAAATTATCCACCGGAAGTGTTTTCAACCCGAATTTTTCCATAATAATATTAGTCACATAAGCCATGGAATCCAGCGTATCAGCCAGTGTTCCATCCAAATCAAATATACATGCTTTAATCATCTTTTGTCATCCTCTTAAGTTAATTCCTGATTTCTTCATTTCATAAAATAATCTGGCAACCGGGAGTCCTACCACATTATTGTAATCTCCGCTGATCCCCTTTACATAAATTCCGAAAAGTCCCTGGATGCCATAGCTTCCAGCCTTATCCATAGGCTCTCCTGTAGCAACATACTCTCTGATCTCCTCATCTGAAACCGGATAAAACGTCACATCTGTACTTTCATAAAAAGTATGTTCTGTCCAGACTTTTTCTTTCTTTTCCCATACAGAAACGCCGGTATATAC
>OIML01000342.1_pt1 | contig 8310 bp, 6 predicted proteins | sample 1584811 | NCBI WGS metagenome assembly OIML01 (sample SAMN02674698, study PRJEB24791) | human gut metagenome, SKBSTL036 | isolation source: stool | host: Homo sapiens | place: USA
CTGCAGTGAAAGGAGGAGCTAACTAATGAAAGCAAAAGTATCCGGAACAAAAAAGAAAATTAACGGAACGACATTCCTCCTTATGATTACAATTTTACTGTTTGTTGTAATGTACGCAGCGGGTATGATCGTATTTAACGACAAAGGTTTTGCAAAACCGCAGATGTTCCTGAATCTGTTCATTTCCAATGCAGGTCTTCTGGTTATCGCGATGGGCGAAACGATCGTTATGATCACAGCTGGAATCGATATCTCAGTTGGTTCTGTTACAGCACTTGTATGTATGGTTGCTGCAAACCAGATGGAAAATCACGGTGCAAGCGCTTATACCGCACTTCTTATGGCACTGGTGATCGGACTTCTCTTTGGTCTGGTTCAGGGATTCCTGGTATCTTATCTGGAGATCCAGCCATTCATTGTTACACTGGCAGGTATGTTCTTTGGACGTGGTATGACATCAATCATCAGTACTGATATGATTTCTATCAAAAATAAGACATTCCTTGCATGGGCTAATTATAAGATTTATCTCCCAATCGGATCATACAGCCGTCGTGGAAAATTCATTCCGGCATACATATATCCGACTGTTATCATCGCAATACTGATCTTTATTGTCGTTCTGGACGGACTGCTTGCAGGATGCGGCGGATTCCTCTTCTGCTTAAACAGCTGTTCCGGATTCGTAGAGCAGGCCAAAGGTCTTGAAATGGATGCGATCTCAGCTTCCGTTATCGGTGTTACACTGTTAAGCGGTGGTGTAGGAACACCATTTGGTACAGTCTTTGGTGTATTGATCAAAGGAACGATCTCAAGTCTTATCACCACACAGGGAACACTTTCCAGCTGGTGGGTACGTATCGCACTTTCCGCATTACTGTGCTTCTTCATTGTATTGCGTGCGTTATCTTGTATGACGTCTGTAACTTGCAGGTGTCTCTTCGTATTTTTCCTGAAATAATTTGTAGAAATATCCCTTGTTATGATATCCTACCGAATCGGCAATCTCTTCGATACTCTTGTCAGTCGACACAAGCAGATGTTCCGCACGTTCCAGCCGGATCTGCTGGACATAAGCGGAATAGGTAAGTCCGGTCTTTCGTTTGATCAGGCGGTTGAAGTAATCCTCCTGATAGTGGAATTCATCCACCAGATCCTGGATGGTGATATCTCTGAAATGTGCCCGGATATAGTCCGAAATCTCTTCGAATACGATCCAGTTCATCGTCTGCTTCTGCTCTTTGGAAAGAGAAAAATCATACTGTGTACTTAAGATCCGGAAGATCCGGAATAACAGACCTTTTGTAATATATCTGGAACCACTGTCCGGCGAATAAGATTCTTTCAAAAGCAACAAAAGACTGTCGTCCAGAGATTCGCTTGCCCCGTCGGATGGTCGGAAATGCAGAAATTGCTGGACATCCTTTTGCTTTAACAATGCAGACTGCAGGAAGGAAAGAATCTTCTGCGGGGTACTGTTCTCATTCATGATCTCCGTAAACATATCGTTGGCAATTCCGATAAAAAGTACGACCCCAGACTGGTCTGTCAGGCAGTCCTGGTGCAGACAGTTTTTGTCGATCAGGCAGAGATCACCTTTCTGAAAGACTACATCTTTATTCAATATCCGTTGGTGAAATTCTCCTTCCACAACATAGGAAAGTTCCAGATAATCATGCGTGTGAAGCTGCGTATATTTCCCTTCCGAATAGGAATAATGATAGCAGAAATTCTCCGGAGACGGCATCATCGTTGCATACAGGTTACCGGGAGAATCGAAGTTCCAGCATAATAAGAAGCTGCGGTCCTGACCGAGTAACGGATACGTCTTGACTTCCTGAACGGATTTGGAATATTCCGGACAGACAAGTCTTGCGCCTAATTTATGGTTTTCCGGAAGAAGCCGTGTATCGGGTCCTGTGATCCGGCGGCAAAAATCGGATAAATTCATATAAAATACCTCCTTGGATTCTCCTTAGATTATATCATAACGGAGGTCGGAATAGGTAACTATTTTCCCAAAAGTGCAGAGTTAAGAAATTGAGAAAACAAGTCCATATTTTTATAATAGAGACATAATGAAACTGTAAATGAAACAGAAAATTTGAGCGAAAAGGAGTAATTAAACATGTTAAAAACAAAGAATTATCAGTTTTGGTTCTGCACAGGATCACAGGATCTTTATGGAGATGAGTGTCTTGCACACGTAGCAGAGCATTCAAAGATTATCGTAGATGCATTGAACAAATCAGGAAACCTTCCATATGAAGTAGTATGGAAACCAACCATGATCACAAACGAAGTAATCAGAAAGACATTCAACGAAGCTAACACAGACGAGAACTGTGCCGGTGTTATCACATGGATGCATACATTTTCTCCTGCAAAATCATGGATCTTAGGATTACAGGAATACAGAAAACCATTACTTCACTTACATACACAGTTCAACCGTGAAATCCCATACGACACAATCGACATGGACTTCATGAACGAGAACCAGGCAGCACATGGTGACAGAGAGTACGGACACATCTTCAGCCGTCTGAACATGGAACGCAAAGTTGTTGCAGGATACTGGGAAGACGAAGACGTTCAGAAACAGATCGGATCATGGATGCGTACAGCAGTAGGTGTTGTAGAAAGCAGCCACGTCAGAGTTATGCGTGTAGCTGACAACATGAGAAACGTAGCCGTAACAGAAGGCGACAAAGTAGAAGCTCAGATCAAATTCGGATGGGAAGTAGATGCTTATCCTGTAAATGAAGTTGTAGAAGCTGTTAATGCAGTATCTCAGGCTGATATCGACACATTAGTAGAAGAATACTATGACAAATATGACATCCTTCTTGAAGGAAGAGATGAGAAAGAATTCCGTGAGCATGTAGCAGTACAGGCTGGAATCGAACTTGGATTTGAAAGATTCCTGGATGAGAATAACTATCAGGCAGTTGTAACACACTTCGGAGATCTTGGCGGACTGAAACAGCTCCCAGGACTTGCAATGCAGAGACTGATGGAAAAAGGATACGGATTCGGAGCAGAAGGTGACTGGAAGACAGCTGCTATGGTTCGTGTTATGAAGATCATGACTCAGGGAATGAAGGACGCTAAGGGAACTTCATTCATGGAAGATTACACATACAACCTTGTATCAGGTAAAGAAGGCGTTCTGGAATCTCATATGCTGGAAGTTTGCCCGACAATCGCAGATGGCAAGATCAGCATCAAAGAGCAGCCACTTAGCATGGGTAACAGAGAAGATCCTGCAAGACTTGTATTCACATCTAAGACAGGTCCGGCTATCGCAACATCTCTGATTGACCTTGGTGACAGATTCCGTCTGATCATCAACGATGTAGACTGCAAGAAGACAGAGAAACCAATGCCAAAACTTCCAGTAGCAACAGCATTCTGGACACCACAGCCGAACTTAAAGGTTGGAACAGAAGCATGGATCCTGGCAGGAGGAGCTCACCACACAGCATTCTCTTATGATTTAACAGCAGAGCAGATGGGTGACTGGGCAGCATGCATGGGAATCGAAGCTGTATACATTGATAAGGATACAACAATCAGACAGTTCAAGAATGAACTCCTGTGGAACAGTGTTGCATACCGCAAATAATCAAATAAAGAATTACGGGTAAAAGATTATATTTGCAGGGGATATCGAAATAGATATTTCCCTGCAAAAATAGTATAATGGAGATATTAAGAAAACTTAAAATATAATGTTTAGGAGGAAGCGTACAATGAGCAGTGTAAAAGAGATCATTGAAAGCGGAAAAGCATATCTTGGAATCGAATTCGGTTCTACAAGAATTAAAGCAGTACTGATCGATGAGGAGCACAATCCGATCGCATCCGGAAGCCATACATGGGAGAACCGTTATGAGAACGGACTGTGGACATACTCTCTGGACGATATCTGGGCAGGTCTTCAGGACAGCTACCGCGATATGGCAGAAAATGTACAGAAAGAATACGGAGTAACGATCAAGAAACTGGGAGCGATCGGATTCAGTGCCATGATGCACGGATATATGGCATTTGACAAAGAAGGAAAGCTTCTTGCACCATTCCAGACATGGAGAAACAGCAATACAGGAAAAGCTTCCGAAGTGCTGGTAGATCTGTTCCAGTATAATATTCCGCTGAGATGGAGTATCGCACATCTGTATCAGTGCATTCTGGATAAAGAAGATCATGTAAAAGATATCGCATTCACGACAACACTTGCAGGATATATCCACTGGCAGATGACAGGTGAGAAGGTTCTTGGTGTAGGAGATGCATCCGGAATGTTCCCAATCGACATGAATACAAAAGACTATGATGAAGAAATGATCCAGAAGTTCGATAAACTCATCGAAGGTGAGAACTATCCATGGAAAATAAAAGAGATTCTTCCTAAAGTTCTGGTAGCAGGAGACGCAGCCGGTATCCTGACAGAAGAAGGAGCAAAGAAACTTGACCCTACAGGTAATCTGGAAGCCGGAATCCCGCTTTGTCCTCCGGAAGGAGATGCAGGAACAGGTATGGTAGCTACAAACAGCGTAGCACAGCGTACAAGCAACATTTCCGCTGGTACTTCATTCTTCTCTATGGTTGTCCTTGAGAAACCTCTGAAAGACTTACATACAGAGATCGACATGGTTACAACACCTGACGGAAGTCTGGTTGCCATGGTACATTCCAATAACGGAACAACAGATCTGAATGCATGGGTAAATCTGTTCAAAGAATTCGCTGATTCTATCGGAGCAGACGTAGACATGAATCAGATGTATGGAACACTTTACAATAAAGCACTGGAAGGCGATGCTGACTGTGGTGGAATCCTTTCTTATGGTAACTACGCAGGCGAGCCTATCACAAATGTAGAAAAAGGACGCCCAATGGTAGTCAGAACACCAGAGACAAAATTCAATCTGGCTAACTTCATGAGATCTCACCTGTACACAGCACTTGGTGTTATCAAAGTCGGAATGGATATCTTAACAAAAGACGAAGGTGTTGAGATTGATACCGTTCTTGGACATGGCGGACTCTTCAAGACAAAAGGTGTCGGACAGAAGATCCTTGCAGATGCGATCAACACACCTGTAGTAGTTATGGAGACAGCAGGCGAAGGCGGACCATGGGGAATGGCTATCCTTGCTGAGTACATGGTAAAACGTGAAGAAGGCGAGAAGCTGGAAGACTACCTGAAGAATAAAGTATTCGGAAGCGATGCCGGAAGCAGAATCGATCCGGATCCGGAAGGCGTAGCTGGATACGAAGCATTTATGGAGACATACAAGAAAGGTCTTGACGTAGAGCGCAGAGCTTGTGCAGATCTGTAAGAAATATTATATGAAAGCAGAGGGGGCATAGGTTATGTCCCCGTATCTGCATATTCTTATATACAAGGGGAAAATGTTGATAACAGCTTTTCCGCAGTAACAGAAATATAAAGGAGATAGAAAGAGATGCTGGAAGAATTAAAAAAAGAAGTATATGAAGCAAACATGCTTCTTCCAAAATATGGACTGGTAACATTCACATGGGGAAATGTAAGCGGAATCGACCGTGAAAAAGGTCTTTTCGTAATCAAACCAAGTGGAGTAGATTATGACAAATTAACACCGGAAGATATGGTAGTTGTAGACCTTCAGGGTAATAAAGTAGAGGGAGACTTAAATCCATCTTCTGATACAGCAACACATGTAGAGCTGTATAACAGATTCCCGAACATTGGTGGTGTTGTACATACACATTCTCCTTGGGCAACAAGCTGGGCTCAGGCAGGAAGAGGAATCCCTTGCTACGGAACTACACATGCAGATTACCTGTACGGAACAGTGCCATGTGTAAGAAATCTTACAAAAGAAGAAATCGATGAAGCTTATGAGAAAAATACAGGTGTCCTGATCGCAGACAGATTCGATGAAGATGATCTGGACTATGTTGCAACACCTGCAGTACTCTGCAAGAACCATGGACCATTCACATGGGGCAAAGATGCTCACGAAGCAGTTCACAACGCAGTAGTATTAGAGGAAGTTGCCAAGATGGCAGCAAGATGCGAAATGATCAACCCAGACGTTAAACCTGCACCACAGGAATTACAGGATAAGCATTACTATAGAAAACATGGAGCAAATGCTTATTATGGACAGCCGGGGAAATAAATTTGGTTGACATTTAATTCATTAGGCTGGTGGATATCCGGACCGGGAGACCAATCGTGTTAAAAAATTAAATAAAAAAAGGACTGCATTATTTGGGAGGAGTGCAGTCCTGAGGAAAAAGTTATGAAAAAGATTTAAAGTGTTGTTTTTTCGAACAATTTATAGTATAGAGTGCAATTGTGATGAAAGTGTGATGAAAAGACGAACGAATTGTTAATAATTGTGAAGTGACTACAAGAGACACTGCCAGTGATGACAGTGTCTCTTGTAGTCATTTGGTTCTATACTGTTGTGAACAGGTCGATAGACTGTCCTGTCATAACTGCCGGTGAATCTGCCAGCAGGTAGATGATTGCTTTTGCAACATCTTTTGAGCTTCCCATCGGGCAGCCGTCCTGTCCTACAGAGTGGTTGTAAACTCTCTGCCCCGGTGTGTCCACGATTCCAGGAGATACGGCATTACATTTGATTCCGTATTCTTTGGTCTGGATAGCAGTTGTCTTGGTCATGGTTACGATACCGCCTTTTGCAACAGCGTATGCACCCATCTGAGATGCAATACGACCCATTCTTGAAGATACATTTACGATATCTCCTTTTCCTTGTTTTATCATTACAGGTACAACATTTTTAGTTACAAGGAATGGGATTCTCAAGTTTGTCTTGATGATCTGATCCCACTGTTCTTCTGACCATTCCCAGATCTTAATTGCCTGATGTTCGATATTTTTGTAGATCTCTTTTGGGTATCCGCCTGCATTGTTAACGAGAATATCAATTCTTCCGTATTTATCAACAACAGTTTTGACCATGTCGGCAACCTGTTCTCCGTCTGTAAGGTCTCTGGAAAGTGAGATTGCTGTTCCGCCGGCATCTTCGATCATTTTTACTGTTTTATCAAGATCAGACTGTGTTCTTGCTACTGTTACGACAGTGGCACCTTCAGCAGCGATAGCAAGTGCTGCGTCACGTCCGATTCCTTTTCCTGATCCTGTTACAATTGCGATTTTTCCTTCTAATTTACCCATGATATATATCCTCCAAAATTACATTCATTATTTTCTGATTACGAAGTGCCATATAAGGCCGGTTCGTAGAATTGTTGTTATTTATACAAGCCTTGCTGTTTCAGCAAAGAACTGAATGTCTGTAGCTTCGATGTAGCTGTCACCGATTTCATGAAGTAGTATGACGTTGAGATTACCGTTCAGATTCTTCTTATCTAAGGCAATCGCTTCGGTTAATGTCCCAAGAGTGAGACCGCATTCAAAAGGAAGTCCGTAGGTCTTTAAAACCTTCTGGATACGTTCTGCAGTTCCTTTTGGTGTTAATCCTTTTTCTTCGGCAATCCTGGTGATCTGATACATGCCGATGGCAATGGCTTCGCCATGACTTTCCCGCTGATAATGGAAATGTTGTTCAATGGTGTGAGCCAGTGTATGTCCGAAATTCAGTAACATACGCTCACCTGTGTCAAACTGATCATTTTCTACAACCATTCGTTTGATATCTACACAGCGTGTGATGATGGCAGGCAGTTCTTCTTTTAAATCTTCAAAAGAACTGTGTGATTCCAAGGTACTAAATAAATCCGCATCTTTGATGCAGCCGTATTTGATGAACGGGCTGATATCATCCCAGTATTTCTCATAATTCTCACGATCTGTCTTGCACATACCAGACAGCTTGTCTGCTACCTTCTTGGTAATGTAATCGGAGATTTTCTTTACAAAACCATCATTCTGCAGGGCACTACGTGATACGTTAAGAGGCAGATCAGGACAATCAATGACACCCTTTAACAGCATCAGGAATTCAGGGATCACTTCCTTGATATTATCAGCGATAAATACCTGGTTATTGTAAAGCTTGATGGTTCCTTCCAGGCTGTCATATTCCATGTTGATCTTCGGGAAGTACAAGATACCCTTTAAGTTAAACGGATAATCCATGTTCAGGTGGATCCAGAACAGAGGCTCCTTGTAATCCCTGAATACCTTGCGGTAGAAATCCTTGTACTGCTCATCCGTACACTCATTTGGATGCTTATTCCACAGCGGATCAGTATCATTTAATGCAACCGGACGCTTTAAAATCTTATATTTCTCCCTGGATGGCAGATCGGAAGAGCACA
>OIML01000360.1_pt1 | contig 8100 bp, 6 predicted proteins | sample 1584811 | NCBI WGS metagenome assembly OIML01 (sample SAMN02674698, study PRJEB24791) | human gut metagenome, SKBSTL036 | isolation source: stool | host: Homo sapiens | place: USA
GTACGAGGATAGCGCCGTCCCACTTTGCCGGGAACTCCGAGCTCTGGGTGATGGCATAGTCCCACAGGCCGTTCAGGTTGACATAGCTGTCCCGGCGCATACTCGGGCGGGGATATTCGGGGAGCGGATTCATGGAACTACCTCACATTCACTTTTTATAGGCTGCGGCCAGCTTTTCCAGTGCGGGCAGGCTGCGCTTCACCTTCTCGGTGTCGATGCAGTAGGCAAAGCGGACATAGCCCTTGACGCCGAAGGTGTCGCTGGGGACCAGCAGCAGATCGAACTCCCGGGCCTTGAGGCAGAAGGCGTTGGCGTCCTCTTCCAGCGCCTTCGGGAAGATATAAAATGTGCCGCCGGGGCGCTCCACCTCAAAGCCCAGCTCGGTGAGCTTGTCGTACAGCAGGTTCATGTTCGTCTCGTAGACGGACAGATCGCTGGTGACGTCGAGGCACTCGGCAGTGGCTTTCTGGATGATGCTGGGCGGGCAGTTGTGGCCGGTGAAGCGGGAGATCTGGGCCATCATGTCCACCAGCACGTCTTCGCCCTCGCAGCCGGGCCGGACGGCCACATAGCCCAGACGTTCGCCGGGCAGGCTCAGGCTCTTGGAGAAGGAGAAGCAGGTCAGGGTGTGGGGGTAGAACGCTGCCGGATACGGCACCTTTTTGCCGTCGAAGGCGATGTCACGGTAGGGCTCGTCGCTGACGAGGAAGATGTTGTGGCCGAAAGCCTTGCTCTTCTCGGTCAGGATGTCGGCCAGACGGCTCAGGGTCTCGGCGGAGTAGACGACGCCGGTGGGGTTGTTCGGGGTGTTGATGAGGACGCAGGTGACGTTCTCGGTCAGCATCTCTTCAAAGGCGTCGAGATTCGGCTGGAACGCCGGTGCCTGAGGCGGCACGACCTTCAGCACAGCGCCGGTCCCCTCCACATAGGGGCCGTACTCGGGGAAGTAGGGGGCGAAGGTCAGCACCTCGTCGCCGGGCTTGGTCACAGCGCGGATGGCGTGGGCGATAGCGCCCGCCGCACCGGTGGTGGGGAAAATATCCTTCTGCTCATAGGGCAGGCCGAAGGTCTTTGCCAGATGGGCCGCAACGGCGGTGCGGAAGCCCGGGTCGCCCTGACTGGGGCAGTAGCCGTGGAGGGCGACAGGCTCTTCCTCGGCCAGCAGGGTCTGCATGGCTTTGGTGAACTTGTCCGGGCAGGGGACGCTGGGGTTGCCCAGCGAGTAGTCGAACACGTTCTCATAGCCGATCTCGGCGGCGCGCTGTTTGCCGTACATGAAAGTCTCGCGGATGACGCTCTTGTGGCCCAGCATGGCGCGGTAAGTCTCGTTCAGCATAATACTTTCCCTCTTTTTCTTATTGATCCTCTTCCGGCAGAGCGGAGGCATAGCTCTGCTCCACCTTCACCATACAGCAGTATCTCGGGTCCTGCTCCTTGACGAAATTGCACATCTCGGCCAGCCGCGCGTCCTTGTCGCCGGTGTAGCCCGCCGGGAACACGAGGTCGAACAGCACGTTGGTGTGGCTGTCCCCCGGCACGATGCGCAGGTCATGGATGGACAGACGAGGGTCCATCTGGCGGGCTTTTTCCATCAAACGGCTCCGCAGGACGCCTACGGCGGCGTCCGACGTCACGATGGGGTCGTAGTGGATGGTGACCTGTAAGTGGTCTTTTTTCAGAAAATCCCGCTCGATGTTGTCGATGATGTCGTGGGCTTCCAGCGGGTCGGCCTCGGCGGGGAACTCGATGTGGAGCGAGGCGAACTGATGCCCCGGGCCGTAGTCGTGGACCATCAGATCGTGGACGCCCAGCACCCCCGGGTAGCTCATGACGGTGTGCTCGATGTGCTCCACCAGCTCCGGCGAGGGGCTCTCGCCCAGCAGAGGGCTGAGGGTGTCCATCATAAGCCCCCAGCCCGACCAGAGGATGAACGCCGCCACTGCCACGCCCATGAGGCCGTCCAGCACGTCCCAGCCCGTCAGGTGGGAGAGAACGGTGGACAGGAGCACGGCGCTGGTGGTCAGCACGTCATTCCGGCTGTCGGCGGCGGTGGCCATCAGAGTCTCGGAGTTGATGCGCTGGCCGATGGTCTTGTTGAAGCGGCTCATCCAGAGCTTGACGCCGATGGACGCCGCCAGCACCCCCACACTGAGCCAGCTGAACACCACTGCCGTCGGGTGCAGCACTTTGAGCGCAGATTCTTTCAGCAGGGACAGGCCGATGGCGAGGATGGTGACGCAGACCACGAGGCCCGCCAGATATTCGTACCGGGCGTGGCCGTAGGGATGCTTTTCGTCTGGGCCTTTGGCCGCCAGCCGGAAGCCCACGAGGCTCACCACGTTGGACGAGGCGTCCGAGAGGTTGTTCAGGGCGTCGGCCATGATGGCGATGGAGCCGAACAGCGTCCCCGCCGCCAGCTTGCCCAGACAGAGCAGGAGATTGCAGGCCATGCCCACAAGGCTGGCCAGATTGCCGTAGGCCGTGCGGACGGCGGCGTTCTTGGTATCGTCCGGGTGCCGGACGAACAGGCGGATGAGCAGTTGTGTCATAAAATTCCCTCTCAGCAGGTATTTTGATGCTACCAGTATAGCACTGCACTTTATGGTTTTGAAGTATTTCGGTAAAATTTTTCGGGTATGCAAAGCCCCCGGCGGGGAAGTTCCCTGCCGGGGGCGGCGTTTTTGGGGTCAAGCGCTCCTTACTTATCGGAAGGCTTGCTCAAATCGATGCTGCGGATGATCTTGCGCACGGGCAGCACGCTCTTGGCGTTCATGGACAGCTCGTCCACGCCCATCCGCAGGAAGGTCTCGGTGAGGGCAGTGTCTGCGCCCAGCTCGCCGCAGATGCCCACCCAGATGCCGTGGCGGTGGCCCGCGTCGATGGTCATCTTGATGGCCCGGAGCACAGCAGGGTGGTGCGGGTTGAAGAAGGGCTCCAGCTTTGCGTTCTGGCGGTCCAGAGCGCAGGTGTACTGGGTCAGATCATTAGTACCGATGGAGAAGAAGTCGCACTCCTCGGCCAGCTCGTCGGCGATGAGGACAGCGGCGGGCGTCTCGATCATAGTACCCACCTCCAGCTTCTCGTCGAACTTCTTGCCCTCAGCCCGCAGTTCCGCGCGGCACTCGTCCAGCACGGCCTTGGCATCCTGCAGCTCCCGCAGGCTGGTGATCATGGGGAACATGATGCTCATGTTTCCGTAAGCGGAAGCGCGGAGCAGAGCGCGCAGCTGGGTCTTGAAGAAGTCCTTCCGGGTCAGGCAGATGCGGATGGCGCGGTAGCCCAGCGCGGGGTTTTCCTCGTGGTCGAGCTTCATGTAGTCCACGGTCTTGTCTGCGCCGATGTCGCAGGTGCGGACGACCACCTTGCGGGGTGCAAGGCTCTCGAGCACCTGCTTGTATGCCTCGAACTGGTAGTCCTCCGTCGGGAAGTCCTTGCAGTTGAGGTAGACGAACTCGGTGCGGAAGAGGCCGACGCCGCCGGCGTCGTTCTGCTGCACGGCGCCCACGTCGCCCATGCCGCCGATGTTGGCAAAGACGTTGATGGTCTTGCCGTCGAGGGTGGTGTTGGGCTTGCCCTTCAGCTCCTGCAGCAGGGCCTGCTTTTTCTGGTCTTCCTGCTGGCGCTTTTTCAGGCTCTTGAGCAGATCGGGGGTGGGGTCAACGTAGACACAGGCGTTGTAGCCGTCCACGACCGCCATCTTGCCGTCCCAGTCGTCCTGGATGTCCTTGCACTGGATGAGGGCGGGGATGTTCATGCTGCGGGCGAGGATGGCGGTGTGGCTGTTGGAGCTGCCCTCCCGGGTGATGAAGCCCAGCAGCAGGCTCTTGTCCATGCGGACCGTCTCGGACGGGGCCAGGTCCTCGGCCACGAGGATGCTGGGCTCAGTCCCCTGCAAAGTAGCATTGTCCACGCCCTGCAGGATGTCGAGGATGGCCTGTGCAATGTCGATGACGTCGGCGCTGCGAGCCTGCAAATAGGGGTCATCCATGGCGGCAAAAACGGCGGCCTGATTGTCGCCGGCGGTCTTGACGGCGTACTCAGCGCACTTGCGCTGGCCGTTGATGATCTCCTTGATGGCGTCCACGAAGTCGTCGTCATCCAGCATCATGGCGTGGATGTTGAACACCTCGGCGATGTCTTCGCCGGCCTCGGCCAGGGCCTTCTCGTACAGAGCGGTCTGCTGGTCGATGGCCTTGGCGCGGGCGTCCTCAAAACGGGCCTCTTCAGCGGCGGTGTCGGCCACTTCGGCGGCAGAGATGACGGTATCTTTTTTCTTATAGATCTTCAGCTTTCCGATGGCAATGCCATTCAGGATGCTTTTACCGGTACCTACCTGCATTGCAATTTCTCCTTATTCTTGCTGTTTTGTGTTCCGCAACAAAAAGCCCCCGCAGGACATTCCCCGCAAGGGCTTCTCATCACGCTGGGCGATCAGACGTTCTCGCTCAGGAATTTCTGGATCGCTTCGGCGCAGACGGCTTCGTCGTCGCCCTCCACCTTGATGGTGACCGTGTCGCCCTGCTTGACGCCCATGCCCATCAGGGCCATCAGCTTGCGCAGGTCGCAGGTCTTGCCGCCCTTCTCGAGGGTGGCGGTGCTGGCAAAGCCCTTGGCCACCTTGACGAGCAGACCGGCGGGACGGGCGTGGATGCCGCAGGCATCCTTAACGGTGTACTGGAATTCCTTCATGATCATTTTCTCCTTACTTCATCCGGTCCTCCTGGGCAGCTCACCCTGCCCCTCGGGACGCAGCACTTGAACCTTCTGGCTGCTGGATGTCTGCTTTTATTATAAACCTTAGTCGTTCTTTTTTCACCCTTTCATATTGCCGATTTTTTATCAAAAATTTTAGTAACATTTAACAGAATCTTTCTGCAAAAATACCACTACTGCACAATTATTCTGTTTCACCGCACTTTTTCGTGCAGAATGACGGTTATTCGACGGGGTAGCCCTCGGCGTCCAGCGGCAGGTCGGTATACAGCACGGGCTGCTCCTGTGCAGCGTCCGGCTCGCCGGAAGTCTGCTGGGCCTGACCTTCTGCGCCCAGCTCGCCGTCGTGGCGCTCTCCCCAGTCCCCGCTGAAATCTTCGCCCGAGGTCTGCTGGGCCTGCCCGTCGGTCAGTTCATCCTCGTGCCGTTCGCCCCAGTCCCCGCTGAAGTCCTCGCCGGACACCTGTTCGGCCTCCTGCAGGGCCATCGCGGTCTGGGCGTCTTTCAGCCCGGTGACCGTGCCGGAGGGCTTTTCCAGCAGGTACGCGCCCACGGCCTTTTTCTTGTAGACCAGCAGCACGCCGTAGCTGCTCACATCGCCCCGGCTGGCCGCCGGGATGAGCGCTGTCCACTTCTCCACGGTCTTGCCCTTGTAGCGGGTCAGATCCATGCCGCTCTGCTGCACTACCCCGTTAAAAGCCGAAAAGCTGTCGTCCCACTTGCGGGGGATCTTCACCTTATCGGCGGTGATGGACGCGCCGTCCACGTCCAGCCCGTAGCCCGTGAACCAGGTCTGGATGTCCTGCGCACTCTCGATCTTATTACCTGCCGCCGCGACAGCCACCGAGCGGGTGCTGATGTACCGCCCCAGCATGGCGCTGAACACCACCAGCGCACAGCACATCGCCCCCACGCCCAGCTTCTTGACGCTTGCCTTACTCAGTGTGACCACAAACATACCCTTGCCTCCCACCCATTCAGATTTGTCCGTACAGCATATGCGGGAGGCGGCGGCATCATGCAAAAATCCCCCGGCACCATGCGGAACGTGCCGGGGGCTGCTTATAGGAGGGCGGAGCTTTGCGGTAAACTCCGCCTGCGGGGGGAAGCTAAGTTAGTAATTTAGTGGAGCAGCTCGTTGTGTGCAACGCCGCCCACCGTCAGCTCTGCGCTCTCACCGGAGTGGGTGAGCGTAAAGAGGGTGTCGTCCACGCCCAGAGACAGCATGCTGTCGATGTTCAGGACGGTCTCACGGAGCTGGGTGCGGAACACGATGGTGTTCACACCCTGAGCCTTCAGCTCCTTCAGGTTGCTCAGGCAGCCGGAAAGGACAGCCGTCTCAGCAGGCACCGCAACAGTGTACCGGCCATCGACAATGGAGGTCTCGTAGGCCTCGGCGCCGGTCACGGTCAGGGTGACAGCGGAGGAGGAGCCGGAAGCAGGAGCCGCCGGACGAGGTGCTGCCAGCTCCGTCTTGGAGGCACCGCAGGCGCAGGTGTAGTGCGTGCGGACGAGCCCCTCATCTACGTTCTCGCTCCCAGTCGTCTTCCAGTTGTGGACATGGTCAGGGGCCGGAGGCGTACTCGGCTCAATGACCACGCTGCCATTCGTGAGGTTGGAGGTGTCGGGGGCAGCTTCCGTACCCGCAGCCAGATCAGGCTGCGTTCCGTTGCCGTTCCAGTACTGACCAGGCGTACCGATGCCTGCGCCGGCCGCCGCACCGTTCTTATAGTTTCCAGTAGAGCTTCCGCCTGCGCCGCCCTTTGCAGTGACCTGCGCAGAGCCCGAGACGGTGACGCTCAGGTCCTTGGCATCCTTGGCGCCAATGCCAGCGCCGTAAACATAATTCTTGTCACTGCTGAGCTTATCGCACCTGGCGTCCAGGCTGGCGTTGTCGGAGACGGAAACGGTGACCTTGGCATTCTCCTGACCCGAGCCGACGCCGCCGTGTTCGCCAACTGCAGCCACCTTCGCATTGTCCTTGATCGTCAGATTAAGGTTTCCATTGCCGCTGCCGATACCAAAGCCTTTGTCGTAAAGAGCGCTATAACAGCTGCCTTCCGCAGACACTTTCGCATTGCCGGAGATCGTAATGACTGTATTCGCATATTTGCCGCCGATCGCATTGTCTCCAGACGCTTTGGCCGTAACTTCCGCATCGCCTGTGATCGTGATGTCCGTGTCCACAAAGTTCGATGTGCCTGTGTAGCTCGACGTAAATCCGGTGCCAATGCCTGCACCATGGTAGCCCCCCGGGCCGCCGACGGCCTCGATCTTGCCGCCGCTGATCACGATCTTGCCGGTGCCGCAGCTTACCTTTTCTCCATCACTAACCTCGGCACTGCCGCGATACTGGCCGGAGCCGATGCCTGCGCCGCCGCTGCCGCCTTCGGCATACAGGGTCTGGTTGGTATCTTTGGCCGTGATGGTCAGGGTGCCGCCGCCATTGGTGATAGTGCTGCCGCTGGCATCCTTGGTCACGTCCTTCTCGATGCCGGCGTGGCCGACGGTTCCCTTGATCGTGTTCTTGCCTTTGAGCTCGATCTCCACGTCACCGTTGCCTGCGACATCCACACCGGCTGCGCCGCCGCCGCCGCTGCCCGCAACTTTTTCCTGCTGCACGGTAACATTGTTGAAGGTCAGCTTGAGCTTATTAACGGTGTTGTTAATGATTTCAATGACGCCCGTGCGGATTCTGCTGGAGTCTCCATAGCTGACACGTACTCCCGCAGAGGCAGTGGCAGTGGCTTCTGCCGAAGCCGAGGCTTCCTTCTTGCCCTCTGCCTTTTTCTGGGTCTGCTGCTCCTCAGCGGCAGGCTCCTCTGCCTTTTCCTGGGTCTGCTGCTCCTCAGCGGCAGGCTCGTCTGCCTTTTCCTGAGTCTTCGGCTCCTCAGTATCAGGCTCCTCTGCCTTTTCCTGGGTCTGCTGCTCCTCAGCGGCAGGCTCCTCTGCCTTTTCCTGGGTCTTCGGCTCCTCAGTGTCAGGCTCCTCTGCCTCTTTCTCCGTCGTCGGGTAGTAGATCTCGGAGTTGCTCGCCAAAGACTCTGAAGTAGGCGCATACTTGCTGTCGGCCATGTTGATGCTGCCCGTTATCTCGATCTCTTCGCCGCTTTCGACAGTGCTCATTGACCCGCTGCTGCCGGAGCAGCCGTCCTGCCAGACCGTAACGCTGCCGTCACCGTTTGCTTCAATAACAAGACCTCCGTTGGAGATATTGAATGTCGCCGCAAATGCCGGAGCTGACAGGGCCGCCATCATACTCAGGGCGACCGCAGAAGCTGCGATACGCCTGAGAATCCGTTTTCTTCGCATAAATTCAACCTCCCATTTTTTCGTGGTATTTCGTTCTTTTATTTTACCAGATCGGAAGAGCACACGTCTGAACTC
>OIML01000363.1_pt1 | contig 8063 bp, 5 predicted proteins | sample 1584811 | NCBI WGS metagenome assembly OIML01 (sample SAMN02674698, study PRJEB24791) | human gut metagenome, SKBSTL036 | isolation source: stool | host: Homo sapiens | place: USA
CATATAAAATTGGATTCTGATATTGCTGCATATTCAATTTCCTCCTTTACCCTTTCAGACCAGAAGTAGCAATTCCCTCTACAAAATACTTCTGGGCTGCAAAAAACAGAATGATCAACGGAATTACAGATACCAGCGCCATGGCCATAACCTGGTTCCACTGAATATTGGATGTTACGTCAATGCTGACTCTAAGAGCCAGAGACAGTGGAAACTTGGATACAGTATTAATATAAATATTGGTATTGAAGAAATCATTCCATGTCCAAAGGAAAAACAAAATGCCAATTGTCACTGTTGTGGATTTTACCAGTGGCAAAATAATCTGCACCATTGTTCTGAAAGGTCCCGCACCGTCAATTGCAGCAGCCTCTTCCAACTCTCTTGGCACACTCTTCAGAAAACCAACATATGTCATAACACCAAACGATGTATAAAACCCACTATAAAATATAATCAGTCCTAAATGCGTATTAGTCAGTCCCAGTTTTGTAGATAACATAGAAATTGCAATCATAACTGCATGAAACGGAATAATCTGTCCTACTACAAACAATGTGTATAATTTGTCACCTTTCTTTTGAGGAAGATGTGAAATTCCATATGCACTCATAAAAGACACGGCACTGGCAACTATGACAGTACATACCGTCACAAACAGCGTATTGCGAAATACTGTCCAAAAGTTCATAATCCGCATTGCTTCAGAAAAATTTTCCAGATATAAACTTTTTGGAAATGAGATAAACGAGGTTAAAATATCATTATTCGGTTTAAACGCATTCATGATAATAAGAAAAACCGGAAGTATAAAGATAATTCCAAGGCACAGCCACAAAATACTTTTAAAAACTACTGTTTTATTCATTCCTTCTTTTTCCACTTTACATCTGTACCTCCCTTTTTCTAGTAATCTTAAGCTGAATCAATGCAATAATACCTACCAGTAAAAACAGTATTATAGATTTTGCAGAGCCATATCCCATTTTAAACGAACCAAATGCATCATTATATATATTCAGTGCAATTGTCTGTGTACTATTTGCCGGACCTCCACTAGTCAGTGATAACGGAATGTCAAATGCTTTGAAAGCTCCTGCAATTGATACAAAGAGATTAATTGTAATTGTCGGCATTAACAATGGCAATTGGATATAAATAATTTTCTTAATTCCTGTACATCCATCCAGAACAGCTGCTTCCAACACATCTTTTTGTATTGTCTGCAATCCTGTAATATATAACATCATAAGAAAACCGGTAGACTGCCATGTTGTTACTAAAATAACTGTAAAAGCCGCAGTACCTGCATTTCCAAACCAGCTGATATTAGCCAATGCATCTATGTGCAAAATTTTGGCCAGATTTGGAATGGCTCCTGTAAAAATAAAAGACCATACAAAAGAAACCATTACACCACTGATAATATTAGGAATAAAAAATAAAGAACGTATTACGCCTTTACACCGTACATTTGAATCTAAAAAATATGCTATTACAAAGCCTATTAAGTTTGACATTAAAATTGATATTACCGCCAAAATTAAAGTAAATACCACAGAATGAATAAATGTCTCGTCTCCAAGAAGCTTAGTGTAATTTCCCAGACCGACAAAATCTTTATTTCCTTTTATCAAATTCCAATTATAAAAAGACGCCGGAAGTGTTCCTAAAAGTAATGGACCTGCAAGTGCAAGAACGTATAATAACATCGACGGAATCGTAAGACCAAAATAAAACCATTTATTTTTTTTACAACAATCCAACATAAAATTATCTTCCTTTCTGATAACAAAAGCTTCTGCAACATTTCTGCAGAAGCTTCTGTTACCACTTATACCTTTCCCGATTTTACTTTACTCAAGAAGCTCTGAAAATTTCGAATCTAACTGATCTAAAGTAGTATCCATATCCGTTGTTCCGGCAAAATATCCCTGAATTACCGGCCCAATCATATCACCAGCGCCGGACACAAGCTGTGAGTATACCCATGGTCTTGTCTGGTTATTTGACATATAATTCTTATAATCTTTGAAATACTGATATTCTGTTGACATTGTAAAATCCATTGCAGGTGGTGCTGCGCCCATCGAATCAGCACTATAATGCATCCATCCATTTTCATCTGTGTTATCACTCAGATAATTCAAAACCTCACGCACTGCATCCAGATGTGGAGTATTCTGATTTACTGCAATACAAATTCCTACATCTACATCAAGTTTTGCATCTTCCTCATTTTCTGTAAGTGGTACTCCAAACAGACCAACCTGTAAATCCGGATTAATACTTTGTGCATTCAGAAGAGAAAATTCTCCTGTCACAATCATAGCTGCTTCACCTGATGCAAATGCATTAAAGCCTGATGTGGAATCTGCATCCATATAATTTCCACCGGAATTTTCTTTCATCATATCCATAAACTCAAATTCAAGTGAAGAATTATCATTCCTGAAACTTCCTTTTCCTGCATTCATATCTGCAACCCATGACTCATAATCTCCAACTGCTGCTCCCTGCAGACAGCTAAATAAATGATTCAATGTCCATGTCTCTTTATAGGTGGCTGCAAATGGTGTAATACCACTTGCCTGAAGTTTTTCACATACTTCTTTCATTTGTGAGAATGTTTTCGGTACTTCTGTAATTCCAGCCTTTTCAAATAACTCCTGATTATAATAAACTCCCAGCATTTCCAGATTCATTGGATACGCATAAATTTTTCCATCATAGCTGCATGCATCTTTTACAGAATCATAAATCTTTGTTGCAAATCCTTCCTCGCTCAAATCCACAATTCTGTCTGTTGCTGCAAACTGCTGCACCTGTGTATATGGATTCAGGAAAAACATATCCGGAAGATCATTAGATGCCACCTTTGCTCCAAGATATTGACTATAATCTCCTGATTGCATTTCAACTACAAAATTAATTTTATCCTGGCGCTTATTAAATTCATCTGCACCTTTCTGAAAATTATCTGCTGCTCCAGAAGACCACACCGCTAATTTAACGGTTTCTTTTTCGTCTGAATCCGCTTTTACAACTGTTGCTCCACTAATCATGACTGTCCCCATAGCGACTGTCATCATCAGGCTAATCATCTTTTTCCTCATAAAAACTCCTTTCTTTTACCTGCTTTGTCCTTTTGTTATTTTAGAAGTACTTCTTTTGTTAACAATATAATACCAACCTCTGCCTCCTTTTTCCATACGTCAGATTATGACAAAACATATACATTTTTTTACCTTTGCCAAAAAAGACGCAAGCCACATTTCTGTGGCTCACGTCTTTCTCTGCTCATATTTTCGTCATTCAGACTTTTTACTCTATTTATGATAATTTACTCATGGCAACAGACTTTGCATATGGCATCACTTTCCACAGCACTCCACAATAGTTTTTTCCACATCTTCTATCTGAAATGGTTTTGCCAGATGTGCGGTCATGCCGGCTGCGAGACACCTTTTTGCATCTTCCTCAAATGCGTTTGCAGTCATTGCAATGATCGGAATTGTTTTTGCATCTGCCCTGTCCATGGCACGTATGGCTTTTGTTGCTGCAATACCATCCATAACAGGCATCATGACATCCATTAATATGGCATCAAAAATTCCCGGAGGATTACTTTCGAAGTACTCCACCGCCTGTCTGCCGTTTTTTGCAACTGTAACCTTCGCACCGTCATCTGTCAGCAGCATTTCTATGATTTCAGCATTAAGCTCATTATCCTCGACCGCCAGCAGATGCAATCCACGAATATCATATTGCTCTGCAATTTCCTCATCCTTTTTCTGTTCCCGGGCAATCTCAAAAGGAATGGTAATGACAAACACAGAGCCAATGCCCACCTGACTTGTCACTTCAATACTTCCATTCATCTGCTCAATCAATCCCTTAGTGATCGCCATTCCCAGACCGGTTCCCTGATAAACACTCCGGGCATCTGTTTTTTCCTGTGAAAACGGATCAAAAATGCGGCTCAGAAACTCCGGACTCATCCCTATACCCGTATCAGAAATCGTCCATCTGTATGTACAGATTCCGTCATGTACATCTGCAGCCTCCATTACCGTAGTAATCTTTCCTCCCGGCCGGTTATATTTAATACAGTTTCCATAGATATTCAGAAAAATCTGGCGAAGATACAGTGAGCTTCCATAGACATAAGGATAAGGAATATCCTCCTTATTTTTCTCATAAATCCACTGAATATCCTCATCTGCTGCCTTGTGAGTGATAATACTCTCAATCTCATAGACCAGATCTTTGAGACAGATATATTCATGAGTCAGAACAATATGACCTTCCTCTATTTTACTCATCTGCAGAACATCATTGATAAGGGAAAGCAAATAATCCGCTGCTATCTTCATCTTTTTATGATTTTCCTGTATCAGTTCCTTATCCTCAAAATGAGTCTCGTCAATCTTTAACAGACCAATAATACCATTCAGAGGTGTCCTGATATCATGGCTCATACGGCTGAGGAAATTCGTTTTTGCCCTGCTTTCAGCACGCATCTCATTGAAGGCGGCCTGAAGGCGTGCCTGTTCCTGCTCATCCCGTTCATGTCTCTGTGTGGTATCCTGCAGCAGAATGATCGCATAAATCATAGGCACCTCCGCAAGGATTTCTGTATCAAACACCACCATCCTGGTCATAAGAACTGTTTTCTGTACCCAGCGGATACTTCCATCATCTTCGCGGGCACAATATTCCACAGACATATTGGTTTCTCCGTTCTCAAACCTCTTACGAAGCTTTTCGCAATTATCTGTCATACAGTAACCGGCAATTGTTTCCTGAGTAATTTTTTTCTCATATTCCCAGCAATAATCCTGATAAGAACATGGAAGCGGGTAGTCCATAAAAAGTTCCCGGCTCTTCTGTTCTTTTCCATTCAATACGATTCTTCTTTCCAGAACATCCTTTGTCAGATTTACTGTATAGATCACATCTGACAATTCCAGAAGCGCATCCACATAGCTGTCATTTTCCAGGATTGACTGTTTCAGTTGTTCATAATAGAGCTGAAGCTGCTCTTTTGCACCTGTCTGACCTTCAGAAGTCTTTCGGATGGTTTCAAATGCCAGAAGAAAATGATGCAGCTTTTTGTCCTCATCCCAGTCCACCGGAATCAGTGTCAGGCGGTTATATGCCCCCTGTTTTCCGATATTATACTCATATTCCAGCACGTCTTCCTTCGTATGCATCTTCTTTTGAAGCTCCGAAATCTGCAGCCCTTCGCGGATATCTGCCTGACAGGACTTTTCAATCTGTTCCTCTATGATCTGTTCCACAGCACCGGAATATGCACCATCAGAGGCCAGGAAAAAATTCTCACTGGAACGGATTGCTCGATAAGTATCCATCCTGGCATCACAGTACAGACAATCCGAGAAATTACTGCCATGCTGATTAAGCAGCTTTAACAGCTGATATCCCTGATGCTTTTCTGCAGCAGCTTCTTCCCTTTTTACATGATTCTTATTGATATACATGTTTTTGTCTGCGCAATTAAACAGTTCTCTCATTGTACTTCCGGGAAAATCGCCGGCCAGTGCAAAGCCTGCTGCATAGCTCAGGGGAGTATCCGGATACACTTTGGATTCCTCTCTCATATCTCTGCGCACCTTTTCAAGGCACTGTGTCATCTGTTCCCTGTCCAGTCCATGGGTAACTGCAAGAAACTCATCTCCACCTGCTCTTCCCACAAACTGCTCTGCCGGCATGGAAGCCCGCAGGCAGATGGCAAATCTACGGATATAGGCATCACCGGCTTCATGACCTCTGCTGTCATTAATACGCCGGAGATTATTAAGATCAAAACTGCAGACACCGGTATCTGCATCCGGTTCTTCCTCACTCAGTAATTCTTCACATTTATTTTTGTTCGGAAGTCCCGTCGCATCATCCAGATATACCTTTCGCTGCAGCAGGCGGTTCATTGCAGCATATTGTATTGCTTTGATGAATTCATATCCGATCAACAGCATCAGCACAACAATATCTGCTGTGATATATTTCTCAAGCAATGATAAGGATGTGGCTTTTTTCTGCGAATATTTTTCAGCCAGGCCTGTTGCTTCATCGCAGATCACAAAAAACTCCTCACTTTCCGGAATAATATCTGTGTTTCTGGCTCCTTTGAACCTCACAAGATAAATTTTCTTATACAGGTCAGAGAATTTATCATCCAGTTCCTGCATTTTATTCTGAAAATCAACATCATTGAGACGTACAAGATTTAATTCATCATTTCCATTTCGCAAACCGTCAATAAAAGTTCTTATATCATGGATCATCTCATTTTCCTGCTGCATGGAAAGCTCCAGTTTTATGAGTCTCTGTGTCTCTCCCCTGACTAAACCGGTATAATTTACAATACGGGCCGTTCCCTGAATATCTGAGACAATTCCCATCATTATGATAATAAGGATAGCCATAATAACTGCCAGAACACCAATACTGACCTGAATAATACTTGATTTCTTTTTCTTATTCTTTACTTCGGACATGGCCCTCCCCCTTTTGTTTTATTTTGGAAAAATACTTTCCGCATTCTAACTATTTTACCGTACTTTTTCCGTTATGCCTACCACAAATTTATTAATACTATATCGATTCCATAAAATAATGCTACCTTTTCGGAACCATATGGTTCTGTATAGTTGCAGTAATGCATATTAATTAAGAGGCTTGCTATAAATTTCCAAACAGGCATCAAAAACACCCGGCAAAATTACTTTTCATAATCTGCCGGGTGTTCTCTTTCGCCCTCTCTGTATAGATTATTGATAATGTCTTCCAGACGGTCGAAGTTATATTTTTCTTTTTCAGTTTTTTATTTGACTGCTCCGGTAATACCTTCTGCAAACTGTTTCTGTAATACAAAGAATACGATCATTGTAGGAATAGAACAGAACAATACACCGCACATCAGCATACCATAATCTGTCACATAACCTGTGATCAGGTTGGCGATCAGCATTGGCATGGTCATTGCCTTGTTGTCTGTCATGATTACCTTTGGCCACAGATAAGAGTTCCATGCATTCATAAAGGTAATAACAGCAGCCGCTGCATATGTAGATTTCATTGTAGGAATGAACATCTGGAAGAAAATCCTTACTTCATTGAGTCCGTCAATACGTGCAGCTTCAATAATATCAACCGGGAATGATCTGGCATTCTGACGGAACATCATGATCATAAACGGCGTGGAAATAATCGGAAGGATAAAACCTACTGCTGTATTCAAAAGTCCTGCCTTGGAGAACATTTTGAATAACGGAACCATAGTTGCAACCTGCGGAACCATCATAGCCAGAAGCAGGATTGAAAATACTCTGTCTTTCCACTTATCATGGTAAACTTCAAATCCGTAACCTGCGATAGAGCAGATCAGAAGACAGATCACTGTAGTAAGGATTGCATAAAAGAAGGAGTTTCCAAGTGCTCTCCACAGTGGCTGCTGGGATGTAAGATTACGGAAGTTTTCCATAAAATGGCTTCCCGGAATAATTCGTCCACGTGATACATCTGTGGATGTATTAGTTGCAGCTGAAATCATCCAGTATAACGGGAATACTGAAATAAATGACACGATGATCAGAAAAATATAGGTTGGAATCAATCTTCTCTGAATGGCTGATTTGTTTTTCTTAGTCACGTGTATCACCTACTTTCAAATTAATAAATGCAAGTACAGCTACCATAATGAATATGATAAATGACATTGCTGCTGCATATCCAAAGTTTGGTACGTTAATAAAACATGTATTGTAAATATAGTGGGACATTGTGATTGTTGAGTTTGCCGGTCCACCCTTTGTCAGGTTGACAGACTCATCGAACAGCTGCAGTGTACCATTAATTGACATGATAAATGTCATGATAATTGTCGGTTTCAGAAGCGGAACAGTAATCTTCCAGAAAGTCTTCCAGCCATTGGCGCCATCAATCTTTGCTGCTTCATATACAGAATATTCAATATTCTGAAGTCCTGCCAGATAGAATACCATATTATATCCTGTCCATCTCCAGATCAGCGCAAGGAT
>OIML01000371.1_pt1 | contig 7999 bp, 7 predicted proteins | sample 1584811 | NCBI WGS metagenome assembly OIML01 (sample SAMN02674698, study PRJEB24791) | human gut metagenome, SKBSTL036 | isolation source: stool | host: Homo sapiens | place: USA
GATGCTGGGTGCCGCAACCCGGGCAGTGGCACGCCGTAGGCGTGACGGAGAGGTTTAACCTATTATAACAAAGTGGGCCGCCCACTGCAACGAGTGGACGGCCCGATAGGCGCTCTCTTAGGGAAATTACTTCTTTGCGAGGTACTTGCGAATATCGATCGCAACAGCCACGATGATGACAAGGCCCTGCACGATGTAAGTGTAAGAAGAGTTGACGTTCATGAACTGCAGAGCGACCTTCATCAGCTCGAAGACCAGCACGCCGACGAGGATGCCGGGGACAGTACCGACACCGCCGGTGGTGGAGACGCCGCCGATGGTAGAAGCTGCGATAGCGTCCAGCTCATAGCCCATTGCAGTGTTGACGGATGCGCCGCCGGACTTTGCAGCCAGCAGGCAGCCTGCCAGACCGAACATGCAGGAGGCCAGGATGTAGATGCGGATCTTGGTGGCGTAAACGTTGACACCGGCCACCTCAGCAGCAGCCTCGTTGCCGCCGATGGCGTACATATACTTGCCGTGACGGGTCTTGTTGTACAGGAACCAGAAGCAGCAGGCCACGAAGAGGGCGATGATGATCAGCACAGGAACACCGAAGAGGGTGTTGGAGGCCAGAGAGGTGAAGTCCTTGTTCAGAGAGCCGATGGGGGTACCGCCGGTGTAGACCAGGCAGATACCGTAGACCACCTGCTGCATACCCAGGGTAGCGATGAAGGGCTGGACCTTCAGGTAGCTGACCACGAGGCCGTTGCACAGACCCACGATGGCGCAGATGGCAATGACCAGAATGAACACCACGGGGGTGGGCAGGGTGGGCATATTGGGGTAGAACTTACCGGCAGCGCCCTCGGTCTGCGCAAAGATGCAGGCCAGGCAGGCAGCGAAACCAGCCAGACGGCCTGCGGACAGGTCGTTACCGGTGGTGATCAGACAGCCGGAGATGCCCAGAGCGATGATGTAGCGGATAGAGACGTTCTTGAACAGGTTGATGATATTGGCCAGTGCGAAGAAGTTGGGGTGGATGATGCCGACGATGAGGGACACGGCCAGCATCAGGACGATGATGGCGTTGTTGCCCAGCCACTTCTTTACAGACTTGCCCGTTACTTTCTTGGTAGCTTCCACGATAGACAGCCTCCTTGTTTACTGATTGGCCGCCGCCGCTTCGGGCGCGGTCTCGAACTGGGTCGCCAGAGCCATGATGTTCTCCTGCGTAGCATCCTTGCCGTCGATGAAGCCGGTGATGCGGCCATCGCACATGACCATGACGCGGTTGGACATACCGATGATCTCGCTCATTTCGGAGGAGATCATGATGATGCTCTTGCCCTGCTTGGCCAGGTCGGCGATGATGCAGTAGATCTCATATTTTGCGCCGACGTCGATGCCTCGGGTGGGCTCGTCCAGAATGAGGACATCGGGGTTGTTAGCCAGCCAGCGGGCGATCAGCACCTTCTGCTGGTTACCGCCGGAAAGGCTCTTGATCGCCGTTTTGGGGCTGGGGACCTTGATGGCCATCTTCTCTTTGTTGGTAGCCACCAGCTCGAGGATCTTCTTGTCGTCCAGCATGATGGGACCCTTGCGCAGGGCGTCCAGAGAGGCGATGGAGATGTTATCGGCCACGCTCAGCACGCCCATGATGCCGGTGGCGCGGCGGTCCTCGGTCAGCAGAGCCACGCTGTGCTGGATGGCGTCGCGGGGCTGCTTGATGGTGACTTCCTGACCCTTGATCCACACCTTACCGGCGGTGTGAGCGCGCAGGCCGAAAATACCTTCCATCAGCTCAGTGCGCTGTGCGCCCACCAGGCCGGCCACGCCCAGGATCTCGCCCTTCTTCAGCTCGAAGCTGCAGTGGCGGAAAGAGCGGGGATGGATGGAGGTGAAGTCTTCCACCTTCATCATGATCTCGTCGGAGGGGTGGTTCTCCAGCGGGGGATACAGGTTGGACAGCTCACGGCCGACCATCTTGGCGATGATCTCCTCTTTGGTCATGTTGGCGACGTCCCACTTGCCGATATAATGGCCGTCACGCATGATGGTGACTTCGTCGGCAATGACCTTGATCTCGTCCATCTTATGGCTGATGTAGACCAGAGCGACGCCCTGCTCTTTCAGCTCGTTCATGATGCGGAACAGGGACTCGACTTCGTTCGCAGTCAGCGAGGAAGTCGGCTCATCCAGGATCAGCACCTTGCAGTTTGCGGAAACAGCCTTTGCAATTTCCACCATCTGCATCTGTGCGATGCTCAGCGTACCCAGCTTTGCGTGGGAGTTGATGTCCAGCTTGAGCTTTTTCAGCAGGTCATCGGTATCTTTATACATCTTGGCATGGTCCACGATGGTGATGGGACCAGCCTTCTTGGTGGGGTAGCGGCCCAGCCAGATGTTCTCGGCCACAGTACGGGCCGGGATAGGCTGCAGCTCCTGATGCACCATCGCGATGCCGCGGTTCAGTGCATCCAGCGGGGTGGGGATGTTGACCTTTTCGCCTTCGTACTCGATCTCGCCCTCGTCCATCTTGTAAATGCCGAACATACATTTCATCAGGGTGGACTTACCGGCACCGTTCTCGCCCATCAGGGCCATGACCTTGCCGGGGCGGAGCTCCAACTGCGCGTGGTCCAGCGCTTTCACGCCGGGGAAGGTCTTTACCACGCCTTTCATTACCAGACGGTATTCTGACATTCCTCAGAGCCTCCTTGTCTTTGGGTCTTGGAAAGTGCGTTTTTTGCCGGCGGGCTCTTAAAACAAGGCGCGTGCGCGGAGATATTTTCTCGCACGCACGCGCTTTTTTAGCTTTTAATTAAGCCTTATTGGTTCACTGCGCACCTTGCAACGATAGGGTTTCGGCTGCTTACTTGATGTACTGTGCAGCGTTCTCCTTGGTGACCTTGACGTAGTCGACCCAGTAGTACTGCTCGACCTTGCTGCCCTCGACATACAGCTTGGTAGCAGCTGCGGCGGCGGTAGCCTGGCCCACGTCATCGTTCAGAACGGTGCCGGTCATGTTGCCATCGACGACATTCTGGACAGCCTCGCTCAGTGCGTCAACACCGACCAGATAGACGTCCTTGCCGACGGTGCGGCCAGCCTGCTGCAGAGACTGCAGAGCGCCCAGTGCCATTGCGTCGTTGTTGCAGAAGACGACTTCGATCTTCTCGCCGTACTGTGCCAGAGCGTTTGCGACGTCCTGCTGTGCGGTGGTCTGGTCCCAGTTGTCCAGGTACTCGTACAGGCACTCGACTTCCTTGCCGGCGTCGGTCAGAGCCTTGATGGAGTACTCGGTGCGGTACTGAGCATCAATGTTCTCGGGGTCGCCCTTGCACATGATGTAGGTGATCTTGCCGTCGCCGTTGATGTCGCCCTGAGTCTCAGTCTCGAGGATCAGCTCGCCCTGATAAGTACCGGACTGACGTGCGTCAGCGCCAACGTAGCAGCACTTGTCTGCGTAGGAGTCCAGAACGCTCTTGTCGGGCTCACGGTTGATGAAGACGATGGGAGTCTCAGAGGGCTTGATGGTATCAACGATGGTCTGAGCGGAAGTGGTCTGGACGGGGTTGATGACCAGGACGTCCACGCCCTGCTGCAGGAAGGTGTTGATCTGCTCGGTCTGGGTGTTCTGGTCGTTCTTGCCATCGACGATGGTGACGGCGTAGCCCATGTCCTTCAGGTACTCTTCCAGGTCGGTGCGGTACAGGGTCATGAAGTTATCAGCAAACTGATAGATGCAGACGCCGACGTTAGCAGAGCCGGAAGCAGCAGCTGCGGTAGAAGAAGCAGCGGTAGAAGCTGCAGTAGAGGAAGCAGCAGTAGAAGCGGAAGAACCGCCGCAGGCAGTCAGAACGCCGGTAGCACCCACAACAGCGGAAGCTTTCAGGAAGTCACGACGAGAAATCATTTTCATAATCTTGTTCTCCTTCATTAACGCTTATCACAGCATCTCGCAAAGCGCACTCGTTACACGTTTTGCGGTTTCTGTTTGTATTATAACCATCCGTCCGACCGTTCGCAATAGAACAAATAGACAAGATTATTTGCCATATTTTGTGAGTGTTCCACAATACATTCTGTTGTATCCAAAAATCTTTTTGTTAAGCAGCACAATTCTTCATATTTGTGCAACCAGCGTCCAAATTTATTGTGTCTGTGCGTATTTTTATCAAATTGGTTACAAACTTTTCGAGCCGTTTCGCGCCGGGATGCAACAATTTTATCGGTCTGCTTCAAATTTCTATTTTCCCGGGAATCCCGGCAGACTGTCATTCCATTTCGGAAATATTTCTCTATGCATTGACGGATTTCCCATGATTGTGGTAGTATATTACGTGATTATCATGATCCGCTGCAGAAGGACTACTGTTTCTCGCCCTCCTTCCACACCCTATCTCGTTACCTCGTTATAATAGGAGCGACACCATGTCCGAACTTACCGAGCAAAATTTGACACGCCAGCAGGCCGAACAGGAGATGGCCTGTCTGCGCAAGATATATGCTTCCGTCCGTCTTCTCGACCCGAAGACGCTGGCGGAAGAACCCTGCTACCCGCCCTGGAAGAATGTCCATCCCTGCACCAGCTGCGTGGGGCGCGAGGCAATGGCAGGCAAATGCCAGTGCTCCAAGCTGGAAACGCTTGGCAGCTCCCTCTATCAGGTCACAGCCCGCTATGTCGAGGTGGACGGCAAGCCCTATGTGATGGAGATGATCCTGCCGCTGGACGCCAGCGCCCGCAGCACCCTCCACTCCAACGAGCTCATCTACCGGGACGCCCTCACCGGTGCCTACAACCGCCGTTTCTATGAAGAGGAATTAAAGCACAAGTACCTCAACGCCGGCGTCGCCATGATAGACCTTGACGACTTCAAGCTCTGCAACGACACCTACGGTCACTCAGCCGGTGACGCAGCGCTCCGGCTCATCGTCTCCATCATCCACCGCTGCATCCGCTCCACCGATATGCTGGTGCGGTACGGCGGCGACGAGCTGCTGCTCATCCTGCCCGACATCTCGGCTGAGGCTTTCGTGCGCAAGCTCAAGGACATCAACAAGCGCCTCTTCGCGGCCCATCTGCCCGAGTTCGAGAAGCTGCACGTCTCGGCCAGTATCGGCGGCGTGATGGCCGCCGGCATCCCCATCAGCGACGCCCTGCTCATCGCCGACAAGCGGATGTACCTTGCAAAGCGCCGCAAGAACACTGTTGTCACCGCGGACATCGCCCCCGATGCCGTCCGCTCTGAAAATGACCACCGTCCGATGGTGCTCATCGTGGACGACTCCCCCATGAACCGTGACATCCTCTCGGAGATCCTCTGCGACGATTTCGAGATCCTGGAAGCCCCCGACGGCCCCCAGTGCCTCGAGCTTCTGAACGCCTGGGGCTCGGATATTTCCATCGTGCTGCTGGACATCGTGATGCCTGACATGGACGGCTTCGATGTCCTCTCCCGGATGTCCGCCCAGGGCTGGCTCGAGGACATCCCCGTCGTGATGATCTCCAGCGAGGATTCCTCCCAGACCGTCCGCCGCGCCTACGAGCTGGGTGCCTCGGACTACATCAGCCGCCCCTTCGATGCCCGCATCGTCCACCGCCGCGTCTCCAATGTCGCCCGGCTCTACGCCCGTCAGCGCCGTCTCAGTGCGCTGGTGTCCCAGCAGTTCTATGACCGGGAGAAGAACGACCAGATGATGATCGGCATCCTCGGCCAGGTCACAGAGATCCACAACAGCGAGAGCATCCACCACATCTCCCGGGTGCAGCGCATCACCAGCATCCTGCTGGAGCGTCTGTGCCAGAAGACCGACATCTACGGCCTGAGCGGAATGGACCGCTACCTCATCACGACGGCCTCTGCCCTCCACGACATCGGCAAAGTTGCTATCGACGACCGCATCCTCAACGCCCACGACCTGACGCCGGAACAAACCGCCATCCTCCACACCCACCCCATTCTGGGTGCGCAGATGCTGGAAAATCTGTCCCAGTATCAGGACGAGCCGCTGGTGAAGTTTGCGATCCAGATCTGCCGCTGGCACCATGAGCGCTGGGACGGCAGCGGCTATCCCGATGGCCGGAAGGGCGATGACATTCCCATCGCGGCGCAGGTGGTCGCACTGGCCGACGCCTACGACGGTCTGGTCGGCAAGGGGGACAAGCATCTGGCCCTCTCGCAGGAAGAAGCGGTCGCTGAGCTGACCGCAGGAAAGCACGGTGCTTTCAATCCGCTGCTGCTGGAATGCCTGCGCGACGTAGGAAGCCGGCTCGCGGAGGAGGCTGAGACCGATGCCCCCCCTCCGAAAAAAGGGATTCTCTTTGACGAAACTGTTCTTAGGTGAGGTATAAAAATGACGTTGGAACAAGTATATGCAGCCATTGGCGGCGATTACAAGGGCGTTATGGAGCGTCTGCCCAGCGCGGACTTCGTCCGCCGCTTCGCTCTGAAATTTCTGCAGGACGACAGCTTCCCGAACCTGAAAAAGGCGCTGGAAGAGAAGGATGCCCCGACAGCATTCCGTGCCGCTCACACCCTGAAGGGCGTCTGCCAGAACCTCGGCTTCGATGCACTGTACGTCCCGTCCAGTGCTCTGACGGAAGCTCTCCGCGGCGGCAGCCTTGACGGTGCCGACGAGCTGTTCCCTCCGGTAGAGAAGGAATATCAGCGTGTGGTCGAGGCGCTGAAAGCATTAGAATAACGAAAAAATCCCCCGCAGCGTCACAAAGCTACGGGGGATTTTTCTATTGGATGAATATCAGGAACTGTCTGTCATTATTTCCGGCTTGCCAGCAGAGCCTCGATCTTCTTGATGGGGTCGATGATGCTGGAAACGGACATATCATGGTTCAGGGCCACGACGAAGTATGCGGCGTACTTGGAGACGTCAACATCGACGTACCAGTCACGGGTCAGCAGCTCAGGCATACGGTAGGTCAGGTTGGTGCCGGTAACGTAGTCCAGAATGCCGTCGGCCACAGCCTTGTCGAACTTCTCGAGGCCGCTGGTGAAGAGCGGGAAGGTGGCGTTGGCGATGATGCGCTTTGCGCCGCGCTCTTTCAGGTTGGTAGCAACTTCCAGCATGCTCTCGCCGGAAGCGATGATGTCGTCAGCGACGAAGACGGTCTTGCCCTCGACGGAATCGCCCAGATACTCGTGAGCGACGATAGGGTTGCGGCCATTGACCACGCGGGTGTAATCGCGGCGCTTGTAGAACATACCCAGGTTGCAGCCCAGCACGCTGGAGAAGTACATATTGCGGCTCATAGCGCCCTCGTCGGGGCTGACCACGATGAACTTGTCCTTGTCGAAGCTGATCTCGGGGTTCTTCTTGAGCAGGTTCTTCAGCACCTGATAGGTGGGCATCGCATTGTCGAAGCTCATCAGAGGCACAGCGTTCATCAGGCGGGGATCGTGAGCATCAAAGGTGATGATGTTCTTGACGCCCATGGCCTGCAGCTCCTGCAGAGCCACAGCGCAGTCCAGGCTCTCGCGGGACACGCGGCGGTGCTGACGGCCGCCGTACAGGCTGGGCATGATGACAGACACACGGTGTGCCTTGCCGGCCACTGCCTGGATCAGGCGCTTGAGGTTGGCAAAGTGGTCATCCGGCGAGAGGTGGTTCTCGTAACCGAACAGGTTGTAGGTAACGCTGTAATTGCCCGGATCGATAACGATAAAGATATCGTCGCCGCGCACAGACTCCCTGACCAGGCCCTTTGCGTCACCGCTCTGGAAGCGGGGGCACTCGCAGGGGATAATAAAGCTATCCTTCTCCACGCCTGCGGACTTTGCCCATTCCACCAGATGCTGGTCGATCAGCTTGGTCAGCTCCTCTGCACCGGGGCAGGCCAGCAGACGCAGGTCTGCCACGCTGGGTTCCTGGAAAAATGCCATCGGATTGATCTCGTTGGACATACTTACAACTCCTTCAATGTTCCTGTTGTCTTGACGATGAAATCAGATGCTGAAAGCGCATATCTGTTCTTATTTTATCACAAAAAACAGATTTC
>OIML01000383.1_pt1 | contig 7864 bp, 4 predicted proteins | sample 1584811 | NCBI WGS metagenome assembly OIML01 (sample SAMN02674698, study PRJEB24791) | human gut metagenome, SKBSTL036 | isolation source: stool | host: Homo sapiens | place: USA
GCCAAAATTCATTCCAAATTGCCTGCGGCAATGGAATTTTGTCATCTACCTGTTTATTTTTATGAAAGCTGATATTTGATTCGTGCGTCTTCCAGTTCATGATAAAATGTTTCGTCCGGATGGCTCTTGACGATATTCAGATGACTGTGAGTATCATACAGATCTTCATTCACCTGCGTCACACAGACTCCAATATTGGAACAATGGTCTGCCACACGTTCCAGACAGGTTGTAATGTCCGAAAGGATAAATCCCATCTCTATTGTACATTCACCGTTTCTCAGTCTCTGTACATGACGACGTTTTACTTCTTTGGAAAGTTCATCAATCACTTCTTCCAGTGGTTCAATTTTCTCCGCAAGCTTCATATCCTGTTTGTCAAAAACTTCATATGCCGTATTTACGATATCTTCTACTGCCTGTCCCAGCACTTCCAGATCTTTCTTTGCATTTTCGGAAAATTTCAGTCCTTTTTCATAAAGCTCCTGTGCTGATTCCATAATATTTACAGCATGGTCGGAAATACGTTCAAAATCCCCGATACAGTGAAGCATAATGGAAAGGCTGTGACTGTCTGCTTCTGAGATATCTTTGTGGCTCAGCTTCACCAGATAAGTTCCCAGTTCATCTTCATAGCGGTCAACCTTGGATTCCATGTTTTCCACACGTTCTACGCCTTCTTCACTGTATTTATCCACCAGACTCAGTGCTGTAAACAGTGCATTGTGGGATTCTTCTGCCATTTTTCTTGCTGCATTGCGGCTCTGCTCTACTGCAAATGCCGGTTTCTCCAGGAAACGAGGCTCCAGGATCATAAACTCTCTGTCCTCTGCTGAAACAACAACATCCTCTTTTTTGTCCCGGATTGTAAGACAGGCAAGTTTCTCCAGTCCCTTTGCAAAAGGAAGGAGAATGATCGTTGCAGTAACATTAAATACACTGTGGATAACAGCAATTCCTGCCGGTGTTGCTGCCTGATGGAAGAAAGAAAATCCAACAACTGCATTTATAAGATAGAATACAGTCATAAAGATAACCGTACCGATCAGGTTGAAATACAGATGTACTGCTGCTGCACGTTTTGCATTCTTCTTGGCTCCGATTGCAGAAAGGATTGCAGTAATACAGGTTCCGATGTTCTGTCCCATAATGATCGGGATTGCTGCACTGAACGGTACTGCACCTGTAAGACACAGGGCCTGCAGGATACCTACGGATGCAGAAGATGACTGGATCACTGCAGTAAGAAGTGCACCTGCTATAACACCTAACAACGGATTTGAGAATTTAAGTAACAGGTTTGTAAATTCCGGCACTTCTGCAAGGGGTTTTACAGCAGAACTCATCATATCCATACCGTACATCAGGATTGCAAAACCAATAAAAATACTTCCGATATCTTTCTTCTTTGAATCATTGATAAACAAAATAAAAATCACACCAATGATCGCAAGCACAGGGGAAAATGATGTTGGTTTAAACATCTGAATGATAAAATTATCACTCTGTATTCCTGTCAGGCTTAAGATCCAGGAGGTGATCGTAGTACCGATATTGGCACCCATGATCACTCCTACTGCCTGTGATAATTTCATGATCCCTGAATTTACAAAACCTACTACCATAACAGTCGTAGCTGAAGATGACTGGATCACTGCTGTTACTCCTGCTCCCAAAAGCACTGCTTTTATCGGATTTGAAGTAAGATTTTCAAGAATCTTCTCCAGCTTTCCGCCGGAAACCTTCGCAAGGCCATCTCCCATTGCATTCATACCATACAAAAATAATGCAAGGCCTCCGATCAATGTTAATATACTGAATAAATCCATGATTATTCTCCTTTTCCCTTTTCATAAGTATATGGTTATTTAACTTGTTTCCCATCATAACCATGCTTTGTAAAATCATCCCCATGAGAATGTTAAATCCATGTAAAATTTCCAGTCATCATATTCATTCTGTGTAAGGTTCCCATAAATCCATCCGTATTTTTGATATAAAAATAAAAAGAACCATTGCAGGAGATATGACACTAACCGGTGTTCATCTCTTACAATAGTTCTTTTATCAATCCGGATCCTGTATTTCGACAGTATTATTATCAGAATCCGCGAATCTCTTCATCCTCGGAACCAGTCTTATCAATAGAACGGATTTCCAGGAAATAACTGTAGTTATCATTTACCTTTACTTCCACTCTGTCTCCAACCTTGTGACCTTTCAGAGCCATACCAATGGGAGATTCAATGCTGATGCGGTTTTCCATGGAGTTTCCTCTTATGGAAGTAACCAGTTTGTATTTCTCAATCTCATCGTCTTCCTCGAAATATACCTCTACAATATCATCCATTCCAACTTCATCGTCTTTGGAATCATCAGAAACAATGGTTGCTGTTTTCAGCATATTCTCAAGGTAGCGGATACGGCTTTCATTCTGATTCTTATGCTTCTTGGCCGCATAATACTCAAAATTCTCACTCAGGTCTCCCTGGGCTCTTGCTTCTTTTACAGCTTCGATTGCCTCTTTTCGTACAACCAGCTTGCGGTGGTCAATCTCCTGCTGGATTTTCTCAACATCCTTCTGTGTAAGCTTTTCTTTCATGACTGCATCTCCCTTTTACTGTTTTCCAAGTCGTTTCTCTTTCATATATTGTGCCATTTCATCAGAAATATTGTCGATCAGATAATTTTTACTGCTCTGACGTTTCTCATGCCATTGCTGGCGGATCTGATTTTCTGTAGCTTTTATTTCATCCCGAAGACCTCTGGCAGACATACGGTGGGCACCCTGTCCCATGATGATGATCTGCTCCAGTCCATCGGATGTTGCTACCGTTACCTGATTTTCCCGGCCAATCTTATGGACCGTTTTCTCAATGTACTGATCCGCTGTCTCAGCTTCTTTGGTGTAGACTACATGAATGTTATGATAGGTGATCACTTCCTCTGCATGGCCCTCTATCTTGTAAGCATCAAATACAAGAATTAACGTACATTTCTTAAAGCCCTGATAGTTACTCAGGATATCCATCAGTTTTGTCTGAGCTGCATGGAGGTTTGCATCTGCCAGCTCTTTTAAATCTTCCCAGGCATAGATGATATTGTAGCCGTCTACAAGTAGATATTCTTTTTCTTTCTTCTTTACCGCTGGACTGTTACGATAATAACTGCCACTGTCGGATTTTGAAGAAAATGTTCTCTTAAACTGTGGTTCTTGGTAACGCTTGACCGGTCCGAATGTGCGTTCAAAAATTGCTTTCAGTTCTTCTTCATCCTCATAGCTTCCTACACCGGCATTCTTTGGCGGGCAATAAACTGAATCTCCCTGATTCCTTCCATTCCTGTTTCCTGCTATACTTTCTTCACCCTTCGGTATGGTACCACCCAGCTCAGACTCGTCGACACCCTCTAAGTGCATATAATCCTCTACTTCATGCCATGGTACCACAAATCCTGCTCCATGAGCACAGAATACAGAACCTGTGGGATTATCCAGGTCACGTTCGGAATCATATCCAATCTCCTCTACAATCTCATCCTGATTCTGGCATGGTGCATAGCCTTTTAATGAACAGAATAATCTGCCGCGTCCCTTTGTATAGGAGGTTACCTGTGTCTGATAATCTCGCATCATTGATACAGGCGCACTGCCTTTCAGAACCATCATATCATCCTCATCTGCTTCCGGCTGCTGGAAGGTTCCATTCATTTTCTGAATGTCAGTCATAGCACGCCCTATCATATCCCCCGGAATCTCAAGTCTGAACTCATAATATGGCTCAAGCAGGACACTCTTTGCTTTCTTTAATCCCTGACGCACAGCCCTGTACGTCGCCTGCCGGAAATCGCCGCCCTCTGTATGTTTCAGATGGGCGCGTCCTGTGATCAGTGTAATCTGCATATCCGTAATTGGAGAACCGGTCAGTACTCCCGGGTGCTCCCGTTCTTCCAGATGAGTCAGAATCAGACGCTGCCAGTTACGGTCCAGCACATCCTCACTGCATGCAGTAAAAAACTGCAGACCGCTTCCCGGTTCTCCGGGTTCCAGAAGCAGGTGTACTTCTGCATAATGACGCAGCGGTTCAAAATGGCCTACACCTTCTACCGGCTCTGCGATTGTTTCTTTATATACGATATTTCCTGTGCCAAACTCCACTGCTACATGGAAACGCTCCCAGATCAGATGCTTTAATATCTCGATCTGAACCTCACCCATCAGCATGGCATGGATTTCTCCAAGCTGCTCGTTCCATACAATGTGAAGCTCCGGTTCCTCCTCTTCCAGCTCTTTGAGTTTCTTCAGCATCTGGTGAATATCACAGTCCTCGGGAAGCAGAATCCTGTAATTTAATACAGGTTCCAGAACCGGCATCTCCGATTCCCGTTCAATCCCAAAGCCCTGTCCCGGATGTGTCTGGGAAAGACCGGTTACTGCACAGATGGTTCCTGCAGGAGCCTCCTTTGCAAGCTCAAATTTCACACCGGAATAGATACGGATCTGATCCGCTTTCTCTGTATCTGTGAGAAGTTCCTTCACCTTCAATGTTCCACCTGTGATTTTCATATAGCTTAAACGATTGCCCTGATCGTCTCTGGCAATCTTGAATACTTTTGCCCCGAACTCAGACGGATATGTCGGTGTCTCGCAGTATTTTTCCAAGCCATGGAGGAATTCTTCTACACCTGTCATTTTCAGCGCAGAGCCAAAGAAACATGGGAAAAGTTTTCGCTCTTTGATTACTTTTTGGATATCTGATGTTGATATTTTCTCTGTTTCCAGGTATTTTTCAAGCAGTTCCTCATCGCAGACAGAAACATCTTCCAGAAACTGAGAATGCAGAGCTGATTTTTCCCAGGTGAAATCAACGCAATTATCACTTAATCGCTTCTTTAATTCTGCCAAAAGTTTCTCTTTATCAGTTCCATCCTGGTCCATTTTATTGATAAACAGGAACGTCGGGATCTGGTATCTTGCCAGAAGTCTCCATAAGGTCATGGTATGCCCCTGCACACCATCCGCTCCATTTATCACAAGAATGGCATAATCCAGAACCTGCAGTGTCCTCTCCATTTCCGCCGAGAAATCCACATGTCCCGGCGTATCCAGCAGAGTTATCCCCCTGTTCCCCAGTTCAAACTCCGCCTGCTTGGAAAAAATCGTGATTCCACGCTCCCTCTCCAGGTTATAAGTGTCCAGATACGCATCCTTATGATCCACACGCCCCAGCTTACGGATTTTTCCCGTTAAATATAAAATCCCCTCCGACAACGTAGTCTTACCTGCATCTACGTGGGCAAGGATACCTACAACAAGTTTCTCCATAGTATATTTAGAACTCCTTTTTTCCTTATAAATTGATATATAAGTATTGGCTTAAATAAAATTAATCGTTTGTATCAATTAAAGAACTATTTTAACATAAGAATCTATATAATTCCAATATGGTTCTACTTTAATGGGATTTCTTTAACCGTTTCCATAAGTGCATCAATCTTTACATTCCAATATGGTTCTACTTTAATTGCACCCACCTGTTACAGGTGATGAAAATTCAAATGCCTTTACATTCCAATATGGTTCTACTTTAATCCATAGCTGTCAGTTCCGCATATTTTTTATGCTTATTTGCTCATTTTTGTCGACTTCACTATATCTGTTCTATTTTCCCATTCATTTTATCATGTTTTTCATCAAAAAACCACTCATTCCCTTTATTTACATACCATTGTCGACCTCTTCGCATTTTTATTTTATCGAACATCGACAGAATTTTTCATTATTAATCTACATCATCTTCAAATTCAATTCTATAATATCCCATTTCATCATATCGACATTGCATATGCAATAGTTTTTATTATTAAGTATAATTTTATAATACTTGGTTTATATTTGTTTTTTTATTTCTTGCACTTGTTTACTGATTTGTTATATACTTTAATTGTATCTGTTGTTCCACATTGGAATGTAAAAAGTATTATAAATTTTTACAGAATTAATAGTTGTTCCACATTGGAATTTCTCATTGCCAAAGTTAAACAGGTATCTATATCTTTAACTGGCATCATTGGAGTAACAGAAAAGAGCGCGCATGGCAAATGCACGCTCTTTTCTGTTACTCCACCTTTATATCCATTTTTTCATTCACCCATCCTCTGATAGTTTCTTCACTCTCGCAAAGAATCCTGGCTACCTTTTCAATTGAATCTCCCTCTTTAAAAAGGGAATTTGCAATTTTACGTTTTTCCTCTTCTCGCCCAATCTTTATCCCATCATTTTTTCCAGCTTCATACTCAGCTTTCCGAAGTTTCCTTTTTTCCTCTTCCTCATTGTATTCAAATATACTCATAGCGACTACCTCCGCTCGATTCTTTTGCAGAAATTCTTTGAGAATTCCCTCCTGAATGCTTTCGCTCACTGCACGTTCTACTGCCGTATTCAGTTCCATTACATTAGAATATCTGCGTACTTTATCAACATACTGAGCATATTCTCTTAGCGTCCGGCATTCTTCCATTAGTTTTTTATTATGCCCTACATTGATATTTAATGTGATGACCTTTAGTTCAAGATTTGGTTCTCCTGACATATTTTCATACGATTCTGACAGATAATCTACCCACTTATCTTCTTTTTTCTCTGTTCCATTATAAAATACGATAAAATTCGGTGTGGGTATTCTCAGTCTTGTTGAGGTATACAAGGACTTCCAATCCACCATTTTCTGATATTCGCTGGAAATGTAGAATAAGTCTCTCAAAGGCATGTTCGGGTTATACGTAGACTGATGTTCATACAGAAACAGATTCGTATTTATAATAAACGCCAGATCATTCTTCATTCCCATATAGATTGCGTTCTCAAGTGTCACAATCTCTAATTGAGCAACATCTGTATAAGAAGTTTCATTGATTGCATTATACAGCGACAACAGATTCTTTCTGTCTGAAAACAGCATACGGAAGACTGTATCTTTGTACTTACGGTTTGCAGTTGCTGTGTTGCCTTTCAATCGGTTTCTTTTCACAATAATTTTTTTGTTCTTTCTTTTTGCCATTGGCAATACCTCCTGTTTTCCGCAGGAGCCAAAGAACATTTTGTGCTATTCTTATCACTTCTCAGCTCCTGCTTTTCATAATTAACTGGAATTAAAAGCATGGATTTCTGAAATGAATTTAGAATATAAGACGGCAAAATGCCCTGAAACTTAAGAGAAATATGCTTTGGTTTTATACTAGCATGCTTCTTCAGTAGTTTCAAGACATTTTTATAGAATTTAATTTGACTATAGTTTGTAAAATTATTACGCATTAGTCCAGATCAAAGAGCTGGCGCTGTTTCAGGTCAACGGAGGTCCAGACAGTTCGTGTATTTGGTTTGCTATAAAGATAAACTGTACTGGATACTTTTGCATATACTTTACAATTGTTTTTATAAGTATATGTGCCATCTGCATTTTGCTTATTTACCGACAGCTCCTTTTTTGTAACCTGCCTATCTTCTGTCTGCACCGCTTTCCTTATAGTAGCGTTCCTTGCTCTGATACATTCTTGCATCTGCAGCTTTTGAAATTTCATATGCACTACCCCAGTTTCTCTCTGTGCTGAAAACCCATCCGTACGAAACAGTCATTGAATCAACAAACTTTCCATGCCAGTTTGCCACATTGGAGTCGAAGCCATGTATCAGTTCTTCCACCTGGCTTGTATTATCTGTAATGATAACAGCAAATTCATCTCCACCGATTCTGTATACCTTTCCATACTCATGAAAGCTGTCTCTCATGCAATCTGCCGCTGCGCATATAAGCTCGTCTCCTGCCATATGGCCATAAGAATCATTTGCCCGTTTTAAAGATCGGAA
>OIML01000393.1_pt1 | contig 7706 bp, 6 predicted proteins | sample 1584811 | NCBI WGS metagenome assembly OIML01 (sample SAMN02674698, study PRJEB24791) | human gut metagenome, SKBSTL036 | isolation source: stool | host: Homo sapiens | place: USA
CGCAGTATTGACAGGTATCTCTATGGCAGTTGTTGCAGCACTTCCGGTAAGAGCAGGTTTCAACTTCAGTGCAGGCTTGGTTGACTGGATCCTGAGCTTTAAAGCTCCATTTGCACAGAATCCACTGCTTCTGATCCCAATCGGGCTTGTAGTTGGTGCGGTTTACTATGTAGTATTCCGTTTCGTGATTGTGAAATTTAACATGAAGACACCGGGACGTGAAGATGACAATATTGATGAGACAAAAGTAGAACTGGCAAACAATGACTTCACAGGAATTGCAAAAATTGTTCTCGAAGGTGTCGGCTGACCGGCAAACGTAACTTCTATTGACAACTGTATTACAAGACTTCGTCTGGAGATCAAAGATTATACATTAATCGATGAGCATAAGATCAAATCTGCCGGTGTAGCAGGAGTGATCCGTCCAAGCAAAACAGCTGTACAGGTTATTATTGGAACAAAAGTTCAGTTTGTAGCTGATGAATTTAAAAAGCTTTGTAAATAAGCATGAGATAGTTTAATCCCTTTTAAAACAGAACCGCTGTCGGGTAGCTGGAAGCAGTTACAAGGCGGCGGTTTCATGATATAGTGGAAACAGTATCATACAGATGAAATCAGGTTCAGGAGAGGAGAAAAAAATGGCAGGTATTTTAGAAGTGTGTGCAGACAGCATGGAGTCTGCTCTGGTAGCAGAAAGAGGAGGGGCAGATCGGATTGAATTGTGCGGAAATCTTGTGATTGGAGGAACAACACCGTCTCAAGCATTGTTTGAGAAGATCCGCAAAGAGACAAGCCTTAAAATCAGAGTGCTTTTAAGACCGAGATTCGGAGACTTCTGTTACAGTCAGAATGAGTATGAGATTTTGAAAGAAGAGGTAAAGTTGTTTCGGCGGCTGGGGGCAGACGGGATTGTGATCGGCTGCCTGAATCCGGATGGTTCCCTGAACATGGAGCAGATGCAGGGGTTGATCGCGGAGGCAGGAGATATGGATGTGGCTCTGCATCGCGCTTTTGACGTAAGCAGGGATGCCCTGGAAGCGCTGGAGCAGGCAATCTCATTAGGATGCCGGACAATTCTCACAAGCGGACAGAAAAACTCTGCATGGGAAGGAAGAGAATTTCTTGCAAAGCTGCAGCAAGAGAGCAGAGGAAGGATAGAGATTTTGGCAGGAAGCGGGATCAAGCCGGAGATTATCGACCAGTTGCATGAGGAGACTGGAATTGCATCCTATCATATGTCGGGGAAAGTTGTTGTGGAAAGTAAAATGACTTTCCGGAGAGAAGGTGTCAATATGGGACTTCCAGGATTCAGCGAATATGAAATCTGGCAGAGCAGTGTCGAGAAAATCAAAGAGGCAAGAAAGATTGTAGATCAGTTTTAAAAGGATGTGAGGTGTACCCTTCCGTGTAGACAGAAAAAATATCTGTCTGCATGGGAGGGCTTTTGAGTTTTTTGTTAAGGGGGAGAAAATACTTTTGCCTTTAAATTGACAAAAAGAAGTAGAAAGAGGTATACTAAAAGTAGATTTGAAACGGGTTTCATAATGAAAATTTTGTCACATTTTTAGGAGACAATGGAGCAGTGAACAGAAAGGAGGGAAAGTGGATGGCAAGTATCAGAGAAGTAGCAAAGCGCGCGGGGGTGTCTCCCGCCACGGTTTCCCGCGTGATTAACGGAACTGCGAGAGTAGATGAGGAGAAGCGGGAACGGGTGGAAAAAGCGATTGAAGAAACCGGTTTCAGACCAAACGAACTTGCAAGGGCGCTATACCGGAAATCATCAAAGATAATCGGAGTCATCGTGCCGGATATTGAGAATCCATTTTTCAGTGAACTTGCAAAGGCGATTGAGAAGGAAGCGTATGAACAGGAATATCGTATCCTTCTCTGTAACTCGGATGATCAGAAAGAGAAGGAACTTGCAAACCTGCAAATGCTTGCACAACTTCAGGCGGATGGTGTGATCTTAATGACAAATACCGGAGAAAAAAGCCAGAGTTATGAGGCAGTTTCCATGCCAATCGTTTTTGTGGACAGACGTTTGGATGAGATGGGACAGACCAGTGTTATCGAGGCAGATCATTATGCAGGGGGAAAACTGGCGGCGGAGCATCTGATTGCATGTGGATGCAGAAAGATTACATGTATTCGAGGGCCCCAAGAATTGTCCAGCGGCAAGAAGCGATACGAGGGATACCGGGAGGTATGTCGTCAGTATAGCATGAAGGAGCGTTTTGTGGACAGTACATACAAGTATGAGGATGGAGCCAAAGCCGCAGAAGAAGTACTCAGACGCTATCCGGACACAGACGGAATCATTGCCTGTAATGATATGACTGCGGTTTCGGTATATAAAGTACTGCAAAAAAGGGGATACCGGGTACCGGACGACATCCAGATTATTGGATTTGATGGTGTAAAATTTGGACGTTTTTTGACACCGGAGCTGACCACAGTCGCACAGCCGATCAAAGAGATGGGCAAATGTGCGGTGCAGATGATTTTAGGTACTGTGAAGGAACTTCCAAGGGATAGAGAGATGAAGTTTCCAGTGATGCTGATCAAAGGAGAGACAACAAAGAATAAAATGTAGAACATGGAGGACAATGGGTATGAAGTTGGCAGTAGTGGGAAGTATAAACATGGATATGACAGTGACCGCTGAGCGGATTCCGTTGAAAGGGGAGACACTGCTTGGGGACAGCATTCACTATATTCCGGGCGGGAAAGGTGCGAACCAGGCGGTCGCGATGGCGAGACTTGGAGCAGAAGTAGAGATGTTCGGATGTGTGGGGGATGATAGCAATGGAGAAAAATTGCTTGAAAATCTTAGAAAAGAAGGGGTCGGGACCAGACATATCAAAGTTCTAAAAGAAGTTCCGACCGGAATTGCCTTGATTACGGTTGGGGAAAATGACAATACGATCATCGTTGTGCCGGGGGCTAACGGACAGGTAGACCAGATCTATGCAGACAGTATCAAGGAAGAATTAAAGGCGTTTGATATGGTTGTGCTGCAGCAGGAAATTCCTCTGGAAACAGTCCACGATTTAATTTGCTTCTGTGCGGAAAATGGAATCAAGGTGATTTTAAATCCGGCACCGGCAGCGAAGGTGCCTCTGGAGATTATTGAGAAAGTGACATACCTGACACCGAATGAACATGAGGCGGTACTTATTTTCGGTGAGGGAGAGACGACCGAAGAACTTCTGAGAAAATATCCAGAGAAGCTTGTGATCACGCAGGGATCTAGGGGAGTATCTGTGTGCAGAAAAAATGGAGAAGTACTGACCGTTCCGGCAAGACCAGCAATTGTGGCTGATACGACTGGGGCAGGCGATACATTAAATGGTGCTTTCTCAGTGCAGATCGCTAAAGGAGAGCCGATTGCAGAGGCGCTTCGTTATGCAAATACGGCGGCAAGTCTTTCGACTGAAAAATTTGGGGCACAGGGTGGAATGCCAACTGCAGAAGAAGTTGAGAGAGAATTAAAGCGGAACGAGGAAAAGATTGGATAAGTAAATAGCAATAGGATAAGGAAATGTAGTCTGCGGTGCAAGAACTCACAGAAGATCTAAAAAATGATAAAAAAGATGGTGGGCACAGCCTTGACAAAATGGGACAAATGGAGTACGATAGGCAACATATAAGACATCAGCGATGAAAAGAATAAGTAATAACGGACATCACGTTCAGACAGAAAGCAGCCGGGTGATGAGAGGCGCATGGACCGTTTGTTATGAATACCTCTTGGAGCTTCACACCGAACAGATCAAGTAGGCTGTGACGGAGTAGATACACGTTATCGTATCTGAGTATTATGTTTTGTTCATCAGGAGAGGATGAGACACTGATACTTACTGAGACAGGTGATGCGAGTCGTCTGTGAAAAAAGGTGGTACCGCAGGATTTACTCCTGCCCTTTCTGATGAAACAGAGAGGGCAGGAGTTTTTTTATTGCATAGGGATTTCTTCGGAATTTTCTGTAATAAAAACGCTTTGCATGAGAATGCGTAGTTCGCGGAAAGGGAATTAGCCGCTGGCGACATCGCTTGCGGAGAATGATACAGGAAAATAAGGATACTACCTGAAAGGGGGATACAAAATGGAACTTTGGGATCTATTTGATGAAAATCGCAGATTTTTATATAAACAGCATAACCGGCAGGAGCCACTTGCACCGGGGCATTATCATGTTGTTGTCGTTGTATGTGTAGTGAACAGCAAGGAAGAGATTCTGGTCACACTTCGACATCCGGCGAAGGAAACTTACGCAAATTGCTGGGAAAATACAGGAGGAAGCGTACTTGCAGGGGAGACAAGCCGTCAGGGAGCAGTCAGGGAGCTTAAGGAAGAAACCGGAATCGGTGTATCAGAAGAAGAACTGATGCTGCTTGGAAGTGTCAGGGGAATCAGTGCATTTTATGATTTCTATGTAGTGAGAAAAGATGTAGAACTTTCGGATATTGTCCTGCAGGAAAATGAGACAGCAGATGCCCGATGGGTAACTTTGGAGAAATTTATCCAAATGGGAGAGGATGGAACACTGGCAGAACCGGTCTATAGACGCTTCCGGCAGTTTGAAGAAGCATTTTGGAAATTGATTAAAAATGAAGGAGAGGAAAAGAAACATGAAAATTTATGATGAATTGAAAGCAAGAGGTCTGATCGCACAGGTGACAGACGAGGAGAGAATTTCCAAACTGGTTAATGAAGGAAAGGCAACATTTTATATTGGATTTGATCCGACAGCGGACAGTCTTCATGTAGGACACTTTATGGCACTTTGTTTGATGAAACGTCTGCAAATGGCAGGCAACAAACCGATCGCTCTGATCGGAGGAGGAACAGGATATATCGGAGACCCGTCTGGAAGAACAGATATGCGTTCTATGATGACACCGGAGCAGATTCAGCACAACTGTGACTGTTTCAAAGAACAGATGAGCAAATTTATCGATTTCTCAGAAGGAAAAGCTATGATGGTCAACAACGCAGACTGGCTGTTAGATCTGAATTATATTGAATTGCTCCGTGAAGTGGGAGCTCACTTCAGCGTCAACCGTATGCTGACTGCAGAATGCTACAAACAGCGTATGGAAAAAGGACTTAGCTTCCTGGAATTCAACTACATGATCATGCAGGCATACGATTTCTACGCACTGTACCAGAAATACGGATGTAATTTACAGTTCGGAGGAGATGATCAGTGGAGCAACATGCTTGCAGGAACAGAATTGATCCGTCGAAAACTTGGAAAAGATGCAAGTGCGATGACAATTACACTGCTTTTAAACTCCGAGGGAAAGAAGATGGGAAAAACACAGTCCGGTGCAGTATGGCTTGATCCGAACAAGACTTCCCCATTTGAATTCTACCAGTACTGGAGAAATATCGCAGATGCCGATGTGTTAAAATGCATCCGCATGCTTACATTCCTTCCGCTGGAAGAGATTGATGCAATGGACAAATGGGAAGGAAGCCAGTTAAATCAGGCAAAAGAGATTCTTGCATACGAGCTGACAAAACTTGTGCACGGTGAAGAAGAAGCAGTCAAAGCACAGGAAAGTTCCAGAGCACTCTTCAGTTCCGGAAATGCAGCAAATATGCCTACTGCTGAATTAGAGGAAAGTGATTTCACAGAAGGAATGATCGATATCCTGACACTTCTTGTAAAGAGCGGACTTGTTCCATCCAAATCCGAGGCAAGACGTGCAGTACAGCAGGGCGGTGTGTCTGTAAACGGAGAGAAAGTAGAAGATATTAAGACAGCATATGCTCCTGAGACATTTGATGGAGAAGACTTCGTGCTGAAGAGAGGAAAGAAAAACTTCCGTAAAATCGTGATGAAATAGAGAGAAGGGACAAATATGGCATTTAGAGAAATCAAAATCGAAGAATTACAGTTCAATCCATTTACAAAGATTGGAAAAGAATGGCTTTTGATTACGGCCGGAGATGAGGAAAAGCACAATACGATGACTGCAAGCTGGGGTGGTGTTGGTGTTCTCTGGGGAAAAAATGTTGTCACAACTTACATTCGCCCGCAGCGCTACACAAAAGAGTTCGTGGATGCACAAGATGTGTTTACAATTACATTTTTTGGGGAAAACTGCCGAGAAGCGCTTGCACTTTGTGGAAAAGTGTCTGGACGTGACGGGGATAAAATCAAAGAAGCTGGACTGACACCATACTTTGTAGATGGAACAACTGCATTTGAAGAGGCAGAAATGATTTTGGTATGTCGGAAACTTTATGCAGATGAGATTAAACCAGAGAAATTTATTGCAACAGAAAACGATGCGAGATGGTATCCGGAGAAAGATTACCATACAATGTACATTGCAGAGATCACAAAAGTGCTTGTAAAAGAAGCATAGGAAGAGAAAAAGAGCTTGAATTTCTTCAAAAATAGAAGGAGATCAGGCTCTTTTTTATGCTTCGAATTATGGAAACTCTTCGACATAAGATGCGCATTTTAAAATAATATTACAGAAACATTGGTTGAAAATATACTCGTAAAAAGTACTACATTTGAAAATACTGTACACTGTAAGGAGGAAGAGAAACCTGTCCGTTCATATTCACAGTTTCTCCGCTTAGTAGCTCTTTGGCTGTGCCGTTTAATTCGCCGGAATATGCAGTGTATTCGTTGTCCCCTGCGTTGACTGTTACAAGAATCCGTTCGCTTTCAGAACAGCGCTCAAAGATCAGCTGATGATTTTGGATCACTACATTTCGGTAAGAACCATTGCAGAGTGCATCGTGGCTTTTCCGGACGGAGATTAGTTTTGATACAAAATCAGTAAGAGCATTTGGCAGTGGTTTCTCAAAACATGGGCGCAAAGCATAATCATTGTCAGGAGATTTCACGCCTTCTGCTCCCCATTCACTTCCGTAATAAAGGCAGGGAATTCCCGGCATGGAAAACAGCAGTCCATATACGAGCGGAAGATGTGATGGATTGTTCAGGATACTTGCGATCCTTGTCACATCGTGATTATCTGCAAAAGTCATCAGGTGTTTTCCACGGTAAATACACCATTGTTCAGGACCAAACTGACGATTCAGAGAGTGTGCAATCTCAAAAAGGTTCCTATCGTTGAAGCTGGAGTAGAGACCCTTGTAACATTCATAGTTTGTGCAACTGTGAAGCAGTTCATCGTTGACGATCAAGTTGTAATCGCCGAAGAGTACTTCTCCGATCAAAGCAAAATCAGGTTTTAGCTCCGCACAGAAATTGCGAAGACGGTGCATGAAATTGCGGTCAAGGCTGTATGCGACATCCAGGCGCAGACCATCTATATCAAATTCTGTGATCCATTTTTGGACACACGAAAGAAGGTAATCGACAACCGCAGGATTCTGGAGGTTCAGTTTGACCAGTTCAAAATGTCCTTCCCAGCCCTCGTACCAGAATCCATCATTGTAGCAGCTGTTGCCGTCAAAACTGATATGGAACCAGTCTTTGTAAGCGGAATCCCATTTGTATTTTCTGACATCTTCAAAAGCCCAGAAATTTCTTCCGACATGATTGAAGACACCATCCAGCACAATCTTAATGCCATGTGCATGGAGTGACTGGCAGACTTCGGAAAAATCCGCATTTGCTCCGAGCCTACAGTCCAGTTTTGTGAAATCTTTTGTGTCGTAACCGTGGGTATCTGATTCGAAGACCGGATTAAAGAGGATCGCATCGATAC
>OIML01000404.1_pt1 | contig 7575 bp, 7 predicted proteins | sample 1584811 | NCBI WGS metagenome assembly OIML01 (sample SAMN02674698, study PRJEB24791) | human gut metagenome, SKBSTL036 | isolation source: stool | host: Homo sapiens | place: USA
CCCCCTACTATTATTTCAAGGGCTTTTTACAAAATCATCGTTTTGCCTAAGATAATTGGATAAAACCGGGGAATTTGACGGGGTTATACGCCGGAAGTTGGAAAAAAAGCCCCCTCCCGGAGAACACCGGGAGGGGGATTTTTGGTGAGTCCAAATGGAATCTTTGCATTTCCGCTTTCAGTATATGCGAAATTCAAAAAAGTCAAGCTTACCGCAGGAAAATTACATTTTACGCCCCAAGCTGAAACTCAAATGTATACCCATCCTCGCCGTAGTGCTCATTGCCGACCCAGAGAACAGACCGATCGGTCAAATCGTAGACCACGCTGTGGATGGTGTTGGTGTTGGAGTCGTCGTTGTTCCAGGTGCGGCGGCCCACCGAGGCCAGCAGGTCCATGGCAGCGTTCTTGTCAGCCACGACGCCGTTGGTCTGGCGCAGGGCAGCCGCAAGGTGCTCGTAGCGGTCGAGGCCCTTCATCTCGACGGCAGTGCCGTCGTAGTAGCCGGGGGCCTTGATAAAGTTGGTCACCACCTGCCAGTCGGAGGAATCGGAGAGGGCGTCGGTGTCGTTCCAGAGGACCTTCAGCTGACGCTGAGAGCCGTCGGCGTCGTGGTCGGCATCAGCACCCACCCACTCGAGGATGGCGCTGCGGCCGGTGGAGTCGGCCACCATGTAGTGGAAGCAGCTGCTTGCCGAGTCGTGGAGGTCGTACTGCTCAGCCAGCGCCACGGCGTCCTCCACCGAGTCGGCGTAGTCGAGGATGAGCCGGAGCAGGGTGGTGGAGGTGAGGTCGGGTTTGTCGGTCTGGGTGTCGGTGGGGGTGCCTTTGCCCTCGCCCTGATAGGACATGAAGATGCCGCAGGCCACACCGGCGTCGTTGACGCCGTCCAGCGGCACATAGGGGGCCGCGAGGGTCAGGATCTTCTGGCCGAGGCTCTCTACGTCCTTGTCCTTGTCGAGGCCGAGGAAGCTCAGGTCGATGGTGGAGTAGGAGGCGTGACGACCCTTACCGGGGTTCGTGTAGACGATGGCGGTGTTGGTGGCCGAGAAGTCGTAGTTGCGGCCAAAGACCCGGTCGCCGCTCTGGGTGTCTGCGGTAAAGGCCGAGCAGGCGATGGTGCTGGTCTTGATGTTCATGGGGATGATGCCCTTGGTGATGCTCTGGGTGATGAAGGAGATGAGCTCAGAGTCAGTGGATGCGCCGCCCTGAGCCAGGAAATCGTCGAAGTAGTAGCCGCCCGAGACGTTGAGCTGGTAAACTGCACCGTCGCGGTGGGCTTCGTCGCGGTCGGAGAGCTTTTTGAGGGACGAGAGGGTGGCCAGCTCGTTGTGCCAGAGGGCGAACACGGCGACAGCCAGCGCGATGACCAGCGCCGCCAGCACGCAGGCGAGGCGCTTGAGGACTTTGGAGAGAGAATGATGCTTCATGGGACCTCCTGAAAAAGTCAAAATAATATAGATAAAATACTTGAATATTCTATCACGACTTCTGTCGTGTTACAAGACTTTTGGAGATTTGGCCGGAAAATAAAAACAGGCGCTGAACGACAGCGCCTGTTCTGAGAAAGACTTAACCAAACAGTTTTTTCGTATTGTGCATATACACCGACAGCACCAGCCCCACGCAGATATACAGCATGAGCACCGAGCTGCCGCCCGCCGAATAGAAGGGCAGGGTGACGCCGATGACCGGCAGGAGGCGGAGGTTCATGCCGACGTTGACGAATATCTGGGCCATGAACGCGCCGCCGATGCCGGCGTAGATGAAGGAGCCCAGCATATCCTCGCTGCACGCTCCGGTGGCGAAGGTCTTGATGATGATGGCCAGCAGCACGCCCAGCACCACGCAGCAGCCCACGAAGCCTGCCGCGTTGCCGATCCAGCTGAAGATGAAGTCATTGTGGGCGTTGGGGACGCTGTAGTAGCGGCCGCCGAAGAAGCCGTTGCCGAAGATGCCGCCCGAGCCGATGGCGATCTCGCCCCGCTGCTGCTGGTAGACAATGTTCTTCCAGATCGTCTCGCTGGGCGCCCAGCCCGTCTCGTTGTTGGGGTCGATGACCGCAAGGATGCGGTACCACTGGTAGCCCTTGCCGATCTTGTCGCTGAAGAAGGCAAAGGCCACTGCTGCCGCCGCTGCGAGGGCAGAGAAGGCCCCGATGATATACTTCCAGCTCAGCCCGGCGGCAAAGAGCATACAGCAGCCGATGATGCCGTAGATGATGGCCGTACCGTCGTCACCCTGGATGTGGATGATGCCGATCGGCACGAAGAGATGGAGCAGCAGCTTGCCCAGCTCTTTCGGCTCGTTGAGGCGGCTGCGGACATTGTTCAGATGCATGGCGAAGGTGAGGATGAAGCTTATCTTTGCCAGCTCGGTAGGCTGGAAGGTGAAGCCGCCCAGCTTGTACCAGGAATAGTTGTCGGTGTCGCCCGCGTTGTAGCCGATGGTCAGCGGGCCGAGGGTCACGTTGCGGATGACCAGCGTGGGCAGCACGAGGCCCCATGTGAGCACCACATGGACGGGCCAGACATTGACGAGGCTGCGGTAGTCGATGTTGGACAGAAGGATGGCCACCAGGATGCCGATGGCCGCTGCGCCCGCCTGCACCACGGCCCGGCGGTAGTCGCCGATGCCGGTGAGCTGGCCGGTGAGCTCATCCACGGCAAAGCCGCTTCCCTGCTTCGCCGCCCACGACGACAGCGCCAGCACCGCCATCGCGCTGCTGAACAGGCAGAGCAGCAGGTACATCTTGTCTGTCCGTTTCCAATATCGCTGAATGCTTTCCAAAAAAGCACCACCTTTCTGTATCTTGAAAACCCCGCCTCACAGCCGGGCATGATCCCCCAATATACCTTATTATACAGCAGGGGAGAGAGGCGCGCAAGATGGCCGGTTGTGACAGCTTTGCAAAATCGGCGCAGAACGCTTGACAAAGGCCGATATGCCCTCTAAAATGAAACGTACCGGGGCGGTAAATGGCCGGTCCCCGGCGTTCTTGGAGGAACAGTTTTTACATGAAGGAACAACGCCATCGAATTTTGTGCGCGGTCTGCGCACTGGCACTGGTGCTGACGGCTGTGCTGGCTCCCGCCGCATGGGCGGCAGACGGAGCGGGCGAGGTGCAGGATACGGCAAAGCCCACCCTCACCACCGACGATGCCGCCGAGATGCAGCAGGCAGACGCCGCTGTGACGGCCCTGACCGGCAGCGACGAATACGAGCAGATGTCCCGGGAAGAACGGCTCACCGCGGCCCTTGCGGAGCTGGATGAGCTGGCCAGGAAGGGGCTGGTGCGCCGGGACTCCATCCGCACCGACGAGGAGAACGGGATCGTCAGCTTTACCTACCGCTGCGGCGTGCTGGGCGGCATCCTGCTCACTCTGCCCGACGAGCTGGACGAGATGACCTTTGACGCCGGAGACAACGGCCTGCGCGCCCCGAGGGACATTGCTCAACGCACTCCCCGCACCGAGATGCCCCTGACCGACGATGTCCGGCAGGCCGCGGAGGCCCGGCAGTACCGGGAGAACGCTCTGCCTGAGACGATCGGCCGTGCCGCCATTTATTATGCCTTCGATAATACGGTGAACAGCTCCCGCTTTCCGTATTATTCCTATATGCAGGGCTTCTGGGAAGGCATGGGCCTGCGCACGACGATGAACACCCGGGTGACCCTGTCGGACCTGCGCCGGATGAACAAATACGATCTGTGCATCCTGAGCGCCCACGGTGCCTACTATACTTACAGCTACGGTACGTTCCGGAAGCACACCCGGACCGAGCCCATCATCCTGCTGACAGAAGCGTCCACGCTGTATAAAGACATCATCTACGGCTTTGACCTGCTGGCTCACCGCATCATCAAGCTCAACGGCCTTTACTGCGTCACCGCGGATTTCTTCCGCAATGCGTACCGCTCGGGCCAGCTCAGCAATACCATCATCTACTCCGAGACCTGTGAGTTCCTGGGCGTCACCAACAGCGTGGATGAGTCGATGGCCGAAGCGCTGCTGGCGGGCGGCGCACGGACTGTGCTGGGCTATGTGAACAACGTCTACACGGTCTACTCCCGCAGTATGCTTTGGGATACCGTCAACCATCTTGCGATGGGACAGACCATCGGCAGGGCGCTGGCCCATGCGAAGGACACCTACGGCGAGAACGACATCATCTGGTATACGGAGCAGGGCGGACGCCGCCCCCACGCCGCAGCAGCGTATCTGGTGCTCTACGGAGACGAGAACGCCCGGCTGAATGTGCCGGAAAACTTCTCGCTCGAGGAACGCGCGGAGGCTGCGGAAGATATGCTGGCCGATGTGCTCGAAAGCGCGGCCTGAGCGTTGCACTTTTGACAGAAATAGTTTATACTAAGGGACGGCAGAACAGGACGGCAGGACTCTGCCGTCCCTTTTTTATAGAAACGCGTATGAGGTAGGATACCCATGTCTGAATTTATCACCCACTCCCGCGAGGAGACGGTGGCACTGGGGACGCAGGTAGCGCAGCATCTTGCGCCCGGGGCGCTCATCGCCTTTACCGGCGGGCTTGGCGCGGGCAAGACGGCCTTCTGCGAGGGCATTGCCAGAGGTCTCGGCTGCACCGACCCGGTCAGCAGCCCGACCTTCGCCATCGTGAACTATTACCGCGGGCCGCGGCCCTTCGCGCACTTTGATTTGTACCGCATCTCCACGGAGAACGATTTGTGCGCGGCAGGGTTCTACGACTATCTGGATGAGGGCGCTGTGGTGGCGGCAGAGTGGAGCGAGAACTTCGCCGACCTGCTGGCGCTGGAAGACCCCATCCACATCAACATCGAGCGGGTGGACGACACCACCCGCCGCATCACCATCGAGGGGGTGGAAGTATGAACATCTTAGCCGTGGATACGGCGGGCAAGACCGTGGGCGTGGCCCTGCTGCAGGACGACCGCCTGCTCTACGAGTGCTATCTCGATGCGGGCATGACCCACAGCGAGACCCTGATGCCCCTCATCGACAACTGTCTCAAGTTCTGCGGCATGGGCTGCAAGGACATCAATCTATACGGCGTCAATGCCGGCCCCGGCAGCTTTACCGGCCTGCGCATCGGGCTGGCGGCGGTGAAGGGTCTGGCCTTCCCCCGGGAGACGCTCTGCGCCCCGGTGTCCACACTGGAAGCGCTGGCGGCGGCCCACACCGGCTGCGGCACCGTGCTCTGTGCGCTGGATGCCCGCCGTGCGCAGGTGTACAGCGCGGCTTTCGACCTTGAGACCCACGAGCGTCTGATGGACGACGATGCCCGTGCCGTGGCCGACCTGGCCGAGTTTGTAGAAAATTGCAAAAAGCCTCTGTTTTTTGTTGGTGATGGCGCAGCTCTGTGCTATAATAAATATGGCAATGTCCCGGGCGTGCTCTGTGTACCGCCGGCTCTCCGCAATGGCCGTGCCGCTGCGGTGGCCTATGTCGCAGAGCAGATGGCCCAGCGGGGCGAAGCCGTCCTGCCCGAGGCTCTGCTGCCGGATTATCACCGGCTGAGCCAGGCCGAGCGGGAGCGGGCCGAGCGTCTGGCCGCAGAAGCTGCCCGTACCGAAATACCGGAAGATACTGCAAAGGGAAAGGATCAACACCAATGACGAAACCCATCGCACTTGCCGCCGACCACGGCGGATTTGAACTGAAAGAGGCCGTCAAGGCCCATCTGGACGAGCTGGGGTTGGAGTACATCGACTTCGGCACCCACAGCACCGCCAGCGTGGACTACCCTGACATGGCTCTGCCTGCCTGCGACGCCGTGGTGAGCGGCCAGTGCAGCAAGGCGCTGCTGTTCTGCGGCACCGGTGTGGGCATCAGCATGGCCGCAAACAAGGTCAAGGGCATCCGTGCCTGCTGCTGCTCTGACAGCTTCAGCTGCGAGTATACCCGCCGCCACAACGACGCCAACGCCCTGTGCATGGGCGGCCGCGTCGTCGGCCCCGGCCTCGCCTGCCAGCTGGTGGACATCTTCCTCAACACCGAGTTCGAGGGCGGCCGCCACGAGAAGCGCATCGCAAAGCTGATGGCGATCGAGAATCGGTAAACCTTAGTATTCCAATATCTATTCACAATATAAGGAGAGTGTATTATGACCCCTATGATCGTTGAGCATCCGCTGCTGCAGCACAAACTGAGCATTCTGCGCAACAAGCAGACCGGCACCAAGGAGTTCCGTGACCTCGTGGGCGAGATCGCCACTCTGCTGTGCTATGAGGCTACCCGTGACCTGCCTCTGGAAGAGGTGGAGATCGAGACGCCCATCACCATGGCAAAGACCAAGGTGCTGGCAGGCCGCAAGCTGGCTCTGGTGCCGATCCTCCGCGCCGGCATGGGTATGCTGGATGGTATGCTGACCCTGCTGCCCGCCGCTAAGGTCGGCTTCATCGGCCTGTACCGCGACGAGGAGACCCTGCAGCCCGTGGAGTATTTCTGCAAGCTGCCGAAGGACATCGCTGAGCGCGACGTTCTGGTGCTTGACCCGATGCTGGCTACCGGCGGCAGCGCCATCGACGCCATCACCCAGATCAAGAAGCACGGCGCAAAGCGCATCAAGTTCATCGGCCTCATCGCTGCTCCGGAAGGCATCAAGGCCCTGCACGAGGCACACCCCGATGTGGACATCTACCTCGGCGCACAGGACGACCACCTGAACGAGAACGGCTACATCGTCCCCGGTCTGGGCGACGCAGGCGACCGTATCTACGGCACCAAGTAAATCTCTGTATAACGGAAAAGTGCTCTGCCGGCCGGCAGAGCACTTTTTGCGTGGTACAGTAATATTTACAGCATTGTAAATTTTCTGCGAGGCGCTTGACTTTTTTAGAAAACTGCGTATACTTACAGATGAGAAAACCAAATGCTGTTCATCTGGAATCACAAATAATAAGACCCCTTCCCGGAGCTTGCTCCTCCGAGAAGGGGTCTTATTATTTAGTGCTTACAGTCCTTGTTGAACCATCTGCCAAGCCACTTGTAGATGTAGTTTGCAACCACACCTGCTGCGACAGACAGCATAAATGAGAAAACGCCATTCATCCGGAATCACCTCCCTTCCAAACGGAATGGAGTGGTAAGGACGGCGATTCGATTATATCATAGTTTTCGACAGAAGAACAGAACTTCTTTCAGCACGATCACTTACTCTTTCGTGCTAAAATCTCATCCAGAATGGCGTCCGCCACATCATCCTTGCTCATCAGGGGCAGCTCGCGGGCGCCGTCCGGCGTGATGAAGGTGACAACATTGGTATCCACGCCAAACCCGGCACCGGCGACCTTCAGATTGTTGGCCACCACCATGTCGAGGTTCTTTTTCTCGAGCTTGGCCGAGGAGTTGGCCAGCATGTCCCGCGTCTCCATCGAGAAGCCGCAGAGGAACTGGCCCTTCTTTTTGGGGCCGATGGTGCCGAGGATGTCGGGCGTCCGCTCCACGGCGATGGAGAGGTCGCCGTCCTTCTTCTTGATCTTGTCGTCGGCCACGGCGGCGGGGCGGTAATCGGCCACGGCAGCGGCCATGACCAGAACGTCCATCTCGTCGAAAGATCGGAAGAGCGTCGTGTAGGG